>Ga0256405_10001959_pt1 | contig 51534 bp, 42 predicted proteins | sample RumenRJG_02DNA_FD_189096 | JGI IMG/M metagenome (GOLD analysis project Ga0256405, IMG submission 189096) | Bovine rumen microbial communities from Lethbridge, Alberta, Canada - RJG_02 | ecosystem: Host-associated > Mammals > Digestive system > Stomach > Rumen | place: Canada: Alberta...
CAATGTGTTTGATGAAGTGACACAAAGATTTGACTCATAGTTGGCAGAACAGCCGACCCGTTATTACTGAGACTCAGTTTAACGGATCGGCTGTTTTACTACAAGTTCACCTGTGAACAGTAACTTGCAGTAATAGCAGAAACCGGCAATCTCTCAATTGCTGCAGATAAATTATATATCACTCAGTCTGCATTATCACAGCAGCTTGCAAAGTTAAAAGATGAGGGACTGCCTCCTCTTTTCAAAGAAGAAAAACGTAAAATGGTGCTTACTGATGCAGGAAAAATATATCTTAACGGAGCTCGTGAGATCTTAAGAACAGAACAGATGGCACTGCAGAAAATCAACAGCTTAAATATGACCGATAAAATCAGCTTTAACTTTTCCGTAGCTCCATATCTCCAGTCAATAGTCTATGTAAATATATTGCCAAAGCTCAAAAAGCAGTTTAAGGATGTGACAATACACGTACATACAAACAATACCATAAATACACGTAATGCTCTGGATAACGGAACCATAGATATGGCATTTATCCCTGACATCTATCAGCAAAGAGATTTTTTTACATACACTCATATCTTTAGAGACGAACTGGTTATCGTATCACCTGCCGACAATACCAGTGATAATCTGCCTGTAGCAGTGCCGGCCGCAGACTCCTACCTCAGAGACATTTGCAATCGTGTATTTTCCAACCAGAACTATAATCCGGAAATCTATGTAGAAACTAATGATTTTAATACATCACTTAGTCTTGTTAGGGCAGGAGAATGTAAAACCATAATTCCCAGATCTTTGCTAATAGATGAAGGTCTGGTTATAAATTCATTTAAAGATCCAACGTACTTTTACATTACCTGCATACATAAAAAAGCTGCAGCATCTCCAATCATCGATGCTGCAGTAAAAGAACTGAAAAAGTTTTTTATCAGATAGATATGATGTAAGGGTCATCAGTGAGTGGCAAAAACTTTTGAAACTCACGTCATAGGTATGGCTTATTGCATATCAAGATACTCTTTACGAGTTGGTGCAGGGAATGCCTGATCTATAAGCTTGAGATCCTCTGCCGTTAGTACAATACTGTCGGCATGAGCATTGGACAATGTATGCTCAGGTCTTGAGCTCCTAGGTACAGCGATAGTATGTCCATTTCTAATGTTCCAGGCGAGCATTATCTCAGGTACTGTTGTATTGTACTTTGCTGCAAGGTCGTTTAAAGTCTTGTTCTGGAACAGACCTCTGCGTAATGAGCCAGCCTGTGCAAGTGGGCAATATGACATAAGCGCCACGTTATGCTCAACCATCCATGGAAGCAGTGAGAACTCTATGCCGCGGGATCCAGTATGATAAAGAACCTGGTTAACAAGACAGTTTTTGCCTTCAGGTATCCTCCAGAGCTCCTCCATATCATCTATATCAAAATTAGATACTCCCCATGCCTTAATAAGTCCATCTGCTTTTAACTCCTCAAGTCTCGATACTGTCTCAGCAAGTGGATATGAGCCTCTCCAGTGATAGAGATAAAGGTCAAGATAATCAACTCCCATACGGGAAAGACTACCCTCAAGGGCACGACGCATACGTGTGCCGCCGGCATTGTTTGGAAGTACCTTTGATACAAGATACAGCTCACTCCTGTCAAGGGTGCTTATAGCCTCACCAAGCATATCCTCAGCTGCACCATTGCCATACATCTCTGCTGTATCAATAAGTGTCATTCCAGCCTTGACTCCCTCACGTATGCCATCTATCTCACGTTTACGCTGGAGTCGGTGCTCTCCTAAGTACCATGTACCCTGTCCAAGAGCAGGAACCTGCACACCATTTGCAAGTGTTACATTATTTCTCATTTTTAATCTCCGTATACTATAAAATCAGGTAAGGAACATGAAATCGTGCCCTACTCGCCCGCGAGCCGCCAGTCGGCTTTAGCAGATAAATATCACCTCGGTGGATTTAGTCAACATATTTCATCTCAGCGGCTTTAGTCAACAAATGTCATCTCGTTGGATCCAGTCGACAAATACCCTCCTGGCGGCTCTTGGATAAAAGCAAAAGAAGCAGCGAGACCATGTCTCACTGCCCTCTCGCATAGGTTGCTTGAATTTTATAAAACCAAGAATTTCTAAAATGAAATATATTAAAAACTATAAATGTAAATAAAATACACTATAGCTTTAATCAGATAAGTCCAGCCTCGCTCATAACCTTTTTGAACAGGTCAAGTGTTGCTGTATTTGTTGTTGGAAGTGATGGAAGGTACGGATCACCTACCTGCTCACCACGGATATTTGCCATATCCTTGGCAGCAACAGGGAATGAAGCCTTGTCCATAGCAAGACGTACCGGGTTAAGCTTGAACTGTGCCTCACGTGAACCCTCAAAATCTCCTGCTACGTACTTGTTGTAAACATCACCGATAAGCTCTGGCATAAAGTTACCAGCTGTACATACACCGCCAACAGCACCAACGCAAAGTGATGCAAAAAGAAGTGTATCCTTACCACCGAATACCTTGAAGTTTACGTCACGATTTCTGCGGATGCACTCCTCAGTAAGGGTAATATCTCCAGAAGTATCCTTCATACCAACGATATTTGGAACAGCATGTGCGATCTCTGTTACAAAATCAGCTGTCATGCCATAGCCTACACGGCCTGGATTGTTGTAGAGAAGTACTGGCGTATCAGGTATAGCCTCTGCAATAGCCTTGAAATGATTGAAAAGCTCATCATGTGTTGGCTTAAGAAACATTGGCTGAAGGATGGATACGCATGATGCACCATTGGCTACTGCCATCTTGGCAAGGCGAATGCACTTTTTAGTGTTTATAGCGCCAATACCAAAGTATACTGGTACTCTTCCAGCTGCCTGGTCAACCATGATCTTCAGGCCTCTCTCCATCTCGTCTTCCTCAATCTGATAGAACTCACCATTGGAACCAAAAGCAAGAATGCCCTGAAGACCACCATTGATTATGTAGTCTACCTGCTTACGCATGCCAGCCTCATCAATTTTCTCGTCCTTGTCAATTACAGTAATAATTGGGACTACAACGCCCTTAATAAAATCTGTATTCATATATAATCCTTTCAATATCCATAATAAAGACCCGGCCCCAGGAACGTTGAAATAGAGGGGGAAAACGCATGGGTACCGGGTCATATATTAAAAGTAAGTCAGATAATCAAAATCAGTGATTAATCGGCGGATTAATTACTTATTCTTAACGATTGAAACGCCAGTCATACGCTCATAGTATCTTACGATATCATCATGATCGCATGAACCTTCATCATGGTTCTTGAGCTCCTGCATAACTTCCATCATGTGTGCTGTCATAGGAACAGGCATGTTGATAGCATGTGATGCATTAAGAGCATTTGTAAGATCCTTGATATGAAGATCAATTCTGAAGCCTGGCTTGTAGTTGCCTGAAAGCATCATAGGAGCCTTGGCATCCATAACTGTTGAACCAGCAAGACCACCACGGATTGCCTGATATACAAGCTCAGGATCTGTTCCTGCCTTCTTGGCAAATGTAAGAGCCTCAGCAACGATACCAATGTTGGCTGCAACTATCATCTGGTTTGCAAGCTTGGCAACGTTACCTGATCCAAGAGGTCCAACATATACTACTGATCCAGCCATAACCATGAGCATGTCATAGTACTTGTCGAATGTCTCCTTCTTACCACCAACCATTACAGAAAGTGTTCCATCGATAGCCTTTGGCTCTCCACCTGAAACAGGAGCATCAAGCATATCTACACCGATCTTCTCAAGATCAGCGCCGATCTTCTTTGACTCAACCGGGTCAATAGATGACATATCGATAAGAACTGACTCGCCCTTACGGAATCCCTCTGCAAGACCCTTCTCATTAAATACAGCTGCACGAACATGTGGTGAGTTAGGAACCATTGTGATAACTACATCTGCGAACTCTGCAAGATCCTTACCGCATGTACCAGCCTTGGCACCTGCAGCAACAACATCCTTTACAGCCTCCTCGCTGAAATCATAAACCATAAGCTCGTGGCCAGCCTTTAAAAGGTTCTTTGCCATTGGGCGTCCCATAATACCAAGTCCAAGAAATCCAACTTTCATTTTGAAATCCTCACTTTCTTATTTGTAAAAATTATTTTAATTGCTTTTTCAAATGCATGTTTATCAACTTGCAGAATCATGATATTAAAATGACGATTTTATCTCAATTAGTAAAATAGCCAAAAAAATCTTTTATTTTGTCGATTATGTCAAAGGGTCAGATTCTGAAATTTTTTATTTACATTTGATTTCAAATTGTTTCGTTATATTCCGTGTTTACATATTTTTTATTATTTTTAACGAGATTTTTATTTCATCAGAGCCTTGACCTGTCTTACTCTCTCATCAATAAATTCTGCCCATACAGTATCATCAAGAAATGGCTGTTTTTCGTGGGTGTATGTTCCAGCCCTGTCCAAAATCTCAATTTGATTAGGATGTGACGGAAGGGCGATATCAACATGGATCTTTTTCAGCTTCTCAGCATCATTAATAAATCTTTCTCTTAGATCTGGTGTCAGATATTTACTGGTAGAGTAATAATCATCATTCATCGTATTAGCACCTACACCTCCATGCATGGCAACTGTATAAGTCTCCCCTGTTACAGGATTTTTTTCATCCCAGAAAAAGCTGGTACATCCTATTGTATGTCCCGGTGTAAGAAGTGTACGGATTGAAATATCCCCCAAAGAAATAGCTAAATCATCACTGTAATTTTTATCTACCTTTATATGTTGTACGTGCCACATATCATGAGGCAGCTCTGTTTCTTCCGGAACCTTTATCATGAATTCCTCATCTTCTTTTGACATATATATCGGTGCCCCTGTAAGGTTATGCATAATTGCAGCTCCTCCAAAATGATCAAGGTGAGCATGACTGATAAGTATCATTTTGATATCAGAAGGTTTATATCCTAACTTGTAAATAGCATCAACCATCATATAGGCACTCTCAGCTATTCCTGTATCCAGTAATATAAGTCCGGCCCCTGTATCAATAAGATATGCGCCTACCCATTTCTGACCTGAAACATAATATGTATGCGGTGTAACCTGAAATGGCTCCACAGCATATTTCCATGGCTCCTCGCACAGAGTTTTTACAGGCTCTGGAAGTGCCTTTGAACATTTAAATGACATTTTATCCTTCTTTCTGATTTTGATTTATACTTTTGTGACGTTTTCTGTTGCTGAGACATTCGCATTTTTACTGCTTACAAATTTTTTATACAGTGCCTTTATAACAGGAGAAAAGATACATGCTATAGCTATCAGATTGAAGATACAGGAAATAGGACGTGTAAAGAATGTCGTCACTGTCTCTGTGTTCTGAAATGCCTTAAGCATATTGCTCTCCATAGTAGGCCCGAGAATAAATGCAAGAATAAGTGGTGACTGTGGTAATCCACCATACGCCATGATACATCCGATCACTGCAAAGAAAAGCATCATCCCGCACTTGTAAAGACTTGATGAGTCCACATAAGCACTGATAAGAGAGACTACGATAAGAGCAGGATACATATAGTGATATGGAACCTTTAAAATAAGTGGGAATACTCTCATGCCTATTGCCTGGAGCACAAAACACACTGCAGCGCAAATTGCAACTACCACGAACATGAGATACACAATGTCTCCGCTGTTTCTAAATACCATGGGGCCCATCTCAAGACCATGTATAGTAAGAGCTCCAATGAGCAGTGCGGTACAGGAATCACCTGGTATTCCAAGTGCTGCCATAGGGATCATCGCACCACCGATCGATGCATTATTGGATGCCTCTGAGGCCCATATGCCTTCAGGATTTCCTGTTCCAAAGGTTTCAGGATGTTTTGAATTATTTTTTGCAACAGAGTATGCAACAAGATTTGAAAGTCCAGCTCCCATACCTGGAAGAAAACCTATGCCGAGACCGATAAGAAAGGATCTAACAATGTTAACGATATTTTCCCTTATTTCTGATGCTTTGATGCCTATTCCCTTTATCATATTTGTGTCTACAGTAGGAAGTGGATCAAATCCCTTGGCATGGGCAAGTATCATCATGCTTACACCAAATATACCTATGAGCACTACTGTCATACCAAGTCCACCCATAAGATACATATTGTCAAAGGTAAATCTTGCCTGAGCATCTATTGGTGAATAACCTACTGAAGCAAACAGAAGTCCAAGACATGCACTGGAAAGACCTTTAAGCATATTGCCCTTTGAAATTGCAAGTACCATAGTAATAGCCATGAAGCATAATCCAAAGTACTCCCACGGGCCTATGGCAAATGCTATGTTAGCTACAGTCTGTGCCAGAAATGCACCAGCTACTGCACTGAAAAACGTTCCGATAAATGAAGCAGTCATACCAATTGCAAGTGCTCTTCCTGCCTGACCTTTTTTGGCCATCGGATGTCCGTCAAAACAGGTTGCCACTGATGATGGTGAGCCAGGTATTCCAAGTAAAACTGATCCAATAAATCCGCCTGAGCAACCTCCTATCCAAAGAGATAAAAGGAAAATAATCGCAGGGCCTGTCTGCATACCGTAAGTGAGCGGCATAAAAAGCATAACTGCCATGGTTCCATTGAGTCCCGGGATAGCTCCAAATACGATTCCGATAACATTACCCAGCACCAACAGCAGCAGATTAAGTGGATTTGATATCTGAGCAATAATAAATGCTGCATTCTCAACCATAGTTCATTACCTCCTTAAAAAAAGATACCTGTCGGCAGCTGATACCCGAAGGCTATCTGATATGCAAGAAATATCACAAGTGTTACCGCAACAGAAAAAATAATTCTGCTGACTGGCTTTGTAACATATCCTTTTGCATACCATGTAGATAAGACATATAAATAAACTGGAGTTGCAATAAAGAAGCCAAGGTATTTCATACCGAGGATATATACTGCAATAGATACAATGTTTAATATCAGTTTTATCCAGCCTTCCTTTATGAGAAATGCTTTTTGTTCCTTGTTCTTACAACCTTCAATAAATATACCGGTTCCACATATTACAAAGCCAATGGCTGCAAGTCCAGGCAGTGCCTTAGGGCCAGGATATGTTGCTCTAAAGGGTACCGAGTAAGTGCTTATCATGGCAAAAACAAAAACTCCCAAAAGGACTATAATAGTTCCTGTAATCTGGTCTCTTGTAAGTTTCATAATTATCTCCTGAGTCAATCTGATGAAAAACTTTTATAAAATCCCATAAAATATGCCCACATTGTCATTAAGCCTTTAAAGCAATGTGAGCATGATCTTTTATTACTTTTGAACGAGGCCAAGCTCCTCAACTACTGCATTGATATCTTCCTGCTGAGCTGCAAGTTTTGCCGGACCATCCTCATAGCTCAGGAATTCCATTGCCATACCTGCAGGCTCGAGCACCTCATTTACTGCATCAGACTGAGCTGCAGCAGAATATGCATCGTATAGCTTCTTTGCAACTTCCTCATCCATCTCCTTAGGACCCGCAAAAATGTTATAAGTAGCAAATGTACAGTCAATGCCTGACTCTGTCATAGATGGTACATCTGGAAGCACTGATGATCGTGCGCCCTCATCACCATTTGTTACAACTGCCAATGCGATGGCCTTGCCTGACTCTACATACTGTTTTGCCTGATTTACATTTACAATACATGCATCAATTGTATTTCCAACAAGAGCTGTAAGCTTTTCTGTATCAGATCCAGCCTCTACATACTTGACCTGTACACCACTGGCCTTGGCAAGTAATCCTGTGATCACATGAGTAGTACCACCAGTCTCAATACCCATCTTTATCTCTGATGAAGCACCCTTACTTACAAAATCATCAATAGTTTTAATATCTGAATCACCAGATGTAACAAGTACATACTGGCCCTTCTCAGTACCCTGACTGACACCCCATACCTTAAAGTCATCTGTTGCAGTCTTGTCGTAGACCTTGGTGGCTGACTTGATAAGCATAGATGTGTGATACTGAAGGATCTTGCTTCCATCCTTTGGAGCCGTACGTATTGTTTCCATAGACACTACTCCGCCGCCATCGGTGTTATTTACTATGGTCACATTGGAACCTGTCTGGGATGCAACCTCCTGACCTAATGTTCTTGCCATAACATCTGTTCCACCGCCTGCCTTGGCCGGAACCTGAACCTCAATATTTTTTGGCAGATTTCCTGATGATTTTCTACCACCAGCAGCACCACATCCAACAAGTGCTGCAGACATAGCTGCAATTACTAATCCAGTTAATAAGCCCTTTTTGTTCATATTACCTCCTGAAAACATGAAGTTATTTTTATTTTTTTGCACTTCATTTATGTGTTGACTGAATTATAGAATAGAGGTAACCTTAGTTAAACTTAATGGTGTATATGAATTAGTCTTAATTATATTAAGTTTGAGAATTTTTTTTCGTTGTAGCGCTTACATTTAAATTTCTGCACAAATTACCATTAATTAATTATGCAATACGCCAAAAAATCATTAATAATCTGCAAATATTAATTCATTTTCTTTTTATTTACAAAAATCAAGTTATTAATTTTACATATTATTCAATCATTTATAAGGAGAAAGAAATCGAAATGGATCTGAAACCTTTGGAAAATATTATTTCAATTTATGACGAGGGAAGCATTGCAAAAGCAGCAGATAAAATGTTTATCACTCAGTCTGCTCTTAATCAGCAACTCCTGAAATTAGAAAAAGAATTAGGTACTCCTCTTTTTGAAAGACGTTATCATAATCTGATACCTACTTTTGCAGGCAGATTATATATTAATGCAGCAAGACAGATTCTATCTATCAAAAAAGATACCTATAAGATAATAAGAGATAGTGCTAATAACACTGTGGGCGAGTTTACAGTTGCCTGCACTCCGGAAAGAGGCGCAGCAACATTCTCAGACATATATCCTCAATTCCATCAGGAGTATCCTGGTTTTACAGTACATTTAAAATGTGCAAGAGTGCCAATGATGGTACAGATGTTACTCCGCAGAGAGACTGAATTTGCCTTTTTAAGCTACTGTGATCAAATGCCTCTGGATCCACAGTTTGACAGCATAGATCTTTCTCCTGAATCTGTCATTTTAGGTATACCTGCATCCCACCCTCTGGCTCCTCTTGCGGGTAAGGACAGTGCCAGAACTTTACCGTATATTGATATTAAGTTACTCAAGGATGAAACCATGATAATGCCTGCTCAGGATACCATATTACGTAAGATGCTGGATCAGACATTTAAAGAGGTGGGGATAAAGCCTAAAATTCTTTTTGAGTCCAGCAGTTCTGTTACGATTTTAAAAATGGCTATAAATCAGTTAGGTCCTGCATTTTTTCCGCAGTCCTATGTTAATGAAAAATTCCCTCTGGCATACTTCCGTATAAAACCGGATCTGTCATGGATGAGATGTATTGCTTTCCACAAGAACACCTATATTACTGCACCGGAGAAAAGATTATTTGAGTTGTGGAGCCAGGTACTCAGCAGTCCATCTTTCATCATGGTATAAAACTGATATAAATTAACTCGGATTTAAAAAAAAGTCAAAATGTAAAACCACAAGTTTATAAAACAAAAAAGCATGTGAAAACGTTTTGAGAATCTGCCTCTCACACGTTTCACATGCTTTAATTATTATATATACACAATTTACAGGTTCTGATATCCCTCTTTATATCAGGAATTTATACTGTCCTATATTCTATATCCAACCAATTATTATCTTACAAGGCAAGGCTTTTTATGATCATACTTCCAGCCTGGTATGAGATACTGCATTGATTTTGCATCATCTCTGTCGTGATTTGGCAGACTGTTATACAACTTGTTAGCCTCCATTACACGCTCCATATTAAGGTGCACTCCAAGTCCTGGTGCATCAGGTACCTGAAGCTTACCATTAATGATCTGAGGTGTATCGTAAAGGAGGTTCTGTCCATCCTGCCAGATCCAGTGTGTATCAAGTGGAGCAGGATCACCAACTGCAGCTGCTCCTACCTGAGCAAATGCAGCAAGAGTAATATCAAAGTGATTGTTTGAATGAACACCCCATGTAAGGCCCCATGAATCAAGAAGCTGTGACATACGTATAGCTCCATCAAATCCCCAGAAATGAGGATCTGCAAGAATTATATCACAGGCATTGAGACTTACTGTGTGGTAGAACTGACGCCAGTCTGTGGCTATCATGTTGGTAGCTACCTGGAACTGTGTAGCATTCTTAAACTCACGCATGATCTCACGGCTTGAATAACCAGCCTCAGGACCACATGGATCCTCCATGTATGTTATTACATTATGCATATCCTTGCAAAGATCAATAGCCTCCTGAAGGCTCCATGCGCCATTAGGATCGATATTTATACGAGCATCAGGGAAACGCTTTTTAAGAGCTCTGCAGGCGTCCATCTCATCAGCGCCGGCAAGTACTCCACCCTTTAACTTAAAGTTCTTGAAACCATATTTCTCGGATAATGCCTCTGCCTCTTCTACTACTCTCTCTGGAGTAAGGATTTCCTCTCTCCTGAGTCTGAACCAAGGATCAAGGCTGTCACTCTCGTCAAGATACTGCATATCTCCGGCAGGTACTTTTTTCTTGTCTGAAACATAGAAAAGGTATCCAAGCATCTCAACTTCCTTACGCTGCTGTCCCTCTCCAAGGAGGTCACACATTGGTACATTAAGGAACTGTCCCATAAGATCAAGCATGGCACACTCAATTGCCCACTCACTCTTAACTACAAACTTGAGTTTGGAAATATCAAGAGTCTGTATGCCCTCTCCATCATCGCCAGCTGCATGCTTAGCCATTTTATGGATTTTCTGAAGTATCTGGCGGTATTTTGAAATTGGCTGTCCCTCTACGAGAGGACGTACGGCATTTAAGCATTCGCAGGTATAATCTCCACCGTGGATCTCACCGATGCCCTGGTGTCCTGCATTGTCCTCAAGGACAACTATATTTCTGGTAAAACATGGTGCATGACATCCTGATAATGTCATCATCATGCTGTCATATCCTGCCACAGGAATGACCTGCATTTTTGTAATAATAGGTGTGTCAGTCATTTCAACCCCCCTCATATCTATAATGATAAGTTTTTATAAAAGGCCGCAGCAGCAAAATACTGCCCGCGGCCTGAATGTCCTAAATGCCGCTTAACGAACCATGCAAGGACGCTTATTATCGAATTTCCAACCTGGGATAAGGTACTGCATTCCGATAGCATCATCACGAGCACCAAGACAGTTATCAACATAAAGCTTGTTTGCCTTAAGGATCTGCTCACGATCGATCTCAATACCAAGACCTACAGTCTTATCAATATCATTGATACATCCACCTACAATCTGCATAGGGTTCTTTGTAAGGCGCTCTCTGCCCTCCTGCCAGATCCAGTGTGTGTCAATACCATTAAGCTTGCCTGGAACTGCAGCTGCACACTGAGCTACCATTGCAAGTGAAATATCAAAGTGGTTATTTGAGTGGCAGCCCCACATAAGACCAAAATCATTGCAAAGCTGACCTACACGTACAGAACCCTCCATTGTCCAGAAATGAGGATCTGCAAGAGGAATATCTACACTCTTGAGCTGGATGCAATGACGCATCTGTCTCCAGTCTGTATCAATCATGTTTGTAGCTGTAGGCATACCTGTCTCCTGCTTGAACTCAGCCATGATCTCACGTCCTGAGAAACCATTCTCTGCACCACATGGATCCTCTACGTATGCAAGAACCTTTTTAAGAGCAGGTGCAACACGTACAGCCTCTGCAAGACTCCAGCATCCATTAGGATCAAGATCTACTCTTGCATTTGGGAATGCCTCTTTAATAGCAGTAACAGCCTTAACCTCCTCATCAGGAGTAAGAACACCACCCTTGAGCTTGAAATCCTCAAAGCCGTATTTCTCATGTGTAGCCTTGGCAAGTGCTACGATATGCTCAGGATCCATAGCCTCTTCATGACGTAATCTGTACCAGTCGCAATCTGAATCCGGCTCTTCCTCATATGGAAGGTCTGTCTTTTTACGATCACCTACATAGAAAAGGTATGAAAGAAATCTTACTGATGTTCTCTGGATACCATCACCCATAAGAGATGCTGCAGGTACCTCAAGGAACTTGCCCATAAGATCAAGCAGCGGAGCCTCGATTGCAGTAATAACATGTACTCCTGTACGTAAGTCAAAAGTCTGAAGACCTCTTACGTCATCCTTGATATTCTCATCAAGCCATGCCCTTACCTTGTTTAAGGTGTTTTTATAATCAGAAATCTTTGTTCCGATAACAAGGTCCTTAACTGCCTCAAGTGCATTGGTGATCTTCTGTCCACCAGGAACCTCACCAACACCCTCAACACCATTTGAGTCTGTAAGAATAACAATATTTCTTGTAAAATAAGGTGCATGAGCTCCAGATAAGTTAAGCTCCATACAATCGTGTCCAGCTACCGGGAATACTTCCATTTTTGCAATTACAGGGATCATTTTTTCTTCTCCTTTTTATAAACATAGGCATTCGCCTACTACACAGACTATTTATAGAATCATTTAAATAGTCATTTTTTATATATTTAAAACCTCGCGTCAACGTGGTTTTATCTCGATAAGAAATCTGTAAGCTCTAATGCGTGTACTAATTCCGGATACGGATCACGTGTAAGAGTTGTCTCATCTACTGGCTGCTGAGGAGTAAATCCCGCAGCAAGAAATCGGTTTTTTATAAACACATCTGCTGTATCATCAGAAATGCTCATACCTATTTTGCCTGGTGTATAATCAGACAATGACTTAAACTTATTAAGAAAACTATCAGTTGGGATTTTTGCATCTTCTGCCAAAGCAGAAGAAACATAAATATGAAATCTCTTAGGGAAGCCCTCCGGAAGATCCATCTCTTTATACTCAGCATCGTCAAAGTAAGCTCTCCTTGATGTCTCAGAGATCAAATCATCCTCTATAATGATGGCATGAATATCTGTCTTTTCTTTAAGATCAAAGTGCATCCAGTTTCCTGTGCACACCTCGGCAGCTATACTGCTTTCATCTTTTCTTTCAACTACAGATATATCAGAACATGAAACCTTTACTCCATCTCTACTGCCCTTAATGGCCTTAAAAGATGTAAAAGTTTTTGCAACAAAAGGAATAATGTGTGCTTTATATACTAAATCCTCAGTTACGCAGGTACCCTTTTCCTCAATGGTATCTGCATTTATCTCCCGCATGGTTGTTAACAAAAGATTTGCATCCTCGCATTTCTTAACGTAATTTTTTTGAGCCTTGCGGAAGACAAGAAATTGTAGTAAGACTGCAACTCCTGCAAATATAAGTGTCAGATAAAATTTTCTAAGGATGGAAACTACAAGTACAAGTATCAGTACTCCTATCATCAAATAAGCAATATAATGAACCTTCTTATTTTCACTCTTAAGCTCTTGTAAATAATCATTTACTGTTTTTGCATTATTCAATTTATTTTCCCCCTTTTTTAACAGGATTTAGGATCATGAATAGATAAATCTTTTCATCATCTTAAACTCTTTTAAAATAGGCCCGGCCGAAACCGGGCCAAAGGTTTAATCTTAGGATTTATGAATTATTATGATTTGATATAAATTACTGCTCAACAGATGCAGCAACCTCCTTGAAGATATCAAGGTATGCCTTATCGTTCTCTACAGAATCAGCAGATGAAAGATAATAAGGATTGATCTGCATGTTCTTAAGATCCTCCTGGCACTTCTCGTTGTCTACAACAGCCTTTGTTGTCTGATCGAACCAAGCGATTACAGAAGCATCTGTTCCAGCTGGGAAGTAGAATGAGTAGTCACAGTCTGGATATACAAGATCGACACCCTGCTCCTTAAGAGTTGGTACGTCTGGCATAAGTGCAGATCTCTCAGCTGTTGGGATACCTACGCAAAGGAACTGACCTGCATCGATGTAATCCTTTGTATTAACAAATGCACCTGGCATCATATCAACCTGACCAGAAAGCATAGCTGTTACCTTATCTGAGTTTGATCCAACGTCTACAAGGTCAAGATCGATACCTGCAACCTGCTCAAACTTAAGGAACTCATAGTATGTATAAGCACCAACCTCTGTACAAGCCTTAAGCTGTCCTGGGTTTGCCTTTGCTGCCTCGATAAATGCATCAAGACTGTCATATTTATCTGGGTTTACATAGAGACCCTGAGCATCGTTCTTTGCAAATGTTGGTCCAAGTGTGAATGCTGTATAATCATAATCTGTGATACCAGCAACATTAGCAACGTTTACAAGGTTGTGTCCGTAAAGAACAGTAAGACCATCATTAGCTGCTGAAAGAACCTGGTTAGCTGCTACAGATCCAGAAGCACCTGAGGCATTTACAACTACAAAATCAACACCTGTAAGCTCCTTTGCATACTGTGCAAAAATACGAGCTGAAAGGTCTGTATCTCCGCCTGCACCTGCTGGAAGTACGAGTGAAACTGGACCTGATGGTGTCCAGTCAGATGTTGCTGCTGCATCTGCTGATCCTGCATCTGCTGCTGCGGCTGTTGTCTCGGCAGCTGCTGCCTTTGTCTCTGCTGCTGCGGCTGCTGTTGTGGATGCTGTGTTAGATGAGCCACAGGCTACGAGGCCTAAAGCCATTCCACCTGCAAGTACTGCTGATAAGATTCTCTTTTTCATAGTTTTTCTCCTTTTGGGCATTGCCCTTTTGTTAGGCGGAGAAAATACTCCGCCGGTTTATTTACTCTCCCTCTTGGGAAATTTACATAAATGATAATTTAAGCTTTTGCTGCTGCCTTTTTCTGCTTAGCTGCGCGGATCTCCTTATATACTGACCAGATAAGTACGCCACAGGCTACAAACCAGAAGAAGTCAAAAATTGGATGTGTGAAGAATGCACCAAAGCTCTTGTAGCTCATGATACCTCTCCTCAGGTAAGTCTCTGTCATAGATCCAACAAGGAAGCAAAGAACGAATGGTGTGGTCGGAAGTCTGAACTTATGATAAACGTAACCTACGATACCAAATACGATGATTGACTGTACATCGAATACTCGGTTATTGGTTGCATAAGCACCAACTGCGCAAAGTACAAGGATAAGTGGCATGAGGATATGCTTTGGAACCTTTAAGATCTGTACAAATCCCTTGATACAGGTCCACTCAACAACAAGCATTATAAGGTCACATACCATACATGCTGCAAATATTCCATAAACTACATCTGCATTTTTAACGAAGAGAAGTGGTCCGGCTGATAATCCGTGAATAAGGAAACCACCGAGCATCATAGCTGTAACACCATCACCAGGGATACCAAGTACCAAAAGAGGGATCATGGCACCACCGATTGTAGCGTTGTTAGCGCACTCTGTAGCAACAATACCTTCAGGATCGCCCTGTCCAAATGTCTCTGGATGCTTACTCATGTTCTTGGCTGTTACATATGAAAGCATACCTGATGTTGAACCGCCAATACCAGGAAGGATACCAATACCTGTACCGATAATAGCTGATCTAAGTGCTCCTGGGAGCCAGGAAACAAACTCTTTCATAGAGAAGCCGAAGCCCTTTACCTTAGTTACAGGTACTGTCTGAACGCCCTTAGCATTCATCTCCTCTGCAGAAATGAGGATATCTGCTACAGCGAAAATTCCGATAAGTGTTGTAAGCTGATTGAAACCAGCAAGAAGATCCTGATTACCAAATGTAAATCTTGGTGTTCCATCGATAGGTGCCATACCTACGAAACAGAAAACTAATCCGAAAAGTCCTGCTAAAAGTCCCTTTACCATGTTTCCTGATGAAAGGATAGCTACCATAGTAAGAGCAAAGAAGCATATACCAAAGTTCTCAACAGGTGTGAACTTAAGAGCTACATCTGCAAGCATTGGTGCAAAGAATGAAAGTACGAAGAATGAGAAAAGTGATCCTATGAATGAGAAAACGATTCCGATTCCCAGAGCTCTCATGGCCTCGCCCTTTTGAGCCATTGGGTAACCATCAAATGTTGTTGCAATTGATGATGCTGTACCAGGCATGTTGAGAAGGATAGCTGAGATAAGTCCTCCGGAGATACCACCTATATAAACCGCAACGAGTACGTTCATACCAAGTGATGACTCCATGGTGAATGTAAGTGGAAGCATCAGGGCGACTGCCATGGATGCTGAAAGACCAGGTATTGATCCAAATACGATACCGATTGCTACACCTGCAATCATGAAAAGCAGGGATACTGGCTGACAGACCGAAACGATCGCAGCTCCTAATTGTGCTATTGCGTTCATCTAATCCCCTCCTTACTGTAATGCGAAAAGTCCTGCTGGAAGGACGATCTTGAAAACATATCTGAAAAGCAGATAAACAACTATGGTAAAGACTACATCAATAATTGCGTATGTGATGATGTCTTTTTTGGTTCTGCTCTTATCCGGTGCAAGGATATAGATCTGAAGGAACAGATATACCAGTGTACTGATGATAAATCCCACAGGCTTAAGAACATTTACATACACAATTGCTGCCACAAGACTGCTAAGCACTCTCTTATAATCTGATGTATCCTTGTAACCAGATGCATCAAGCTCAGCTGATGTCGTTTTGAAACGTGCAAATGTCTCAACAAGAAGTATCACCGCTAAGATAAGAATGATAGCTCCAACCAAGGTTGGCATGAAGTCAGGTCCGATATCCATGACCTTGGATTTCGGAAGTGCTTTAGCTCCAATAATAAGAGCTATGCCTAGAACTGCGTAAAAGATGCCGACAACAAAGTCGCCATATTTTTTAAAGAACATTGAAGTTCCCCCTTTCTTGACCCGGTTTCCCGGATGCTCTGCCAACCGGCAGAAGTTTATCATTTTATAAGATGAATCATCTTATTAAATTACATTAGATTATCTTTAATAACTTTTGGAACGTTTTTGATAGATTAAGCATAATAGAAGTAAAACGTATTGTAAAACGCATAAATCTAATGCTATACTAAGTAAAACTTATGGAAGTACTGATATCACTAAGTTTTGCTGTTAGTTTTGCTTATGTATATATTAGTAAAACTAATGTTAAGTTTTTGACGCAAAGCAAAGGTTATAATTATGCCAGCAAGACATAGCCATGTGTTATAGGAGGTATAATGTATGGATTTTAGAATATGTGAGTATATTGTAGAAATAGAAAAAGAAGAAAATATTACAAGAGCCGCCAAAAATCTCTTCGTATCTCAGTCAGCCCTTAACCAGCAGCTCCTAAAGCTTGAAAAAGAGTTAGGTACTCAATTGTTTTTCAGATCAAGGACCGACTGGCATCCCACAGAGGCAGGAAAGATATATCTGGAAGGTGCAAAAAAAGCTATTCTTATTAAACAAGAAACCTATAAACAGATACATGACATAACTCACGCCGGCGAGTCTGAGTTAAAAATAGGATTGTCTCCCGGAAGGGGCATCCATATGTTCACTGCTATATATCCAAAATTACATGAAAAGTTTTCCAATTTAAAGATCACTCCGATAGAAATGGCTGTGTACAACCAAAAAGACGCTCTGGCCAACGGCACCATAGATATAGGATTTGTGACATTACGTAATGACCAAAGAGGTAATTATGACTATGCCGTGATAGGAACCGAAGAAATGGTTGTGCTTATACCATCTGCGCACCCTTTATGTAGTGAAATTGAGCCAAATGGTGATGAGCTGCCTATTATAAATTTGAAGTCTCTGGAATATGAGCCATTTACACTTATATCAAAAAAATCCAGCAACCGTCAGATCATTGATGATGTATTTAATCGTAATGGCTTTATACCTAATATACTTATGGAAACAAACAGCACAGCAAGTATACCGTCTCTTGTAGAGACAGCACTTTGCTGTGCCATAATTCCAAGATATTATGCTGATACTAAAAATCCTAACTACAGATGTTTCGTCCTGCCTAGTCATCCTACCTGGGACTTATGTATTGCATCTCGTAAAGGATCATACCTGACTGATGCCAGTAAGGAGTTTATACGGCTAACCAGAGAATACTGGTCAAAACATCTGATAGCCCCTCAGACTAATTAGGTTATTGGAGCCGGATTAAATACGCAGAGATCATTGGCAAAACCATACTGCTCTGTATACGGCTTTTTGATACCTGATGCAACATCAAGTATGAAATCAAGGAGCTCCTCTCCCTGCTCAGCGATAGTCTTGTCTCCCACTGCTGCAGGTCCGGCATTAAAATCAATAATATCCGGCCACTGTTCCTTCATCTCATTTCTGGAACAAAGCTTTATTACAGGGGCTGCAGCCAGTCCATAAGGAGTGCCACGTCCTGTCATAAATACCTCAAGGCCCATACCAGAGGCAAGCTGTGATGGTCCGCATACGAGATCTGATGCAGGTGTTGCCGCAAAGATTTCACCATGCTTTGTTGGTCTGTCACCAGGTGAAAGTACCTCTACTATAGGAGATGAGCCTGACTTTGCAATGGAGCCCATAGACTTTTCAATGATATTGGAAAGTCCTCCTTTTTTATTACCAGGAGTAGTATTGGCACCACGGTCAACTCCACCTGCTCTCAGGTAATTATCATACCATTTCATTTCCTGAACGAGGCGCTTGCCAACCTCCTCATCAATACATCTATGAGCGATGAACTGTACTCCGTCTCTTACCTCAGTAACCTCGGAGAACATAACTGTCCCGCCTCCGGAAACAAGTAAGTCAGCTGCATAACCTGCTGTAGGATTGGCAGTTATTCCTGAGAATGCATCTGAACCACCACACTGCATACCTACGAGAAGGTCTGATAATGGCAGCTCCTCTCTTTTTCTCTCATTGAGTATCTTGAGTTTTTTCTCAGCCATTTCAATTATTGCATCCATCATCGCCTGGTATCCCTTGTAATTCTGAAGAACGATAACATTCTCCTCATTATTAAGTTCTGGCCACCACTCACAGAATCTATCAACTGTAAACTTCTCGCAGCCGAGAGCAACCAACATGAATACTCCACCAAAATTTGGATGTCTGGAAATATTTCTTATGATTTTCTGTGGGATATACGCATCAGGAGCATCTATTGCAACACCGCATCCGTAAGGATGATTGATTGCGACTACATCATCTACATTTGGATATTTTGGCAGTATCTCGTCCTTGATCTTACGTATAGCAACATTTAAAACTCCAGCCACACACTGCACTGTTGTATTAATACCAAGAATGTTTCTGGTTCCGGCATAGAACCCATCCGGATTTTTATACCCCATCCAGGTTGTTCTCTTTGGCTTTGGTAGATCAGTACGTATATTTGTGGCAAATTCCATGCTGTCAAGATCTGGCGCTGGTGCCATAATTAAATTCTTTTCATTGATCCATCCACCTACTGGAATATCCTCAGACGTCGTACCAAGAACTACTCCATATCTTATAACCTCTGAACCCTTTGGTAATTCCTTTAATGCTATTTTATGTGCCTGTGGAATGTCTACAACTGTAACAACACCAGGCATCACCTCTGTACCCTTGGATACATCATTAATGGCGATGGCAACATTATCCTTATCTGTAATCTGGATACATAATCTTTTTGCCATAATAACCTCCATAATTTGTCAACATTTACAAAACTTTATGTTCCGTGTACAATTAGTATAATTGTGCAGTAAGATTAAGTAAATTTAATAATTATGATGTATTCATAAGTTATACTAATATTCAACTTTATCGAGAGGCATCTATGGACACTAAGCAAATTGAATATATTATAAAAATCGCTGATGAGGGTTCTATAACAAAGGCAGCGGAAAAGCTTTTTATAACCCAGTCAGCACTTTCCCAGCAGTTACAAAAGCTCGAGAAAGAAATAGGCACACCTTTATTTGTACGTACAAAGGCAGCATGGGCTCCAACTCCGGAAGGTCAGGTCTATCTGGAAAATGCCCGTGAGATGTTACGCATAAAGCAAAAGACCTATACTATAATTGCAGACATGGTCAACAAGCATAATGGCTATCTGTCTATCGGTATGACTCCAGGACGTGGTTTTGACATGTTTTCCTATGTCTACCCTAAATTCCATGACTTGTATCCTGAATATACTGTAGAGCCAAGAGAGCTGAGCGTAAAGCAACAGCAAGACTCCATCCATCATGGCGAGCTTGATATCGGATTTGTAACACTCACTGATGCTCAAAAAACAAATGACGAATATATCGACTTATTTAAAGAGGAGATATATCTTGCCCTCCCTGAGGATTATCCTCTTAGCAAAGAGTATCTAAAAACCAGTGATCCTTATCCTACCGTTCCTTTGACAGCATTACAGTACGAGCCTTTTGTAATGATGTATAAGGAATCTACGATCCGTAAGATGGTAGATCAGATATTCCGTGACGCAGGATTTACACCAACTATACTTTTTGAGACCTCCAGTAATATGACCATCCTATCCATGATCAGAGCAAAGCTTGCCTGCGGTCTCATACCTTATCATTATGTAAAAAAAGCTCCTGAGGGCATCAGGTTTTACAGACTTCCTTTCAGACCTACCTGGAAGGTATGTGTTACATATCCTAAAAATGCTTATCTAAGTAAAGCAGCCAAGGATTTCATCAAGTTGGTCGATGAATACTGGCAGATGGATAGTTTTCCAAAACAGATCAGCGAGTAAGTCGGTTACATCACGGCGACTCTGCAATAAAAAGCGCATTAAGTCATAATGGCTTAATGCGTTTTTATGATCAACAATTTGATCAACTATAGAGAGCATATCAGATTTCTTTACTGCACCTCAAAATATCTGATACGGAGACCCTCCTCCACTCTAATGCCCTCTCCAACAAACTGATTGGTATGGAGATATGGGGCAAGCTTTTGAGAATCTGTCATAAAAGTAGGTGTACTGATCCATGGTTTTGGTCTGTCTCCATTGGTGAACCATGCATTATTTTCAAGATAAATATGACAATCCTGACCATCCATATCCTTGCCTGTGAGCATATATCTCGCAGACATATGTCGTACTCCGGCCTGATCAGTGACCTGTGTATCTACACCACAAGGCTCAATAATCCCATTAAATATCTCTCCCTTTACTGTACCGCCAAAAGGAATCATCTTTACATGCCCTATTTTGCTGTCAAGCTCAACAATTTTATCCTGATAAGTCTCTACAATAAGCTCTAATACAAGTTTTCCCTTTTCCATAATAACCTCTCTATACCTGATAATTGAATGATCTATCTGAAATCCAGTCCATCCTCCAATATCTTATTGTACTCATCATAACTTATATAGCAACCACCCATACTCTCCAGGTGATCTGTATGGAACTGACAATCTATCATGGTGAAACCATGATCCTCCATAAGCTCTGCCAGGAAAATAAGTGCCAGTTTAGAACCATTTTCCTTAACGCTGAACATACTCTCTCCAAAAAAGCATTTACCGATAGATACACCATAAAGCCCGCCTGCAAGCTCACCATCTACGTATGACTCTATGCTCATGGCATAGCCCGCATCATGAAGTCTGGTATATGCATCCTCCATTTCATCAGAGATCCAGGTGCCCTCTTTAAACTCTCTCTGGAGTCTGCACCTATGCATGGTATCTCTGAAATCTCTGTCCATCTTTATCTCTATATCATGATGTTTTATGAACTTTTTCATGGAGTGAGATATATGTATCTCACCAGGTCTGATAATGAATCTCTCCTTAGGGCACCACCATAGTATCTCCTCTCCCGGATTAAACCACGGAAAAATACCATGTGTATATGCAAGTAAAAGACGATCTAATGAAAGATCGCCTCCTACCGCAAGTAAACCATCATCCTCAGCAAGCTCAGGACTTGGAAACCATATTTCTTTCTCATCAAGCTGGTAAATAGCCATCTGACAAATCTCCTTTTATCAGCTAACCATACAATAAAACATCCTTGCTTGAACTAATGATCGATATCCCTTCGTAAATAGTATAGCAGAACTAAAAAATAAAGTTATTTAAAATATAATGATGTGAGTGTCATGAAGTCTATCTCCCACTTTTGTGCAAGCACACGTGGGAGAAGACTTATGACACTAATATCATATAATTACTGCTCTTCTATTTCTGAAAGCTTCTCTGAGACAGTTTCCCAGGTTTCATATAACTCTGCAAGTCTGTCATCATTGGCCTCATGCTCTTTATGCAGCTCCATCAGCCGTCCGACATCTGCAGCAATCTCAGGATTTTGATAGTCCTCATCCAAAACCTCATTACGAGCCTCAAGCTTTTGTATCTCATCCTCTGCAGCCTTGAGCTCTCTCTGCAGCTTTTGCAATGTCTTTTTAAGCTCCTTTTGCTGCTCCCAGTCAATCTTTTGCTCAGACTTTTGCTCTATGACAGGCTCTGCCATGACAGGTGTGTTACGGCCATCAATACCTGCAGATCCCTGACTGCCATATCGACGTACATCATCCTTTTTTTCAAGGTAATAATCATAATTACCGATATAATTGTCAAAACGATTTTCAAAAAGCTCAAGTATACGAGTGGATGTTTTATTGATGAAGTATCGGTCATGAGATACATAGAGTACAGTGCCCTCATAATTATTGATGGCATCCTCCAGTACCTCTCTGCCCTGAATATCCAAGTGGTTGGTCGGCTCATCCAAAATCAGGAAATTGGCATTACTAAGCATCAGTTTAGCAAGAGAAACTCGTCCCTGCTCACCACCACTCAGGTCCCCGATACGCTTATATACATCATCTCCTCTAAACAGAAATGCTGCCAGTACGTTACGTACCTTAGTATCATTAAGATATGGATAGTCATCCTGTATCTCATCAAAGATTGTCTTGTCCATATGGAGTACTGCATGCTCCTGATCGTAATATCCAATCTCAACATTGGTGCCAAGCTTAAAGGACCCTGTATTGGCATCCTCCTGCTGATTTAATATCTTAAGGAGGGTTGTTTTACCTGTACCATTGGCTCCAATAACAGCAACATGCTCACCACGCTTTATCTCAAAATCAATATTGGAAAATAAAGTCTTATCCTCAAAGCTCTTACTTAGATCTCTGACAGACAAAACATCATTACCTGACTGAACACTAGGTGTTAATGCAAGTCTCATCTCATTATCAAGCTCCTCTGGCTTGTCCAGAAGCTCGACCCTGGCCAAAGCCTTTTCTCTGGACTCTGCTCTCTTGATGGACTTTTCTCTATTGAACTGTTTAAGCTTTGTAATAACTGCCTGCTGATGCTGCAACTCCTGTTGCTGGTTGAGATATGCCTTGAGCTCTGAGTCACGGATCATCTTTTTCTTGACCGCATACTCAGAATAATTGCCCTTATACATACGGGCCTTACCATTATCAAGATCGATGATCTTTGTAACTACATGATCAAGGAAATATCTATCGTGGGAAACAAGCAGCACTGCACCATCATATCGCTTGAGCACCTTTTCCAGCCACTGTATAGAATCGATATCCAGGTGGTTGGTAGGCTCATCCAGAATGAGCAGATCAGGCTTATCCTGAAGTATCTCCTCAAGACGCTTTCTGGTCTTCTGCCCACCGGAAAGAGTATCAAAATCATCAACGCCCGTCTCAATATCAGCATGCTGCTGAGCAAGATATCCTACCTTTTTATCCTTGGAAAAAGCGATAACAGACTCACTGTCGTCAGGCTCCTCAATACCTAATATACAACGAATAAGCGTCGTCTTACCGGAACCATTGATCCCGACAATCGCCGCCTTTTCTTTGTCCTCAATATGGAATGTAACTCCCTTGAGGACCTGTTTACCTACATAAGTTTTATTTAAATTAGCAATATTTAATATCATAGCCTAGTTAGTATATCCGAAACTAAAAAATGGTGCAAGGTACATGTATCAAGATGTTGATAATTAAAAGGCGACCAATAAAAATGAAAACCCATTAGAGGGTACCAGATCAATGATGTTCAAATTACATCCTGACACACCACCAATGAGTTTTCATAAATTAAAACTCAACAGTATTTAATATTTACTTCTGAGGAACGCCCTTCATGGAAAGAGAGATCTTTTTACGCTCTTTGTCTACTGAAAGGACCTTAACATTAACAATATCTCCTACCTTGACCACATCCAGTGGATGCTTTACAAATTTATCTGCAATCTGAGATATATGAACAAGTCCATCCTGATGCACTCCAATGTCCACAAATGCACCAAAGTCAATAACATTACGGACTGTTCCTGCGAGTACCATGCCTGGTGTAAGGTCATCAAAATCCAGGACATCTGATCTAAGAACAGGTGCCGGAACATCATCTCTAGGATCTCGGCCAGGCTTGGCTAGCTCCTTTATGATATCCTGTAATGTATACTCACCCACACTCATCTTTTTAGCAAGCTCAGGGATAGATACCTTGACCTCCTTAAGCTTCTTTTCTATGTCTTTGGTGTTGCCCTCCCTGACATCATCTGCTGTGAATCCCAGCAGCTTTAATAGCTCCCTGGCTGCCTCATAGCTCTCAGGGTGCACAGAGGTCATATCAAGAACATCCTTGCCTCCACGGATACGCAGGAATCCAGCACACTGCTCATAGGCCTTAGGTCCGAGCTTAGGAACCTTTAAAAGGTCCTTTCTTGATGTAAAGGCACCGTTTTCCTCGCGATAGGCAACTATGTTTTTGGCAATAGTTTTGTTTACACCAGAAATATACTCAAGCAGTGAGAATGATGCTGTATTTACATCAACACCCACTTTATTAACGCAGTCCTCCACCACATTACCAAGCTGCTCACTGAGTTTTGTCTGATTCATATCATGCTGATACTGTCCGACACCTATTGACTTTGGATCAATCTTTACCAGCTCGGCAAGAGGATCCTGGAGACGTCTGGCCATAGATGTGGCAGATCTCTGCCCAACATCAAAGTTAGGAAACTCCTCTGTAGCGAGCTTTGAAGCTGAATATACCGATGCTCCCGCCTCATTGACAATAACGTACTTAACCGGGAGCTTACTCTTTTTAATAAAATCAGCAATTATCTGCTCAGACTCTCTGGAAGCAGTACCGTTACCAAGGGAAATAATATCAACATTATATTTACGGATGAGGCTCTCTATAACACGCATAGACTCAGCCACCTTATTTTGTGGTGCTGTAGGGAATATAACAGTTGTATCAAGTACCTTACCTGTTGGATCAACAACAGATATCTTACATCCTGTACGGAATGCAGGATCCCATCCAAGAACAGTCTTTCCTGCTATAGGTGCCTGCATGAGAAGCTGTCCAAGATTCTCACCAAATACCTTGATAGCACCATCCTCTGCCTTTTCTGTTAGATCATTACGTATCTCAGTCTCTATAGATGGACCAATGAGGCGCTTATATGCATCAGCTGCGGCCTCCTCAAGATATGGTGTCGTTTCCTTGTTGCGTCCCGCTCCGATATGACGATCCATAAACTTAATAATATCATCCTCAGGAGCCTCTATCTTTACTGTAAGGATCTTTTCACTCTCACCTCTGTTTAAAGCCAGAATACGATGACCTGGGATCTTTTTAAGTGGCTCAGAATACTCGTAATAATTATCATAAACAGTCTTTTCCTCTGCCTGCTTTTTAGTCTTGGCTGAAGACACAATAAGACCATCAGCATAAGTCTTTTTACGTATCCACTCGCGGAGACTGGCACTGTCTGAAAGAGTCTCTGCAATGATGTCCTCTGCTCCGGCAATTGCAGTTTTAACATCAGGGATTTCCTTTTCCTCACTGATATATCTCTCAGCCTCTACTAAAACCGGTGTATCTGATCTGCCAGCCACAATAAAAACAGCAAGTGGCTCAAGCCCCTTTTCCTTGGCAATCATGGCTCTGGTGCGGCGCTTAGGCTTATATGGTCTATAAATATCCTCAAGCTTTACTGCTGTCTCCGCCTCATCGATCTGCTGTCTCAACTCCTCGGTAAGCTTGCCCTGCTCCTCAATTGATGCAAGAATAGTATTTTTACGATCCTCAAGATTACGAAGATACTTTAACCTCTCATCAAACGCACGCAGCACATCATCATGCATAGCTCCTGTTGCTTCCTTACGATAACGGGCAATAAAAGGAATAGTGTTGCCCTCATCGATCAGTTTGATCACGGCCTCTGTCTGAGTTTTTTTAATACCTAATTCTTTGGTTATAATGTCAATAATATCCATGAAATTTCCTCTAATAGCTTTTTAAAAAATAATAATTATTATATCATGAACAAAAGCTTTTCAAAACAAAGCTCTATCTAAAAAACACAGAATCTTAATTTAGAAAAAGGAATTACAGTATGAACATAGTTGACATAACAAAACGCCGTTTTCAACCGGCTGTAGATGCAATAAATGATCTCCTTAAGGATGAGGATTATATAGATGAGGATGTCCTTATAATTGCAATTGATGGTCGATCAGGCAGTGGCAAATCCACTCTGGCTGAGTATCTCGCAGAGCAGTTTGATGCCAATGTTTTTCACATGGATGATTTCTTTCTGCGCGAGGAGCAAAGGACACCAGAACGTCTTGCGGAAATCGGAGGAAATGTAGATTATGAGAGGTTCCGTGAGGAGGTACTCATACCTCTCTGGTATGGAGACCCTGTTACCTATCTCCCGTTTAACTGCAAGACTATGTCACTTGATAAGGAAAAAGAAATACTCATAAAACCGAAGCGTATAAATATAGTTGAGGGTTCCTACAGCCAGCATCCTTATTTCGGAGACCCGTATCAATTACGTATATTCTGTGATATTGATCCGGAAAATCAGATGAAAAACATAGCCATGCGCATCGGAGAAAATGACCCTCGTATAGAGAAATTTAAAAACCTTTGGATACCAATGGAAAACAAATACATAAAAGAAATGGGTATTGAGGAAAACTCAGATGCCTTTATCTACTGGTCATAAAGCTGTGTCTACAAATTACTAATATCAAAGCTAAAACAGCACAACGAAATCATGTATAAAATAATAGCTCCATATATGATACACAGTTATCACCACTGTCCATCATATATGGAGCTATTTATATAAATATAAAGCTTTTATAACCTGATCATGCAGCTAATTTGTGCTCTATGATCCTATATATACGTCTATAAAATCTGGCTCTATGGCGCTTACGCTCCATCTCCTTTTCAATCTGATAAATAAGATAAACACTGCCAATGCTTATAACATATCCTAAATATCTCACCTCATTAAACTCACAAAGAGATGCTATAAGACCAAGCACTAACAAAAATTCTACTACGAACTCAAAAGTTTTTATATTGATTCTCATGGCGTTTGCCCCCCTGTCTTTAACAATTAAATGTATTTTAACACTGCACAAATGTTTTGTAAACAGTCGTTCTACAAATAATTGTTCTAAAAATAGATGTTCAGCGATATTTTGTTCGCTTTTATGTTACTTTGCTATAATAAACCAGGAGTTAGGCAAAAAATTGTACAAAAAAAAGCCCGAAAAGTGAGTACAAGCACTTTCCGGGTTTATATAAAGAAAAAGATAAATAACTAATATATCGATGTTTAGTCAAGTAATCCCTGCATATACTTATCCATATCATCAGCAATCTGCTTTGATACGTTAACTGCAGCAACTACAGTCTTGGCGCCGGTAACAACGTCACCTGATGCAAATACACCTGGCATTGTTGTCTCACCATTCTCGTCAGTCTCAAGAGTACCCTTGTCGTTTAACTTGAGCTCCTTATCTCTGGAAACAAGACGATCCTTAGGAACCTGTGAAATCGCAATAATTACAAAATCACATGGAACCTCCTCAGCCTGATCGCTATGGATAACACTCTTATTATCCTCATCAACTGTTACAGGTGCGATCATGATGGAATGATCCTTGATCTCAGTTGCTGTCTTGGAGTACTCAAAATTAACTCCCTCCAGCTTGGCATACTCAATCTCCTTGACAGATGCTGCAGCAACCTCACGTTTGCTATATACAGTAACATCTCTTGCTCCCTTACGGATTGCTGTACGTGCAACATCCATAGCTGCATTACCAGCACCTATTACACAGACCTTTTCACCAATAGTATATACATCCGGATTATTAAGGTAGTTGATAGCATATGCTACATTACCAAATGTCTCTCCAGGGATGCGGAGTCTCCTTGGACGCCATGCACCAGTACCGATAAATACTGACTTATATCCATCCTCAAAAAGATCCTTTATACTGGTTGATCCACCAATATTAAAATTAGGGCGGAAGAGAATGCCTAAATCCTTGAGCTTGTCAGCATAACGATCAAGAACTGTCCTAGGAAGACGGAAATCAGGAATACCATATCTCATGATACCTCCAAGCTTCTCTCTGCCCTCAAAGATAGTGATCTTGTAACCACGCTGAGCAAGGATAACCGCAATTGTGATACCCGCAGGACCACCACCGATAACGGCTACCTTTTTACCATTATATGGTTTCTTTGTAAGCTTGATACGCTCAAAACAGGAATCAGAAATATAGTTCTCAATTGCTGATATATGAACTGGAGCTCCCTTGATGCCTCTTACACAATGACCCTCACACTGTTTCTCGTGATCACACACAAGTGAACAAATAATAGACAGCGGATTATTATTGAAAAGCATAGTTGCCGCGTCCATCATCTGCTCATCCTTGAGAAGTCTGATCATCTCAGGAATGTTAGTGTTGATAGGACATCCTGTACGACAACGTGGGTTCTTACACTGTAAACAACGATTAGCCTCATCCAAAACATGTACAGCCATAAATAATCCTCCCTATAGACATATGGAATTAAAATATTAAAAATCATAAATAGATATTCTTAGGTAAATTTAATCTCAAAGATTTGCATAGTCAATAAAAGTTAATTTATTGACATGTATTTCAGCCTTTAATACAAAACTGCTTAATGTTTATCTCCATTAAGCTATTCCATCGGCGCATCATAGATTTCTATAAAAACAAAAGAGCAGGTTATGTAGTAAATCTAACTCATAACCCACTCTCATCTACAGGGAGATTATAAAACTTTCACACAGTATTTTTTATCTTAAAATCCGCACAATATATTTGGTTTTCTTTTTCTGATGATCTTGTAAACCTGAGTTTGCATCCTGCCTTTTGCAGCTCCATCAAACTGCCGATATTGTCATAATGCAATTTCTCTCCTGGTACTATAAGTGGAATGCCTGGAGGATAACAATAAATATACTCTCCGGATATTCTGTCCATCGCATCTTTAATATCAACAGACTCACCCTCAGCTTCCATTGCATCAAATAAAGTTGCAGCCTGCTCAATATCCTGTAATAAAACACTCTGATAAACGGCAGAAGGGGTGTCAGTACCTTTCTGTGTGCCATCTGCTTTATCTATCTCACCATCGATTTTACTATCAATTATACTACCGATCTTACTATAGATCTCGCCATCAATTTCATTATCGATTTCCAAAAGCGCATCTGCAAATCTCATGATTGCCTGATGATCATCGCCAGGTCCGGTCATTGCAAGAGCGTTGTCTGATAACTGCATCTCAAGCTCAAATCCAAACCTGTCTCTAAGAATATGCACAAGATCCTCGCCGGTAAATGGAGAATATCTGCAATTAATAAGTAGCTTACTTTTATCAAATGCATAAAACGTATGATCATCAACTGTATCTCTACCATGACACATTACACGCAAATGTCTAAGACCCCTTACTCTCTCATCAAACTCATAAAGCATCTCTGCCCATCTGCCAAATATCTCGTCCCCTTGTTTAAGTATCATCTCTGTACATGCATCCAAGGACATCATAAGTGGATATGATGGTGATGAAGTCTCATAAATATCTATGTATCTACTTATATTGTCAACATCAAGAAATGAACTTTTAAAATGTAAGAATGCGGTCTGTGTAAGTCCGATGAGTGTCTTATGCGCAGACTGTACCACAAGATCTGCCCCACACTGGATTGCACTGCGCGGGAAACCTGCAGCATCTACCAGTCCCAAATGTGCTCCATGGGCCTCATCAACAAATAACGGAACACCATGAGCATGACAAATCTCTGCTATTGATGCTACATCTGAGACAACGCCCTCATATGTAGGACTGGTAAGCACAACACCTCTGCTATTGGGATATTTATCAAATAATCTGCTTACATCCTGAGGATCAATACCCCCCAGTACTCCATAGTCCTTATCATAATCAGGATATATCCAGTGAGGCATAATATCTCTTATCTCTATAGCGTGAAAAACTGATCTATGACAATTTCTCGCCACGATCAGTTCTCCTTTTACAGGGCACATAGCACTCACACCTGCCAGATTTCCGCAGGTGCTGCCATTGACAAGATACCATGTCCTGCCTGCTCCGAACACACTGGCCGTACGCTCCATAGAATCTCTCAGGATCCCCTCCGGATGATGCAGGTCATCGGTGCCATCCACCTCAGTATAATCAAACTCAGTGGAAATACCCGGCACCAGCATACGTCTCTTATGTCCGGGCATATGTAATGGATATATGCCCTTTTCATTATACTTTTTTAGATTATCAAACAAGCTATGCTTCTGATCCATCTTTCTGTTCCTGTGCCATCTCAGCCTCGGCAACCTTCATCATAAGAGCACACTCCATACGCTTACGGAACAGCTTGCAACCATACTCATACACACCTGTTATATCACCTGTAGCATGTAATGAATTGGCCGAACAGCCTCCAGCGCAGTACATCCTTGCCCAACACTCCTTGCACTCTGGACGTGAATAAACATTGCACTCCTTAAAGACATCTACAAGATCCTTACGGTCTACGCCATCCCATACATTACCAAGCTTATACTCCGGATCATTAACAAACTGGTGACATGGATAAAGATCTCCCCATGCAGTAACTGCCATGTACTCTGTACCTGAACCGCAGCCTGAAACTCTCTTATAAACACATGGGCCATGCTCAAGATCAATCATATAGTGATAGAAGGTAATAGGCTTGCCCTCTCTCTCACGTCTTAACATATCCTTGGCAAGGATCTCATACTGCTCATAAAGCTTTGGAAGATCCTCCTCTGTAAGAGCACTAGGACTGGATGGATCTGTAACTACAGGCTCCATAGAAAGCTCTGTAAAGCCCAGATCATCTGCCATATGGAATATGTCATTGGTAAAGTCTGTATTGTAATGAGAGAATGTGCCTCTCATGTAATATCCCTGATCCCCTCTAGCCTTAACAAACTTCTGGAAGTTAGGAACTATGCGGTCATAAGAGCCCTGTCCTGCACGATTGACACGGAATCTGTCGTTGACCTCCTTACGTCCATCAAGTGAAAGTACTACATTGTAACACTCCTTGTTGGCCCACTCTATGACCTCATCTGTCACGTTGATTCCATTGGTAGTAAGAGTAAAACGGAAATTTTTGTTGTGCTGCTTTTCTATAGATCTTGCATACTCTACTGTCTTTTTGCAGACATCAAAGTTAACAAGAGGCTCTCCGCCAAAGAAATCCACCTCAAGATTGCGGCGATTACCTGAATTTTCAATAAGGTAATCAATAGCTCTCTTGGCAGTCTCAAAAGTCATAAGACCCTCATTGCCCTTGAACTTGCCCTGTGAAGCAAAGCAATAACTGCAGTTAAGATTGCAGGTATGTGCAACGAGAAGACAAAGTGCCTTTACAACCGTTGTCTGCTTTTTCAAATAGCCAGCAGCCTTTTCATATATATCATCTGTAAAAAGCTTGCCGCTGTCTTTTAACTCCTGGATATCTGAAAAAGTATCATCGATGTCCTCCTGTGTTGCATCACTATGCATCTCACTAAGGATCTTACGTGCATCCTCAACTGACTTTCCCTCGTCAATAAGCTTAATAGCATCATATGCAAGATCATCGGTAACATGTACACTTGCACTGTATACATCAAGTACTATATTGTAACCGTTTAATTTATACTGATGAATCATTAATCTAAATCTCCTGTCTAAACCATCCCCGGAGTCAAAAACTCAGGAATAAATCGAAATGTATAATCTCTACACTCTCACAAACTCAATAACCATATCCAGATGAACTCCCACTCAGTCAAAAATATGGACACAATAAAGCCGGGGCTCAACGCCCCGGCTAAGCTAACCTGAATATTAAGCGTTCTTGTTCTCGCACTTCTGGTTTGCAATACCGCAGCTTGTCTTGCAAGCTGACTGGCAAGATGTCTGGCACTCGCCGCATCCGCCCTTCTCTTCTGATCTCTTCATGTCTCTGGTATTTAATGTAATGATATGCTTCATCTCAACACCTCTTTCTGATTTATACGTACTTAAAAACATAAGTATAGGAAAATATTACTCGCCAACCTATACATTTGTCAAGAAATTTACAATGTTTGATTGTATTCTCTAAAATACTGATCAAAAATGATATATAGGGTCAACTCCCTGAATAGCCTTCTCAGCGATCGGAGCCTTGGATGAAAGTAATGCAACAGCACGACCATGTGAGTGGTGCTTACAGATATCCATGATCTTGGAGAAAGTCTCATCCATAGAGCCTGTGTGCTCAATAACAACAACATAATCAAGGTGACCCTTTCTGATCATGTCTCTGAGATAACCCTTAATAACATTTTTGTCGTTACGCATAGCCATAATAAGAGCATTTCTAAGCTCCTCTGTGACCTCATCCTGACGAGGATCCTGGAATACAACATCCTCATCTGATCTGGAAGCCTCAGCCTCGAGTCCGAGCTCTGCGCCCTTAATCCTGGTACGAAGATCAGAAATTGCAGCACGTGCAATAATAAAATTATCTACTCCTGGATTGATAACAACTCCAAAGATCCTTGGATCACTGAAAGCAATGTCACTAACCTCCTCAAAATTATGAGTAACAGTCTTGATATGCTTGCCCTCTTTGTTCCACTCCTTGAGCTTCTGCTTACTGGTGAAAAGCATATAGAAAGGCTGCTTATCCTTCATTGCTGTAACTCCATAAAGAAGCTTCCTCTCCTTAGCTGGACCATCTGTTATAAGTACAGGCATTATAAACTGTGAACCTGAAATGAGGCACTCTGAAATCTCCTGCTCAGCTGCCTTGTCCCCGCCGTTTGACTCTTTAAGCTTTGCAATAGCTGCCATGAGCTTTTCATTAGCTCTCTCACTATAATCTGCCATTATATAAAACCTCCTGGTTAATGGAAATGTCTAACTCATATTCCGACCTAGTGTATCATAATTTGACTCCACTGTCGATAAGGTAATGTCTGAATGTCTCCACCTGCCAGGTTCCAGCCTTATGCATTATGCATTATGTACCGCATCCGCCAGTCCCTTTACAAACTCACCGACCTTTGCAGGAGCATCCTTTCCTGACTCCGCAATGATCCTGACAATTGCAGAACCTACGATGGCGCCGTCACTAAGTCCTGCCATCTTACCTGCCTGCTCTGGACTTGAAATACCAAATCCAACAGCACAAGGCACATCTGTGCACTCCTTAACCAGCTTTACCATACCACCTATGTCTGTTGTAATAGCTGATCTTGTACCTGTGACTCCGAGGGAAGATACAACGTAAATATAACCCTTGGCCTCACTTGCTATCATCTTTATACGATCCTGAGATGTTGGTGCGATCATGGAAATCAGCTCAACTCCGTACTGATCACATATTGCATCAAAATCTCCCTTTTCCTCGAAAGGCACATCCGGAAGTATAAGACCAGTCACACCTGCAAGGGAAGCAGCCTTGATAAACTTTTCAGTACCATAAGAGAAGACAACATTCGCATAAGTCATGTAAATAAATGGAACGTCTACCTCCTTGCGGAGCTCCTTTGTAAACTCAAATATCTTATCTGTTGTCACTCCTCCAGAAAGGGCTCTGTTGTCTGCCTCCATAATAACAGGTCCCTCTGCTGTAGGATCCGAAAATGGGATACCAAGCTCAATAATATCTGCTCCATTTTTAACCATCTCAAGTACACAGGCTCTGGTAGTCTCGAGATCCGGATCACCACAGGTGATAAATGGAATAAATGCTTTATGGTCCTTAAATGCCTCTGTTATCTTGCTCATTCCTGAATATCCTCCCCTCTGTAACGTGCGATTGCTGCACAATCCTTATCACCTCTGCCGGAAACTGTTACAACTATAATCTTGTCCTTGTCCATAGTTGGTGCGAGCTTTATCGCATATGCAAGGGCATGTGATGACTCAATAGCAGGGATGATACCCTCTTTTTTGGAGAGGTACTCGAATGCCTCTACCGCCTCATCATCAGTAATCGCAACGTACTGTGCACGGCCAATATCATGAAGATATGCATGCTCTGGTCCGATACCCGGATAATCAAGTCCTGCGGATATGGAGTAAACCGGTGCTATCTGACCATACTCATTTTGGCAGAAATATGACTTCATACCATGGAAAATGCCGAGGCGTCCAGTACTGATGGTTGCTGCAGTCTCAAAGGTGTCTATACCTCTTCCGGCTGCCTCGCATCCTATAAGCTGTACCTCCTTATCATCTATAAAATGATAGAAAGAACCGATGGCATTGGAACCACCGCCTACGCAGGCAATAACAGCATCCGGAAGTCTGCCCTCCTTTTCCATCATCTGCTCCTTGATCTCTCTGGAGATAACTGCCTGGAAATCACGGACAATGGTAGGGAATGGATGTGGTCCCATAACAGAGCCGAGGCAATAATGTGTATCTGCGATCCTTGAGGTCCACTCTCTCATAGCCTGAGATACGGCATCCTTGAGGGTACCTGTACCTGTTGTTACCGGCACTACCTCTGAGCCCAGGAGGCGCATCTTGTAAACATTGAGAGCCTGTCTCTCCATGTCCTCCTTACCCATAAATACCACACACTCCATATCCAGAAGTGCTGCTACAGTGGCTGTTGCAACGCCATGTTGTCCTGCACCTGTCTCAGCAATAAGACGGGTCTTACCCATCTTTTTGGCAAGAAGCGCCTGACCAAGACAGTTGTTGATCTTGTGGGCTCCTGTGTGATTGAGGTCCTCTCTCTTGAGATAGATCTTTGCTCCACCCAGATCCTCTGTCATACGCTTTGCGTAGTAGAGTCTGGATGGACGGTTTGCGTACTCGTTATAAAGCTCAATAAGCTCTCTCTTGAACTCAGGATCATCCTTAAATTTATTGTAGGCCTCCTCAAGTTCAATAACCGCATTCATCAGTGTTTCTGGTATATACTGTCCACCGTGAACGCCAAATCTTCCTTTTGAATCAGACATTTTTATCTCCTTACTGCATCTATAAATGCTTTGATCTTACTTTTATCTTTAACTCCCTCTGTCTCGACATTGGAACTAATGTCTACTGCATAGGGGTGTAACTTATCTATTGCTGCTTTTACATTGTACGCATCCAGTCCACCTGCCAGGAAAAACGGCTTGGAAAAATCCCTCATAATATCTCTGGCCATATCCCAGTCAAAGGTCTCGCCGGAACCCAGTCCCTGATCCAGCAAAAGATAATCAGCTGAAGTATCCAGAGCTCCCTTTAAATCCTCAGGAGTCCTGACAAGTACCGCCTTTATGACACTGCCATCAGTGTGGTACTTAGTTCCGTCTTGAAACTGTCCCGGCTCACTGAGCCTTGATTTAAGCTCCCTTATGTACTCCTCTGACTCACCTCCATGGAGCTGTGCAATGGATATGGTGCCCCTCCTAAGTAGTCTAAGGACCATATCCATAGGAGGCTCTACAAATACGCCAACTGGTATTATGTCCTGTGCCAATGTCTCCCTCAGGCCAGCAGCCTGCTCCTCTGAAACATTCCTCTTGCTTTTTTCATAAAAAACAAATCCAATGTACTCAGGCTTAAGCTCATTTGCTGCCTGTATATCCTCTGCACGACTCAGTCCACAGATTTTAATTTTGGCTTTATTTCCCATCAAGGTGCCTTTCTTATGTAGTCTGACACATACCGCAGCATGTGATTACTCATTGCTGCACTTTATATACTCATCAAGCTTCTTTAATGCTGACCCATCATCTATAAGCTCAGCAGCTCTCTGTACGCCCTCAGCAAAAGTATCTGCCTTTCCTCCAAGATATATACATGCTCCTGCATTTAATAGAACTGCATTTCTCTTGGTGCCCTGTACCCTGCCGTCGAGGATTCCGCGTGTGATCTCAGCATTCTCCTCAGGAGTACCACCAACGATATCCTCCTTTTTACCGGTAACTAATCCAAAATCCTCAGGACAGATAACTGTTGTTCTGTAGTAACCATATTTAAGCTCACAGATAGTTGTTGGTGCCGATGCAGATATCTCATCCATCTTGTCCTGTCCATATACTACAAATGCTCTCTTAACACCAAGTTTGTCCAGAACCTTGGCAACCGGCTCAACCAGGTACTCATCGTATACTCCCAGGAGGAACATATCAGGATTTGCTGGATTGGTAAGTGGTCCAAGGATATTGAAAACTGTACGGAAACCGAGCTCCTTACGGATAGGTCCTACATACTTCATAGCTGCATGATACTTTTGAGCGAACAGGAAACACAAACCTACATCCTGAAGCATCTGCTGTGCTTTTGCCACATCCTGCTGGATATTTACTCCCAGAGCCTCCTGACAATCAGCTGTTCCAGAGAGTGATGATGCAGCACGATTGCCATGCTTTGCAACCTTTATACCTGCAGCGGCAATAACCATGGCTGATGTAGTTGAGATATTAAAGCTGTGTGCTCCATCTCCACCTGTACCAACAATCTCAAGTACCTCCATACCTGGATGAGGGACCTGTGTGGCCTGCTCTCTCATGGCAGCTGCGCATCCTGAAATCTCATCAATTGTTTCAGCCTTTGTTGACTTGGTTGAAAGTGCCGCAAGAAATGCCGCATTCTGTGTTGGTGTTGTCTGGCCTGTCATGATCTCTGTCATAACTGTATAGGCCTCATCGTAAGTTAAGTCTCCCTTTAATGTAGCAATCTTATCAATAGCATCTTTGATCATTTTGATCTCCTTCCGGGTTATACCCTTATCTGAAAAATCTGATCTCACTTTGCGCGTTAAGTTTCCGCCTGACACATATATGCATAAGTCTACGTATACTTAAGAGCTTATTTAAAAGCATCCTTGCAAGCTGGCTTGCCGTATGCATAGACGCCTGATAGAGACTTATGCACTAAAAAAGTCCCTGGTAGTGTCTAACTTATAGACTCTACCAGGGACGATATAATCATCGCGGTGCCACCCTGTTTCACGACATGACTCGTGCGCTTTGCGAGATACCTACATATCTCCGACAACTAACGTATGTCTCACGTCACAGGATACTCGGTCCTAAACATCTGTGTTGATCTCACTATCGTGGCTTTTATGTGCCTGACAGATAAATCATACTGAAATGTCTAAAAGACTTTTCATTGTGCCCTTGGCGGTCCATTTGCCATGCTGTTTTCTATCGGGCTCACACCAACCCCGACTCTCTGTGAGATCATACATAGTTTTATCTCCGCTTCAACGGTTTAAATTATTAACTTGCTATATACGATAAAGCCTATGCCTTAAATTGTCAATTGATTTTATCAAACTTAAGATAATGATATTTTATGTGAGTAATAACCTAGGGAGCATACTTTGATCAGCTTGCAGAAACTGTGCTTTGAGGATGGCTGTCAGCATTGACCCCGGTCACAGTACCAGCATCATCACTACTGCCAAATCGGAGCTCATCCAGCATGGCCTTTTTATCCTCAGCTCTCATAAGAGTCTCACCGATAAGTGCTCCATTAACATGTCCCTTTTCCAGCTCCAGGATATCCTCATGGCTGGCAATACCGCTCTCAGCTATAAACATGATGTCATCAGGTACATCCTTACGCAGATTTATGCTATTGTGAATGTCTACAGTAAAATCCTTGAGATTTCTGTTATTGACACCGATAATCCTTGCTCCTGCCCGGATTGCCTTTTTTATCTCATCTGCATCATGTGCCTCTACCAGAGCAGATAGTCCAAGACTATGCGCTATATCTATATACTCTCTCAAAGTAGACTCATCCAAAAGGGCGCAAATAAGAAGTATGATTTTTGCGCCCAGTACTTTGGCCTCATATATCATATATGGATCAATAGTAAAATCTTTCCTAAGACATGGTACCTTTACACTCTCAGCTATCTGTCTCAGATACTCATTATTACCCTTAAACCACTTTGGCTCCGTCAGCACGGATATAGCAGCAGCTCCGGCTTTCTCATAATCATAAGCGATTTTTAAATATGGAAAATCCAGAGCAATAATGCCCTTTGATGGAGAGGCTTTTTTGCACTCGCAAATAAAACTTATGCCTGGTTGCCTAAGTGCCTCCTCAAATGGAAATCCTGTATTTGGGTCCATAGCCCTGGCTCTCTGCATCATCTCCTGCAGAGGTACGATCTTTTTTGCCTTTTCCACTCGCTTACGGGTGTGGGCAGCAATATCCTCCAGAATATTAGTCATGTCGTCTCTCCCCTGTTGATAAGTGACCGTCTTCCTATCCTGTAGTTATAGTTATGGCTATAACTTTACATAATTTTATAAGAGCATCGTATCACATGAAGTTATAATTGTAATCTAACAAAAATGACTATCTGCCATAACATACAGATAGTCATCCACTCATTACAATATCAAATATCTATATAACTTAAATCAAAGGAACCTGCTTAACATATTGCTGCCTCGCATCACAGTGAAAAACTATTACAAGGATATCACTGCTGTATAAGTCTTACTGCAGGAGCAGAAATGCCCTCCTGCTTAAAGTTTCTAGCCACATCCTGTAACAGCTCATAATAAACAGTCCAATAATCTGATGTCTTTACCCAGGCTCTTGCTGAGAAAATTATAGCCTCATTTGTGCCTCCATCGATAGATGCAAAAGGCGCATGCTCAGGTGAATCCTTGAGAACTAATGGATTTTTATCCATAACTTTAAGTAGTATCTCCTGTACCTTGTCGATGTCCTCTCCCTTGCCGGTACTGAACTGGAGATCCACACGTCTGAACTTTTCACATGTGAAATTGGTAATGCTCTTATTCATGAGCTCACCGTTAGGTATCATTATCTTTTTATTATCAAAAGTGACCAGGGTAGTGTACATAATACTTATGCCTGTAACTGTTCCCTCTGCACCATTGGCAAGTATATACTCACCAACGTTATAAGGTCTAAAGACAAGGAGCATAATGCCTCCAGCGATATTACTAAGAGCCCCCTGCATTGAAAGACCTATCGCCATACCGGCTGAGGCAAGCACTGTTATGACAGATGCCATAGGCACACCCAGTACACTGACTATGCTGAGGACAAGTACGATATTTAGTACTATTTTGATACCGCTGATGATAAATGTAGATACGGTTGGATCAGCAATATTTAGGGCATGTATCTTTTTGATCAGTGCCATAATGTGTCCGATGACAATACGACCCACAATAAAAATGATCAATGCCAGCAGCAGCTTACTCCCCACCTGGGTACATAATTCTGTTATTTTTATTGCAAAACTCTCAAAATCAAACATAACTACCTCCATGAACTAAAAAATCCAAACAGATCCAAATTTCATTATTAATTATTATAACCTATAATAATTTTTAATCCATTTCATACCAACATTAAAATAAAGCCCAACTCCGATGAAGAAAACAATTTAATCATCAGAGTCAGGCTCTATAAACGCATTGTATATTTTGGTATTAATTAACTATTTAGGATGATCAAGCTGGTCGCCCAATCAAAATATAACATGTCAACCTAATCTAAATTACTTATCGATTACGTTAACCTGCTCTACTCCAGTAACCTCCTGGAACTTGGACTCATCAAGCTGGCTTGGATCCTGACCAATGTAAGCAAGGATACCACCATCGATGTAAACAACCTGTCCATTGATAAAGTCAGATGCTGGTGAAGCAAGGAATACAGCAAGACCCTGAAGATCCTCTGTCTCGCCCCATCTCTGAGCAGGAGTCTTTGAACGAATAAAACGATCAAATGGTGCCATAGAACCATCTGGCTGCTTCTCACGAAGTGCAGCTGTCTGTGGAGTAGCGATATATCCAGGTCCGATAGCGTTGCACTGGATATTGTACTGACCATACTCTGAGCAAACATTCTTTGTGAGCATCTTGAGACCACCCTTGGCTGCAGCATATGCAGAAACTGTCTCACGACCGAGCTCTGACATCATAGAACATGCATTGATGATCTTACCACAGTTCTTCTTGATCATGCCAGGAAGAACAGCCTTTGAGCAAAGGAAAGGTCCTGTAAGGTCAACATTGATAACCTGATCCCACTGCTGCTTTGTCATCTCAACCATTGGGATCCTCTTGATGATACCAGCGTTGTTAACAAGGATGTCAATACCACCGAACTTGTCCTCAACGTCCTTAACGAAAGCATTAACCTGCTCCTCATTTGTAACGTCGCAAACAGCACCATAAGCATCGATGCCAGCCTTTTTGTACTCAGCCATACCTCTCTCAACGAGCTCCTCGTTGATATCGTTAAATACAACCTTCTTTGCACCAGCCTCAGCAAATGCCTTGGCATAAGCAAGACCAAGGCCATAAGATGCACCTGTAACCCATGCTACCTTGCCATCAAGTCTGAATTTATCAAGTATTCCTGCCATGATATATATCTCCTTTTAAATAAAACTACATGATAGGTCCCAGTATGCGCTCTCAAGTATCAACTGATATATACTGCCGTATACAGGATGTCTAAACTGATATATACTGCTGTCCAAAGCATACCGGTAAACCCGTTCACATTTTGTAATCTAGAGTTATGATAGATTATCACCGAGTCGATTTCAAGGGTTTCGCCTTAATTTTGTAAGCGATTTCACAACTTTGTGAAAACTGTTGTAAACCGGTTCACTTATTTTGTTCAATTTTGCCTTATTGTCCTATGTTAAGTTATGCCCGAAATAGTGCTGTTCATATGGATAAATACTTCTTAACGATAAACTCCCATTACACAAACATATCATAAATATAGAATTATAAAAAACTGCAAAAAAGAAGGGGCCATCGCCTAGATATAATCATCTAAGGCGACAGTCCCCTCTTTAGTAATCATTTATGCTGCCTGCTGTTCCTGCTTTTTAGGATTTTTACTGCTTATGTAATCAAATCCCATAATTGCTGCAATTACTGCAATACCGGTAACATCAGTAAATGTACCCGGATAAAGCATCATAAGACCTGCTACCGCAAATACGATACGTGTGATCATACCGATAGTCTTGAAGGTATAGCCCTCAAGAGCAGCCGAAATAGCAAACATACCGATAAAACTTGTTATAACGATCATTATGATACCTACTGTATTAGTATCGATGAGAAGCATAGCTGGATTAAGTGAGAAAATATACGGAACCAGGAATGCTCCGATAGCAAGTCTTGTTGCATTAAATGCTGTCTGCATAGGATCTGCCTTGGCAATAGCGGATCCTGCATAGGCTGCAAGAGCTACAGGAGGTGTAATATCTGCAACGATACCAAAATAGAATACAAACATGTTGGCACTAAGTGCATTAAGTCCCATACCTGTTGTAAGGATAGGTGCACAGGTTGTAGCCATGATTATGTATGTAGCTGTTGTAGGCACGCCCATACCCAGTATGATACAGCAGAGCATAGTGAGGAAAAGCGCAATGAGCAGATTTCCATGTGAAATACCAACGATAGCTGTAATAAATACCTGTCCAAGGCCTGTCATGGTAACTACGCCGGCGATGATACCGGCAATACCACAGGCTGCAGCAATGGAAAGTGTGTTTTTGGCACCTGTCACAAGAGCGTTAAAAATGTCCTGTGGCTTCATACGATGATCCTTGTCAAACATACTGACAACGATGCAAAGAATTGTGGCTATAATAGCTGCACGACTCATGGTGTAGCCGGCACAGATAAGATATATAAGTGCTGCAATAGGGATCAGAAGGTAAAGTCTAGGCAGGAGCTCCTTCCACTTTGGCAGCTCCTCCTTTGATATGCCCTTGAGACCCAGTCTTTTGGCACGGAGATGTACCATCAGGAAGATACCTGTAAAGTAAAGGATGGCCGGAAGGATAGCTCTAACAACAATACTTGAGTAAGGAACACCTATCATCTCAGCCATAAGGAAAGCTGCAGCTCCCATGATAGGAGGCATGATCTGACCACCTGTAGATGATGCTGCCTCAACTGCTCCGGCAAAGCTGCCAGGGAATCCTGTGTTTTTCATCATAGGGATGGTTACAGAACCTGTTGTAACTGTATTACCAACGGATGAGCCTGATACCATACCGCAAAGGGCACTGGAGATAACTGATACCTTGGCTGGTCCACCAGTAGCAGAACCGGCTAAAGCATTGGCACACTGGATAAAGAACTCGGATATACCCGTGGCCTCCAGGAAGGCACCAAAAATAATAAAAAGTACAATGTAGGTACTGCACACACCAATAGGTGTACCTATAACTCCTGTTGTTGTATAGAACAGATTATAGATTATCTTACGGAGAGATGCTCCTGTTGTAAATGCATAAACCACAAATAATGCGGCTACCACCACAATAGGGATACCTGTGACTCTACGACAGCACTCTGCCAGAACGAGTATACCGATAACACCGAGGATTATCTCTGTCTGATTGATACGAGTAGCATGATTTATGATCTCTCTGTTATTTATAACAAAATAAAAGAAACTACCTGATCCTGCCAATGCGAGGATAATATCATAAAACGGTATGCTATTGACCTTTTGAGATCTGTTGTGACTCTTACCAGCCGGGAAAAGAATAAATATAAACAATATCACAATACCGACAAACAAAGGACGTCTGATACGCTCATCCCATACTGTAAAGAGATTCATATAGATCATAAACAGTGAGAAGGCAGCAAGCAGGACCTTTATAACTATATCAGGTACTCCCTTCCAAGGCCTTACATTTGACTCTCGATCATATTTCTTCATGATCTCGTCGACAGCCGCCTGAGAATCCTGCGACTGCTCTGTCTGCGCCATAGTTACGGTATCCGTACCCATCACAGCATCTGTTGTGTTCTTAGTTGTTTCTTCCAAACTTATGTCCTCCATTCCATCGGTTATATTGTGACCATCCTATGAAAAAGGCCTCCACCTCTCATATGAGAACCGTACCGGGGTACTCCTGCCACACAGATCTCTAAGGCTTATCCCCTCTCCATCATTGATAGTCAATGTATGATCAGACACAGTCCCAACGAAATAAATGAGATTATCCATCCTTTTGTTAAAACCTGTAATGATCATACTGCCATCAGATCCATACTCCAGCTGCTCTCCCTCATTAAGCTCTGTCTGCACTCCAGCGCCAAAGCCATAATATACTGTTTTGACGACATAAATGCCATCAGACCTTATTTCATAAAAGTCCGTCAAGGGGCTCTTATTGACTGAATGTATAAATCCGACTGAAAAAACATCTCCCTCATGTACAGGATATCTCCCGTACAATGTTCCGTCTGAGCTGTTTCTCAAAGTGAGATATCCTATACCCACACATTGCAAATAAATAACAACGGTAGCGGCAACTGCTAATACCGCAATCACCGCTACATAAATGTTTATTTTTCTCTTAAGTTGAAAAGCCATTACTCAACTGTAACGCCCTGTTCCTCGTAGTACTTTTTAGCACCTGCGTGGAAAGGAATGCTGATACCCTTTGTGGCATCCTCAAGGCTAAGAAGCTCAAACTTGGCATGACCCTGTGCTAAAGCATCCTTGTTATCGAACATTGTCTTAAGCATCTCATAGACAACATCCTCTGAAAGCTCTGTTGATGCAATAAGTGTTGCTCTTACAGAAACAGTCTTGGCATCAGCGTCAGCACCTGTATATGTGCCGCCTGGAATTGTTGTAGGTGTATAGAAATTGTACTTGTCCTGTAATGTCTTGATATGCTCATCATCAAGCTCTACAAGATGTACAGCCTTTGTAGTAGAAAGGTCAACTACTGCAGTTGTAGGAGCACCTGCAACGATGAATGCTGCGTCAATCTTCTGATCCTTAAGAGAGTCAGCTGAATCGCCAAATGAAGCATTTACAACCTTGATATCATCAAATGAAAGGCCGTAAGAATCAAGGATCTGTCTAGCGTTGAACTCAACACCTGAACCCGCATCGCCAACTGATACTGTCTTACCTTTAAGATCAGCAACTGTCTTGATGTCATCACTACATGTTACGATCTGAACTGTCTCATCATAGAGACCGCAAACTGGTGCGAACTTCTCGTAAGCTCCCTCATCTGCAAAAAGATCTGTACCCTCATGTGCGTAAGCCATAACGTCGTTCTGCACTATAGCCATATCTGCATCGCCATCATCGATGAGCTGAATGTTGGCCTTGGAAGCACCTGTTGAAGTAACTGTAAGATGTGAGTTTTTCATAAGTGGATTAAGCACTGTAGCCATAACACCACCAACTGCGTAGTATGTACCAGTTGTTCCACCTGTACCTAATACAACCTCCTCACCGGAAGTAGCACCAGCACTAGCTCCGGCAGCTGCTGCGGCTGCACTGGTCTCTGTTGCACCTGCGGCTGAACCAGCGGCTGATCCTGTAGATGAACTACCGCCACATGCTGTTAAAGCACTCATAGCGATCACACCTGTCATTACTAAAGACAATAACTTTTTCATAAGTTCTCCCTCTCTGAAGCCAACATGTATTTTTTGTTATGAAATAAATATTTTCCATAACCTGTTCTTCAGTTATTGATTGAATAATAAGACTTACAAAGTGATTTGTCAATATAATTATTTATACAAGCTTTATGCATATTTATGCTATGTTAAGCGCTTTCATTTGCATATTTATGTTTTATATATTCTCTTTTGCATTTTTATTTATGTTTTTAATTAAGGACTCAAAGTCCCTATGTCCTTAACATATTCGTTTTTATCGCAATAATGCGTACAATTTTAAGCCTTGAATTTTAATTATGTCTGATATTACTTATAGTGTTGAAACCTATAATGCCTATAGCAAAAATCTTATAGTTTTTAAGAGCACATGTGATTTCGATTAATTAAATTTATAGCCAAAATTATAATTTTTAAACATTAACCCTCTAAATTTAAAGACTTGAAATTAAGTCTTTGGAATCATGTCTTTTAACATCCCACACATATCAATTATTTCCATAGTGCATAAACAAATGAATAAAAAAAATCATACTGTACATAATAATATATAAGTACATATCTGCACTTTTTACTGCAAACAACAGAAAGGGCCACCATATATACTTTATTAATGTATATATGATAGCTCTCTTTAGCCATTACCAGCCCTCATAGGTGCTGATCTTATACTGTTGTAACTTGTACTCGTAGTTCTCTGGATGATTACGCCACTCATGAGTGGTCATCCCAACGAACTTATAGAAGTTCCTCTGGAATGTGGATATTGATGTAAATCCCGTCTCAAAGGCCACAGTCCTTATAGGCTTGTCAGTGGTCCTAAGCTCCTTGCAGGCCTCATGAATACGTATTGAATTTACATATTCCAGTGGTGAAAGGTGGATATTATCATGAAAGAGACGCCTGAAATGTGTCTCAGACAAGGCACAAAGCTCCGCCAATGTGCCAATATATATATCATCCATAAAATGAGCCTTTATATAATTAAGCGCCGGCATGAGTCTCTCCATATCTCCAGACTCTTCCTTTAAAGTATTCCTATCCTCTTTATTGTTGTCCGCGCTTGATTCATTCATACGGATGACATCTATCAAAAGGTCCACAAGATAAGCATCGCTCTTTTGCTTAAATAGATATTCTCTGTTTTTCTGCTCATCAAACACCGCCATGATAGCTGCCTTGAGCTCTCCGCTATCCCCTCTCTTAAAGAAATGAGGTCTGCGATACAGCTCATCTACTGCAAGTCTCGCTCCATCTCCTTTTTTACTAAAGAGATGATCAATGAGGCCCTCGCAATCAACAAAGAGATACTCCCAAAAGCCATAAGTGCCAGGATCAGAATTGGTAGTATGAGGATAGTTTGGAGGAATGATGGTAAAGCAGCCAGGCTCAAAGCGATAGACTGTGTTCTCATACACCATCTCTCCCGTACCCTCATGACATACACCTATCTCCATGTAATTATGGAAGTGGAGGTAACTTAAACCGTCGCCGTATTTCCTCACCCAGGATTGCCCCGTAAGGGCGAGGACATAGGAGTCTTCCGGCATCTCATAATATCGATACTGCATTTCCTGTTTCTTTTTAGGCATTGGAATATCTCCTCCCTTCCATTTTTAGTAGTTTTATATCTGGTTTTATACCTGTTAGTTTTACACCTATATTCCCTTAAACTCAAAGCTAAATTTTAATGGATGTGATGTATCCAGCAGGAACTCATCATGTGTCCTTGCGCCCCAGGAGTCATCTCCCGCTACACCCATCTGTCGCATAGAGCAGCGTACCACTGTATTTATAACTCGTGGCAACTCATATGGATGTCTCGCCTCCTCAAGCTGCTCTGGTGTATATGGAATAGCTGAGAAATCCATACCCTCCTGATCCACAGCACGAAAACACATACCTCTGCCACGGTGGTCTGTGACCTCTGCAAATCTGACACCGGTGTGATTGCCCGTCTCCTGCGGGACCAGGTATGGAGCCATGGAGTCACTTGCGGTTGTCTCATATACCCCAAGTCTTGCCCCAGTGTTTCTGTCACAGTAATTCTCCTCAGGGCCATTGCCATAGAACCTTATCTTATCATAATCTGCATCAAGTTTAAAAATAAATCCAAATTCCGGCATAGGTGGGAGTTTTTTGTCGGGATCATAAGACATACTCACCCTGCAGGTACCATCTCCGAATACACTATAGGTCACATAAACACAAGCTGTAACATCCTCAGGGAACAGCCAGTGTTTGAATGTTACATCCACATGATCCTCGCTCTCCACAACCTCAGGATATCCCATAACCTCTTTCCCCAGGACCGCATCCTCTCTTGCCATAAGTGGTGCGGTAGTCTGGTAGAGACTTGCGAGCTTCCATACTCCATATCTTCCAGCCATCTGGTTGCCATCATCGTTGGCAGTTGGCGCTCTCCAGAAATTAGGACGCGGTAATAGACCCACCATTTCCTTTCCACCATATCGATAAGATGTAATACCACCCTTCAGTGTAGATATAAGAATATCAAAATTCTCTCCCTTAACGCCTACATTGACAGCTCCTCTTATCACCTTAAATGGTCTCTTGAGTTCTGCCTCATGTCTCTTTACAAGCTCATCCTCTTTGACTCTGATCACGCCTTGACCATAAGCCACCTCATAGCCTTTTTGAGCCCATAAAGTATCTTCCTTTAGTCTAAAAGATACATCAACTGTATACTCTCCAGCCTCATCAGGAATATCAAATGGCAGCTCAAAAGTTTTTTCACTAAGTGGCATAATCCTGGCATCAAGCTCTCCACTTGATATAAGTACTCCAAGCTTTTTGAGACTTACCTGGCAGTTCCATGCACTTGCATCAGTAAAGAGATTTCTGTTGTAAATATGGATCTTTCCATCCTCTACTTTAATCCTAAGGGTCTGATAATTAAACTTAACCTCCTGCATCTTGCCTCTATACTCATGGCGTGTTCCATCCATGATGCCATTGCCGCTGAACTCATAGTCCGTAGGTCTCTCGCCACAATCTCCTCCATAAGCCTGATACTCCTCTCCAAAACGGTTTTTACGTCTTAGAGACTGATCTACATAATCCCATATAAATCCGCCTTGATATCTAGTCTCTCTGTCAGCGAGATCTATATACTTAAACATCCCTCCATTGGAATTACCCATGGAATGAGTATACTCGCAAAGTATAAACGGCTTATCTGTATGCTCCTTAAGGAACTCCTCAATACCGGCAACAGAGGTATACATCTGTGTATACATATCAGAGGTCTCAGGGTATCTTGGGTCATGGTGTATACCCTCGTAGTGTACCAGTCTCTCATGATCCAGAGCCCTGAACTGATCCGCCATCTTAAGTGGGATTTTACCTCCAAAGGACTCATTTCCAATAGACCAAATGATAACAGAAGGATGGTTTTTATCCAGTTGATAGGTACTGTTGACACGATCTGTCAGCATTGGGAGATACTCCTCCCTGTCACCAGGGATCGCATACTCTATTGTCTTCTTACCTCTGGCTATCATATCCCAAACGCCGTGAGTCTCCATATTGTTTTCGGCTATCATATATAGTCCATACTCGTCACAAAGCTGATAGATATACGGAGCATTCTGATAGTGAGATGTACGTACTGCATTAATGTTATTACGTTTCATGGCAATAACATCCTCTCTTACATCCTCGATAGTCACCCCTGCACGGCCCTTATCAGTGTAGAACTCATGTCTGTTTACACCATTAAATACAATACGTTTTCCATTTATCATCATGATTCCGTCTACCATCTCAAAACGGCGGAATCCAACTGCCTGACTGATCACCTCGGATATGTTATTACTCTCATCCTTAAGGCACAGCTTTAAGGTATACAAAGCAGGATTTTCTGCGGACCAGAGTAAAGGTGCGTCAACATTCCCGGTAATGCGTAAAGATCCTGCAGCATTTTTAACTGAGCCCCTGAGCACATCCTGGTCACCGCATGACAGTACATACTCTGTAGTACCTCCTGCCTTGCCGAGATCCAGCGTGACCTCCAGTGTACCCTGTGTGAATGTCTCGTCCAGAAGTGCTCTCACCTTGAGGTCATAAACATGTACCTCTGGAACTGTATAGAGATAAACATCCCTAAAAATACCAGAAAAACGATAGAAGTCCTGATCCTCCAGCCAGCTTGAGGAAGTCCATTTAAACACCTGAACTGCCAGCTTGTTCTCTCCGTCTTTAATGTATGGAGTAAGCTCAAAATCGCTAGGTGTAAATGTGTCCTCACTATAGCCAACAAAAGCGCCATTGAGCCAAAGGGCAAATCCTGACTCTACTCCCTGGAAGGAAATAAAGAGCGGCTTGTCCTTAAACCCATCTGGCAGCGTGAAATATTTTACATAGCTTGCTACAGGATTAAAGTCCTCTGGTATATCACCAGGTTCTATCTCTGCTCTTCCATCCCATGGGTACTGTGTGTTTACATAAGCAGGAATATCATATCCCTCCATCTGTATATGAGCCGGAACTCTGATATCATCCCAGCTTTTTGCATCATAATCTTCCTTAAAAAAATCAGGAATGGTACTTACATAGTTTTTGGCATAGGCAAACTTCCATAAGCCATTGAGCGAAACTCTGAATCCTGACTTGCCTGTGCGCAGCTCCTCCTCGTTTCTGTAGGCAATATGATCAGAAACCTGAGGCAATACATTGATTTTAAATATCTTAGGATCTTTTACGATCTTTACATCAAACTTTTCCATTACTTACTTCCCTTCTATAACCCTGAATACTGTATGTTCATATAAAGCGCCACCCTGTTCCTGCATCAATATCTGAAACAGGGGGCCATAAATTTTTATTTAACGGAACCTGTGATACCCTCTGCAAACTGCTTCTGTAAGATAAAGAAGATGATCATAGTAGGCACTGAACAGAAAAGAACACCCATCATAAGCTGGCCATAATCCACTGTGTATCCGGCAGAAAGGTTGGCTATAAGCATTGGCATGTTCATGGCACTGGTATCTGTGTTCATAACAACCTTTGGCCACATGTAGGAGTTCCATGCATTCATGAAACATATTACAGCAGCGGCTGCATAAGTTGATTTCATGACAGGGAGATACATGCGGAAAAAAATCTCAATCTCTGAAAGTCCATCTAGTCTTGCTGCCTCCATAATATCTATAGGAAAGTTCCTTGAGTTCTGTCTGAACATCATGATCATAAATGGTGTTGATATAGACGGAAGGATAAATGCCCATACTGTGTTCAGGAGGTGTGCATTGGATACCATACGGAAAAGTGGGATCATGGTTGCAACCTGTGGAACCATCATAGCAAGAAGGAGTACTCCAAAGAGTTTGTCCTTGGCTTTGTCATGATAAAGCTCAAAGCCATAGCCTGCCAGTGAGCAAACAAATAAGCAAAGTACTGTCTGTACTATTGAATACTTGAAAGAGTTGGCAAGAGACCTCCAAAGCGGCTCTGCAGCAAGAAGATTTTTAAAATTGGTTGCAGCATAAGTGCCAAAAACAATTTTACCTCTGGCGACCTCTATAGAAGCATTGGTTGCTGCTGTGACCATCCAGTAAAGTGGAAATACTGAGAAAAGACACCAAAGTGTAAGGAAAATATATGTCGGTATAAGTCGTCTCTGTATAGCAGAGGAATTTGCTTTTACTTCTTTATTACGATTAGTCACGCTTGTCACCTACTTTCAGATTGATATATGCAAGAACAGCAACCATGATAAATACGATAAAGCTAAGGGCTGATGAATATCCAAAATTACCTACGCCCTGTCCAAAGGAGTTGTTGTAAATGTAGTGAGACATGGTAATGGTTGAGTTGGCAGGTCCACCACCTGTAAGGTTTACAGACTCATCAAAGAGCTGGAGTGTACCATTGATAGACATGATAAATGTCATCACTATTACAGGTCTCAACAGTGGCACAGTGATGCCCCAGAAGGTCTCCCAACCATTGGCACCATCGATCTTGGCAGCCTCATATACTGAATACTCAATGTTCTGGAGTCCTGCAAGATAGAAAACCATGTTGTATCCGGTCCATCTCCAGATAAGTGCAATGATTATGACCATCTTGGCTGACCATGGAGTACCAAGGAAATTGAAATTCTCTTTAAAGATACCGAGATTAACAAACACAGAATTGATAAGTCCCTGTGTCGCAAATAAAGATTTAAAAATCAATGCATAAGATACAAGTGATGTTGCACAAGGTAAAAATACCATAGTACGGAAAAGTCCACGGAATTTTAAATCCTTATTATTAAGAAGCTGCGCAAGAAGTATTGCGAGTATGAGCATGATAGGAACCTGTATAAGGAGATACAGGAAAGTATTTCCTACTGATCTTATAAACAGCTTGTCCTGGAACATACGTGTGTAGTTGTTAAAAATCGGAGTTGTCCACTGTAAGGCTGCAGGTGATCCCTTCTTTAAAGAGATAATGAAAGCCTGAAACATTGGATAAAAATTAAGTACAAAAATCAATATCGTTGCCGGAAGCAGGAAAAACCATCCCGCACGGTGCTGCTTGGCAAGAACACTGGTCTGTCTATCTTTTGTATTCATATATATGCCTCCTTGGTTATAATGGTAGTGTCTAGTAGACACTCCTTTTTTGTTTATAAACCTTTGATTTATCGGGAGTTCAAAATAAAAAGAGCATTGACCTCCCTTTTTGGTATAATGTCAGCGACCAAACATCCAAAATATCAAA
>Ga0256405_10001961_pt1 | contig 51336 bp, 42 predicted proteins | sample RumenRJG_02DNA_FD_189096 | JGI IMG/M metagenome (GOLD analysis project Ga0256405, IMG submission 189096) | Bovine rumen microbial communities from Lethbridge, Alberta, Canada - RJG_02 | ecosystem: Host-associated > Mammals > Digestive system > Stomach > Rumen | place: Canada: Alberta...
CCCACAAATAGCCTCAAAGCGCTTCGCAAAGGGTGAATTAAAAAACAGTCCAGTGGACTGTTTTTTAAGAGGGAACGCCTTGCAAGTGAAGGCGTTCCCTTAAAAAATGGGGTTTATTGACAAGCTGCGGGCGGATAATATCCGCCCCTACATATGATTTCATGTTACGTGTTATGTAAATCGCGGGCGGCGGAACGCCGCCCCTACACGGCTAAGGGCTAATGGCTAAGGGCTAATGGCTAAGGGCTTTGAACGGCGACACCGCGATTATGCATTATGAATTATGCATTATGCATTAAAAAGGGCGAACACTGTGCGCCCCTACAATTCGATTCATGTTAATTATTACGTATAACACGGGCGACGGAACGTCGCCCCTACATGGCTAAGGGCTAATGGCTAAGGGCTTTGAACGGCGACACCTCAATTATGCATTATGAATTATGCATTATGCATTAAAAAGGGTGCAGCGTCACGCTGCCTAAGGGCTAAGGGCTGTCGTGGCTGCCCCAAAAAACAGCTATTTACCGAAGATCTGAAACATTTTAAAAAAAATTCTTGACAAACCGCATGAAATGTGGTATCATGTTAAAAGAGCATAGTCTGCTCGTAGGAACCGTTAGTAAATTCCGAAATATAGATGTGTGGGCCCTGTGCAACAAGACCCCGTGAACCATGTCAGGCGGGAGACCGAGCAGCATTAAGCGGTGCGTGTTGTGTGCCGCAGCAAGCCTGCACATCTATGTTTCGGAATTTTTATTTGATAGGAGCTTGCAATGTTTTTTTCTATGATCGCAAGACGTACCCGTCGGGTATTTCTGTGTGTATTACGCTCGATACCAAAGGCGCTGGCAATATCGGCTCTGACAGTTATCATTTACGCCGTTTACCAGCTCATATCCAAGAACGACGAAAGCATAAGCTATTCCGATCTGCTCATGCTCGCGTCCATTGGTGCATCAATAGGTCTTATTATTTTTGCGGGCGAGGATATAGTCAAATACAAGACCAATATGTTCCATCTCTTCGATGATGAGATCATAGGAACTGCCTTTACAGGACTGAATCAAAGATCTGCCACCTTCGGAAAAGGTGTGGAGCTGTTCCATAAAGGAAACTTCCGCAACGCCCTTGAAATATTTACCGATCTGGGCAAAAATGATAACAAGCTCTCTGTCGAGGAACAAAGCGTCAACGAATTCTATCGCGGACGCTGCTATCATATCCTCGAAGCCTTCCCAAATGCTATAATATGCTACGAGAACGCTATGGAGAAGGGCTTCCATATCCCCGAGCTGCCTATTTTTATAGCTCGCTGCAATGCCGAAAACGGCAGCACTAAAAAGGCTGAGGAGCTGTTCATGAGGCTTATGGACAAGGAATATAAATACCACAGCAGGATACGCTGCGAGATAGGCAATATGTACCTGAAGCTCAATGACGGCGAAACTGCTCTTAAATGGTTCAATGAAGCCATCGAACGCCGCGAACATTACGCAAGTGCTCTCGGCGGAGCTGCTATCGCTCAGACCCTGCTCAATCATATTGAAGAAGGTGAAGCCCTGTACAGACAGGCGCTTCTAAACCATATCGAAGATTCTGTCGGTTTTACCCGATATTACAAGGAAGTTCAGGCTGCTGTCATGCTTGAACACCATAAAGATTAACGAAAGGAGAAAAGGCTGTGTACAAGGCTCTTTACCGCAAATGGCGTCCGATGACCTTCGACGACGTTATATCTCAGCAGTACACCACCGAAGCGCTGAAAAATCAGATAATCAGCGGTAAGACCGCCCATGCATACCTTTTCACAGGCTCCCGCGGAACAGGTAAGACTACCTGCGCACGTATCCTCGCAAAAGCCGTAAACTGCCGCAATATGAAGAACGGCAACCCCTGTCTCGAATGCGACATCTGCCGCGATGCTGACAGTGGTGCGCTTACTGACATTGTCGAGATCGACGCAGCTTCCAACAACGGCGTTGACAATATCCGCGACCTCCGCGATGCTGCTGTTTATACTCCCGAGCGCGGAGCTTATAAAATATATATCATAGATGAGGTGCATATGCTCTCCGCAGGCGCTTTCAATGCCCTGCTCAAGATCATGGAAGAACCGCCTCCGTATGTTAAATTCATTCTCGCTACCACCGAGATACACAAAGTCCCTGCGACTATCGTTTCACGCTGTCAGCGCTATGATTTCCGCAGGATAAAGGCTGAGGACATCGCTGCCCGTATCAGCTATATCGCTCAGCAGGAAGAACTCGATCTCACCGACGACGGTGCTGCTATGATCGCTAAGCTTGCCGACGGCGGTATGCGTGATGCTGTATCACTTCTCGATCAGTGCTCGGTGTGCGCCGATGTCATCAACGCTGAAACTGTCTCAAATGCCGCAGGTATCGCAGGCAGAGACTACCTCTACGATATGCTCGACGCTGTTTCTGACTCTGATACTCCAAAGGCACTTTCAATAACAGCTACACTATACGATATGTCGAAAGACCTGTCAAGACTCTGTGAGGAGCTTATAATTCAGCTCCGCAATGTCATGCTAATCAAGGCTTCTCCCGATACCGCGGAAAGTCTTATCGTGTGTATGCCGGACGAATTGACTCGCCTTAAAGCTATCGCAGAAAAAAGCGATCTTTCTACTGTCATGGACAGACTTTCCGCTTTGCAGGAATGCCGCGAACGTATGCAGAGAGCTATGAACAAGCGCGTTGAATTCGAGATGTCACTCATAAAGCTGTGCGGAAATATAAGGAATACGCCTGAAAGTATTGACAATTCAGAAATATATGATAAAATAAAACAGTTGGAGAACAAGATAAACTCCGCCCCAAGAGTCGCTGCGGCTGCTTCACAAGCTCACGAAGAACCCGAAGTTATGGAAGCAAGCGCTGCTCCTGCGGACGAGAAGATCGTTCCCACTATAGATATCAAGAAGCTCAGACCGGAGGACATAGTCCCATGTGAACGCTGGAACGATGTGCTTGAAGAATTCAAAAAAATCAACCCTGCCGTTGCAGGAAGTCTTGACGGCTCTTTCGCAGGTACAGCAGGAAACTATATCTTCATTACCGCTCAGAACCGCTTCTTTATGGAGCTTTTCAAGGTCAAAGAGAACGCAAACTCTCTCGGTGCAGCTATTGCAAATGTGCTCGGTCAGCGCTTCATAATCAAGGCAAGATGCTCAACAACTGTGACTGAGCAGAAAAATCTCGCGGAAAATCTCATTAAAAAAGCTATGGAAAACAAGATAGAAACTGCGGTGGATAAGCAGTGAATAGTTGAGAGTTGTGGCATCGCTCCTATACATTTTCGATCCGTCTGCGTAAGCAGACACATCAATTATGCATTAAAAAAGGCGCAGGTCATGCGCCCATACATGGCTCAATTTCAAGTCCATAAGCAATTAACTTTGCTTTATATACTTTATATATAAGAAATCATATTTTCAAAGGAGAATTTTAAAATGAAAGCAAGAATACCAAAGAATATCAACGGCGGCGGCGCTCAGAACATGAACCAGATGATAAAACAGGCTCAGAAAATGCAGGACCAGATCACTGAGCTTCAGGAAGACATCGAAGCAAGAGAATTCTCTGCTACAGCAGGCGGCGGAGCTGTTGAAGTTACTATAACAGGTAAGAAGACTATCAAGTCTCTCACACTCAAGCCTGAGGTAGTTGACCCTGAGGATATCGATATGCTCCAGGATCTCATCATCAGCGCTGTAAACGAGGCTATCAACAACGTCGAGACTACTACCGAGAACGAAATGGGTAAGATCACCGGCGGTGTTTCACTCCCCGGTCTTTTCTGATAGATAATGGCTGACCATAACGCGCTCCCGCTGGTCATACTGGCGGAGAAGTTCGCTTCGCTCCCCGGTATCGGCATGAAATCGGCTCAGCGTCTTGCTTACCATGTCATGTCTATGGATACCGAAGCTGTTGAGGACTTCGCAAAGGCGCTCATCGATGCAAAGAAAAATGTTCATTGCTGTAAGTGCTGCCAGAATCTCACGGAAAGGGATATATGCCCTATCTGCGACGATCCCGAACGCGACAAGAGCATTATCTGCGTTGTTGAGAACCCTAAGGACGTTACTGCCTTTGAACGTACAAGAGAGTACGGCGGCGTTTACCATGTGCTTCACGGTCTGCTCTCGCCTATGGACGGCATTACTCCCGATAAGCTCCGCGTGAAAGAGCTTCTGGCTCGGATCGCCGAGGGCGGTGTTCAGGAAGTCATCATGGCGACCAATCCCACTGTTGAGGGCGATGCAACTGCTATGTATATCGCAGGTCTGCTGAAACCTATGGGCATCAAGGTCACTCGTCTTGCATTCGGTCTGCCTGTAGGCGGTATACTCGAATATGCCGACGAAGTAACCCTTTTCAAAGCACTTGAAAACAGAAATGATATGTAAAAACGGGCACTATGCCCGTTTTTTTGTAAGGGAGCAGACTCTGCGCTGTAAGTACGACCATTGGTCGTCCGTATTGTGATTGATGTTGTGTGTTTGCGGACGCGCAATGCGCATACCTACAGGCTAACGGATAAGGGCTCACGGGCGAACACTGTTCGCCCCTACATTGGTTTCATGTTACATTTACGTATAACACGGGCGACGGAACGTCGCCCCTACAAATGGGTCACGTTACGTGTTGTGTACATCGCGGGCGACGGAACGTCGCCCCTACAGGCTAACGGCTAATGGCTAAGGGCTGACGGGCGGATAATATCCGCCCCTACATATGGTTTCATGTTACGTGTCATATAGCCAACGGGCGCACAGTGTGCGCCCCTACAAATGGTTCATGTTAATTATTACGTATAACACGGGCGACGGAACGTCGCCCCTACAGGCTAAAACCGTGCTGTAAGCGAAAGCAGATCAGCGATTTTGTACAGAGTGAACGAGTTTACGAGTGTCAACGTGGAAAGGGTGCAGCGTCACGCTGCCTAAGGGCTTTGAACGGCGACACCGCGATTATGCATTATGAATTATGCATTATGCATTAAAAAGGGTGCAGGTCACGCTGCCTAAGGGCTAAAAACAACAGGAGGTACTTTTTTTATGCTGAAAAAGATACTCAGCGGCGAAAGCTGCGCTAAATGCAGACTTTGCTGCATTTTCGACCGCTATGACGTCTGGGAGACTCCCGTATTTACTGCGGAACTCTGCGAAAAAATAAAAGCCGTCCGCCCCGAAACCGAATTCATCTCAAAGGACGGCGGCTATATATTCAAAGTAAAAGAACTGCGCGGCGACGAGCTGTTTTCTTGTCCGGCTCTTACGGAAAATGGCTGTATGTTGGGCGATGACAAGCCCTTTGACTGCCGCATCTGGCCATACCGCATAATGGAAGTAGGCGGAAGACGTGCCATAACCTTCGCTTCTATCTGCGACGAGCTCTACCACCGCCCTCTCTCTCAGCTGGTCGGTTTCCTGAAAGAGGGGCTGGCGGACATTATCTTCGCCTACGCCGACGATCACCCCGAAATAGTCAAGCCCTACTACGAAGGCTATCCCGTGCTAATGTTCGAGCAAAAACCGCTTTAAAGCTGTTTTAATATCAAAAAGGGCATTTCTTTCCGAAACGCCCCCTTTCGATCACTTCTTGATCTTGTCAACGATATCGCCGACCTTGTCCTTCACCTTTTCGATGTTTTCCTTGGTAGCCACCTTGCTTATCATGTCTTTTGCCTTTTCGATATTTTCTTTTGTAGCAAGCTTCTCTATCTTCTCATCGGGAAGATCGATGCCTGTTTTTTTCTCAACTGCTTCAACTGCTTTTTTGATCTCCATTAGGGGATACCTTCTTTCGTAAAAATTTGTACTTTTATTATATCACAGCAGCCGCAAAAAATCAATATTATTTTTACCGTTGCAAGGGTGCAAATTACAATTCCCCGAAATACAGGCAATTGCAACCGTCAATTGACAAATTGTAAAGCACGGTTGCTTGTATGTAACCGCCGAAAATGTTAGAATATGACCATAGAACGAAAGGGGAAAAGCTCCCCGAAAAAATTATGGAGGATATGTATATGATACTCGCAGACAAAATAATCGACCTCAGAAAAAAAGCAGGAATGTCACAGGAAGAGCTTGCCGAGAAACTCGGTGTGAGCCGTCAGTCAATATCAAAATGGGAGGGCGCTCAGTCCACTCCCGACCTTAACCGTATATTACAGCTCTCAGAAATATTCAATGTAAGTACTGACTATCTCCTTAAAGACAATGCGGAGCTCCCTGCTGATCCTGCTCCTGTTGAAGAAGCAAAAGCAGATACAGAGCCGCCGCTGCGCAAGGTTTCAATGGAGGAGGCTAACGCTTTCCTCGAAAAGAACGAAAAGCACTCAAAGCTGACAACTGTCGGTGTAACTCTCTGCATAATCTGTTTTATACCGCTGATAGTACTTGACAAGCTGACAAATCTTGGCGACGTTTTAGGTCTTCCGCTGATGTTCGCACTTATAGCAATAGCGGTAACTCTTTTCATAATCTCTTCTCAGAGAATGAAGCCCTACGAATTTCTCGAAAAAGAGGGAATAGACACAGTGTACGGTGTTTCGGGCATGGTAAATGAAAAAAAGGCAAAGCATGAGCCAAAATACAACCTCAGCATTGTTGTAGGCGTTATCCTGTTCATACTTTCTCTCATTCCTACTGTTATCATTGAATCGCTCATGGGCGAGAATTCCATAACAGAAGTTATTGAACCGTCTTTATTCTTCGCATTCATCGCTGTCGGAGTTGGTATAATCGTCCGCTCCAGCATTGTCATGGACGGCTATAAGAAGCTTCTGGAAGAAGACGACTTCACACGAGAGAAAAAGGCTCGCGGTCATGGCGTAAATCCTGCAATGATAGTATACTGGTGCTTAGTAACTGCGCTGTTTATCGCTCTCAGCTTCCTCACCAACAGATGGGACTTAACATGGCTCATATGGGTCATAGCAGGAATCCTCACACCTGTAGTATTGATACTCTTTCCAAAAAGAAAGCATGATTGACAATTCCCCCCTTTTGTGATATAATTTGCAGAAAAGGGGGTTATTCCATGTCAGAATTCGACAATAGTGAATATTCAGCTTACTTTCAGGAAAACAGCTATGAATACGACGACATTTCAGATAAAAAAAAGATCAGAAAATTTAACGATATAGATTCGCCAGTCTTATTTTTCACTCTTTTGTGCGCAATACCTTTATGTAGTTGCTTTTTGACAATACATGATTCTTTGATAAGAAAAGTTTTAATTGTGGCTTATACACTGATAACAGTTGTATTGGCTGTCTATAGTTGCTATAAGAAAATACACACTCACCTCACACTTGTAGCTAAATGTACACAGCTTGTAAATGCTCAGTGTTTCTCTGTTATACCTGTAATATATAAATCAGATAATCAATATATATACCACCCAAAGTATAAGTATATATGGAATGGTGTCAAATACGCATCTTCTATCGGTAAAACCGAGACTAAACGCAAAAAAGGCGAGATCTACCCCATAATGATAAACCCGTCTAACCCGTTCATGATATACGATCCCTTTGTAAAACGTAAGAAAACATCTGCTGTCGTGGCAGAGTCCATTATGCAGTTAGTAACGCCGCTTGCAATAACGGCATTTATATTTGCATTCTACTATATACCAATGATCGCGAAATAATTGACAACCCCCTTTTTTTGTGATATAATTTGCAGAAAAGGGGGTCAATTCATGAAAAAATACGACGATGACATGATGAATTATGACGAAAACGGCTATTATCAGAGTGAAAATGAGCCCAAAAAAAGCGACAGGCCTACTGTTTTCGATAAAATAGTCAGGTTCATTATATATCCGTACTTCCTGATAACTATTTTTTTAATAATAAGATCATCAAATACAGCAGGCGGCGAATACAAAACAATATTGCTCTTCATACATTTATTTACTGTATTTGGTGTTCTGGCGATGATTTCCGAGGCAATAAAGCGGAAAAAGCTAAGTATACCGTTTCTTGTGATAACTCTTTGCAGCCTTGCCGCCATGGGTGGAGTTTTAGCATACCATAACGGTTCAGATGATACAAAAAAGCTCCTTATAAAAATAGGAGTTTTCCTGTTTTTCATGATATTTATTGTGGTGGGCATATTGGTCATCATATCGGACATTCGCGGTTCAAAAGACAATGCCGAAAGGTGTACAGTATCAGTAACGGCAACGTGTATAAATGTAAGCACTACCGAAATAAGCAAGAACAACAGAATTACCGATGAATACTACAATCCCACGTATGAGTACACCTATGAGGGACAAACCTACAAAAGCACAGTGAATAATGTTATCAGTCCGCGTGAAAAAGGCATGAACTACGATATTATGATAGACCCCGACGACCCAAATGTCATATACGAGCCTGATACAGTAAAAAATCATACCCTTGCCATAATATTCGGCGCTTTATTCGTAGTTATGCCGCTTATTATGATGATAGTGGTATTCAAATTTGTATTATGATATTCGGTGAGCCGTTAGCGCATGACCTGCGCCCGTTGGTTATATGACACGTAACATGAAACATATGTAGTCCCGAGCCCTTAGCCCTTAGCCATGTAGGGGCGACGTTCCGTCGCCCGTGTTATACGTAATAATTAACATGAATCGAATTGTAGGGGCGAACAGCGTTCGCCCTCAGCTTGTCAATAAACCCCATTTTTTTTAAGGGAACGCCTTCACTTGCAAGGCGTTCCCTCTTAAAAAACAGTCCACTGGACTGTTTTTTAATTCACCCTTTGCGAAGCGCTTTGAGGCTATTTGTGGGGCTTTGCCCCACACCCCACCAGAGGCGCTGCCTCTGGACTCTGCCAAAGGAACACAGTCCCTTTGGAATCCCATTCATTGGTATAAGGACTTTTTCAACAAACTAAAAGGCAGACCATTCGGTCTGCCTTGCGTTTTTATCAGAGCTTTTTCTTTTCTTCCTCGATAAGCTTCAGAAGGTCGTCAACGGACATATCCGCTGCCTTTTTCTTGCGCTCGTTGCGCTCAGTCTTTTTGATGATATCCGAGATATCAGGAGTGCTGCTCTTCTTTGGCGGCTTAGGAGCTGCTGTTGAAGGAGCTGACTGGCTTCTCAGCGGAGTTGTCTTAGGAACGTCGTTTCTGGACATCTCTGCGAGCTGGCTCTTTGAAAGTATGCCTGTATTGTCAGGTATCGGCTCAGCAGGAGCTGCCTGCTGCGGAGTACTTGTGGTCTTGATGCTGAATGAGCCTGTACGCTCTGCCTCGGCTGTCTTACGGAGCATTTCCTCCCTGAGAGCATCGGCTGTAGGCGCTGTTGAAGAAGAACCGCCCACGTTCTTTGCTGCAAAAGTGCTTTCTGCACTGCGCTGTGCCTTGAACTGCATTGTACGCTCTTTTTCCTTCTGGTAAGGAGAATCGTGATTTACCTTCTTCTGGCTGAAATTCTCGGCAATAGACATCTTCTTCAGTTCAAGCTCGTTGCTTGGCTGTATTTCCTGTGAAGGTTCAAAGAGAGGATTGCCTGTCTTATCGTGAGCATTTCTCTTGCTTTCTGACAATTCCTTCTGCTTTTCCTTCTCGTCATACTTATAGAAGCCGAAATCCTCGTCATCGTCTTCCTTTGAGGAAGCTATCTTAGCGATGAGGAATATTACAAGAAGTACGCATGGGAGCACGAGAAGTGCGATAATACCCTTTATGCTGGAAGCAAATGAGATAAGTGCTCCAAGCTCTGCGCTTTCCATATGACCTGTACAGAGAGCAGCGATCTTATCCTTCGGGATAGACTCTTCGCTTCCGATGTTTGAAGCGTCAGAGGTTATATACTTTTCTGTGCCGTCCTCAGCAGTAACTATATCATAAATGCTGAGAACATGAAGCTTGTCGGGATCATTTGCAGGATATGCAAGAACTATATCTCCCTTTGCAATAGAGAGATCCTTTGCATCAGGGGCAACGAGTGCAGCGCCGTTTGTGACATTATTGCCCATATTGTCAGACTCTTTAACGATATAAACGTAATTGCCGAACAGCTTCGGTGTTTTGCCGCCTGAAAAAGCAATATTAACAATGATCGACAAAATTATCAATATGACACATATTACTATCAGAACGAATTTAAGTATCGAGAATCCTTTTTTCTTTTCCATAGATATCACCTTTTCATATTTTTTTGTTGTCTTTTATGATCTACACTTTCCCGTGCGGCTCTTATTTTCGCAAACCGCTTTCATTATTATAACACATATTATAACAGATTTCAAACATTTTCTAAGTTTTATATTTTAAAAATATATTTTTTTAATACCTGTTATACATTTGTTGTGTTTGTGCACAAATATTTTGACGATTTTCTTATCTTTTGGATATTATGTATATTGATCCGACGCTGTTTTGCAGTTATTTGTCCGACTTTTTGGCGGTTTTTCGTATTACGTATATTTCGTGGACAAATATTTGTTGAAATAAACACTTGAAATATTTATTAAATCATAGTATAATTGAAATGTATACCGCTTGTAAAGTGCTTTCCCCTATTCTACGAAGGCACGTTTGTAAACGGCAGAGGATATTATACAAAGGGTAATATGGTCGCTCATGCGACAGAAGGAGATCAGTTATGACTACAAAAAGAGCAAACCCTCTTATGGAAAAGATCAAGGAAGAATTCCCCAGAAAGTTAGAACTTTTATATCATGTTTCGCCGGAAGAAGCTTCTGACAAACAGGTATATCATGTTCTTTCAGCCATTATCGTCGAGCTGCTCGGCGCAAAGAGGCAGAGCTTCATAAATCACACTCACTCTGTGGGCGGAAAGCAGGTATACTACCTTTCAATGGAATTCCTCATGGGACGTTCCCTTAAAACAAGCATATATAACCTCGAACTCGCTGACGAGATCAGGGATATGCTGAAGCATTACGATATAAACCTTGAAAAAATATATGAGTATGAGCCTGATGCAGGTCTTGGAAACGGCGGTCTCGGCAGACTTGCTGCCTGCTACCTCGATGGTCTTGCTACAATGGGATTCCCTGCTATGGGCTATTCTATCTGCTATGAGTACGGTATATTCCAGCAGAAGCTGGAGGACGGCTGGCAGACAGAGCTCCCGGATAACTGGCTCCCGGGCGGCTCGGTATGGCTCGTTCCGAAGCCCGAGCTTTCCATCGATATCCACTTTGAAGGCGATCTTCAGGAATACTGGGATAATCAGTACCACTACATCTCTCATGTGAATTACAATACCGTTGTTGCTACACCTTATGATATGTATGTATCAGGCTACGGCTCAGAGGGAGTTTCCGTGCTTCGTCTGTGGTCAGCAAAAGCTCCTAACTTCGATATGGAGATGTTCAATAAGGGTAATTACGAGAGAGCACTCGCTCAGAACTCTATCGCAAACGCTATCTCAAAGGTTCTCTATCCTAACGATAACCACCTCGAAGGCAAGAGCCTCCGTCTGCGTCAGCAGTACTTCCTCTGCGCAGCTTCTATCGGTGATATCGTAAACACCCATATGAACGTTTACGGTACTCTCGAAAACCTTGCCGATAAGGTCGCTATCCACATCAACGACACCCACCCGACTCTCGCTATCCCCGAGCTTATGAGAATACTCCTCGACGATTGCGGATACGGCTGGGATCAGGCTTGGGACATCGTTACAAAGACCTTCGCTTATACAAACCACACCGTTATGGCAGAAGCTCTCGAAAAATGGGATGTTAACCTCGTTAAGACAGTTATCCCGCGTATCTTCTCCATTATTGTTGAGATAAACAACCGCTACTGCCAGTCTCTCATGGAGAGAAACGGCGGCGACAGCGCTAAAACTACACGTATGTCCATTATCAAGGACAATCAGATACACATGGCTACTCTCTGCGTTGCTGCTTCACACAGCATAAACGGTGTATCAAAGCTCCATTCGGAGATCATCAAGCAGTCTGTATTCCACGATGAATACGAGAATACTCCCGAAAAGTTCAAGAACGTTACTAACGGTATCGCTTACAGAAGATGGCTCTATCAGTCCAACCCCGGACTCACCGACCTCCTCAGCGAGACTATCGGCAAGAAGTTCATCAAGGACGGCGCTGAGCTCGAAAACTTCAGAAAGTTCCAGGACGACAAGGAAGTTCTCAAAAAGCTCATGGACGTAAAGAAGGCAAACAAGGAAGCTTTCGCAAAGTATGTCAAGAATGAGTCGGGAATAATCCTCAATACCGACAGTATCTTCGACGTTCAGGTAAAACGTCTCCACGAATACAAGAGACAGCACCTCAACGTTATGAATATCCTTTCGGATTATGCATATCTGCTCAATAACCCCGATGCTCCTTTCACTCCAAAGACCTACATCTTCGCTGCAAAGGCTGCTCCCGGTTACTACCTTGCAAAACAGATAATCAAGATGATCTGGGCTATCTCCGAGGAGATCAGAAAGAACCCGAAGATCAGCCAGAAGCTCTCTGTTGTGTTCCTCGAGAATTACTGCGTGACCCTTTCCGAACACCTCATGCCTGCTTCCGATGTATCTGAGCAGATCTCACTCGCAGGTACAGAGGCTTCGGGTACAGGTAATATGAAGCTCATGCTCAACGGTGCTATCACTCTCGGTACTCTCGACGGCGCTAACATCGAGATCAAGGAAGCCTGCGGCGATGAGAATATCGTTATCTTCGGTATGACAACTCCTGAGGTAAACGAGCTTAAAGCAAGAGGCTACAGACCTATCGATCTTTACAACAGCGATAACCGTATCCACGAGGCTATCGACCGTATGTACCACGGTATAAACGGCTGTACCTTCAACGATGTTGCTAATTCACTCAAGGACAGAGATCCTTATATGGTACTCGCTGACTTCGACAGCTACAAAAAAGCTCAGCAGTATATCACTGAATGCTACAACGATAAGTTCAAGTGGGCTAAGATGTCACTCAACAACATCGCAGGTGCAGGAATCTTCTCAGCAGACCGTGCTGTTACAGAATATGCCGACAATATCTGGCATTTAAGATAATCAAAACAGGGGACGGGTCAGCCGCAATATGATATAGAGGCTTATATCTGTTTATCGGGGAAAACCTTTCTGCGGAAAGGTCCCCTCTGACGGAGGCGCGCCCCTTTGTCCTTCGGACATCTCCCCACACTGTGGAGTAACCCCGAACCCCTTTCCAAAAACTTTTTTCAAGGTGTACAGTCTATAAAATAAGAAAACGGAGTGTTTTTCTATATGAGACCTTTATATGATACATGGAATCTGGGCTATAAATCAATTTTCGGAGCTGTAAGGCAGTTCGAGACCTGCCGCTTCACTATCCGTCTGCCAAAGGACGTTAATCCCGATTTTCCCCCTGTTCTCGTTCTTTTCAGAACAGGCTTCAAAGAGCGCTTTATCAGCATGAATGATATCAATGAAGAGGACGACTGCTTTGCGTACTCCGCTGAGTATAACGCAAGATATACCGATGTCCACTTCTACTACTTCTCGTATACCGAGGGCGGTATACGCCATTATATAAAGAAGATCAACATTCATGAGGGCGGTCTTGACCACGGCGAAATGTTCCAGTTAACTGTATATAAAAGCCGCTATGAGACACCTGACTGGCTAAAAGGCGGCATCATGTACCAGATCTTCCCCGACCGCTTCTGCAACAGCGGCAAGCCTAAGGAAAAGATCCCCGAGGGACGCATACTCCGCGACGATTGGGGCGGAACTCCTTACTATAAGCCCGACAAGAACGGTCACGTATGGAATAACGACTATTTCGGCGGCGATTTCGCAGGAATACAGTCAAAGCTCCCTTATCTCCACGAGCTTGGCGTTACCTGTATCTACTTAAACCCTATTTTCGAGTCTCACGAAAACCACCGCTATAATACCGCAGATTACATGAAAGCCGACCCTCTCCTCGGTACTAACGACGAGTTCGAGGAGCTTTGCGAGGTGGCTGGAAACTACGGTATATCGATCATTCTCGACGGTGTTTTCTCTCATACGGGAGCTGACAGCGTTTACTTCAACAAGTTCGGACGCTATGATTCCGTCGGCGCTTTCCAGTCAAAGGAAAGCCCTTACTACGACTGGTACAGCTTTATCGATTATCCTAACACCTATGAGGCTTGGTGGGGTATAGATACACTCCCGAACGTATGGGAAAATAACGAGGACTATACGGAATTCATCTGCGGCGAGGATGGTGTGCTCCGCTACTGGCTCGACAAGGGCGCAGCAGGCTTCCGTCTTGATGTTGCCGATGAGCTTCCCGAACAGTTCCTCTGCAACCTCAGAAAGTGCGTAAAAGGCTATGATAAGGAAAAAATCATAATAGGTGAGGTCTGGGAGGATGCTACAACAAAGGAGAGCTACGGCATTAAACGCCGATATCTCCTCGGCGATCAGCTCGATTCAGTAATGAATTACCCGTTCCGTGAAGCTATAATCTCTTTCATGAAGGGTTGCAGACCTATTGAGTTCATCAGTGCTGTCATGAATATCGTCGAACATTACCCTAAGCCAACTATCGATGTGCTCATGAACTTCGTTTCTACCCACGACATCGAACGCGCTATAAACCGCCTCGGCGGAGATAACTGCGACGACAAGAGCAAGGACTGGATGGCTGAACGCTATCTCACCGACGAACAGTATGAACACGGTAAGAATCTCCTTAAAGCTGCTATGGCTATACTCTTCTTCCTTCCCGGTATACCTTGTATCTACTACGGCGACGAAGCCGGCTTGCAGGGCTATAAAGACCCGTTCAACCGCCGCTGCTATCCGTGGGGACATGAGGATAAAGAGCTTATCTCCTATGTCGCTGCCCTCAGCCGCATAAGAAAATCTATCCCGAATATGAAGGACGGAAGAATTTACTTCGTTATCAACGAGAAGGAAGTCAACGACAGCCGTCTTATCGGCTTTACCCGTCAGGGTCAGAAGCAGGATTATATCTTCTTCATCAACAGAAGCGGCGATACCGTTGAGCTTGGCAATATGAGCGCTATCCTTGACCGTTTCGAGAATCTTAAACCCTTCTATGGCACTTTTGTTGACGATACCATCACTGTAAAGCCCTACGGCTATACAATTATCAAGGCTAAGTTCGTTAAATAAATCCTATATAAAAGTTGAGAGTTGAAAGTCAATGGACACATAAACTCTCAAGGTAACACCGCACAAAGATTGTGCTGAAGATGCGCCGACAGATTTTTCAGCAGATTGTACAGAAATTCCGCAGGCATACTGACGTATGTCAAGGGATTTATGTGCAAGATGACGGAAAATATGCAAGCAGATTTAGTACAAAGTCGTTAAGCGGTCTTTGTGCGGTGTTGCCTCAACTTTCTATTCTATCAAAGGTGATAATTTTATGAGAATGTGCATTGTAAATGCTCCATGCAAGGTTTGAGGGAAATTGCATGGAGAATAAAAGCTAAAGCCGCGTCCCAACAATTGCCAAATATGTAACATGAAACAAACTGTAGGGGCTGTTCTCACCTTTCGGTTCACGTTACGTGTTGTGTACATCGCGGGCGACGGAACGTCGTCCCTACAGGCTAAGGGCTAAGGGCTTTGAACGGCGACACCTCAATTATGCATTATGAATTATGCATTATGCATTAAAAAGGGTGCAGCGTCACGCTGCCTAAGGGCTGACGGGCGGATAATATCCGCCCCTACATATGGTTTCATGTTACGTGTTCTGTACATCGCGGGCGGCGGAACGCCGCCCCTACATGGCTAATGGCTCGGCTATCCCTCGGACTTTGCATTTCCGACGATAATAATATCTAAAGGAGCAAAGTCACATGAAATATTCAATAAAAAAACTTAAATATTACCTTTTACTCTGGAGCACTCAGTCACTTTCCGCCCTCGGAAGCGGTATAACCAGCTATGCGCTGGTGCTGTGGCTCTACATGAACAGCGGTTCTGCACTAAAAACCGCTATGCTCACCATTTGCTCATATGCACCTTATGTGGTGATGAGCATTTTTGCAGGCGCACTCAGCGACAAATGGAACAAAAAACGTACCATGCTCATTTGCGACCTGTTCGCGGCAATGACTACCGTTGCCGCTTTCATACTCATTAAAAACAATGCCCTCGAACCGTGGCATTTGTACTTGATAAACGGTCTGAACGGACTTATGAACACCGTTCAGCAGCCTGCAAGCGAAGTCGCGTCAACTCAGCTGATACCAAAAGAATTCTACCAGAAAACCAGCGGTCTGCGCTCGTTTTCTCAGTCTCTCAACTCGCTTATTACTCCGCTGTTTGGAACTCTCATCTTCACGTTCGGCGGTATTTCGGCAGTTATATGCGTTGACCTCACTACCTTTGCGGTAGCTTTCATGGTATTGCTGCTGTTCATTCATATTCCCGAACCCGTAAACGAGGAAAAGTCAAAAGAACCCCTTCTTTCTTCTGCAAAAACAGGTCTTGCATGGCTTAAAAAGAATCCTCTCGTGCTGAAACTGATATTCTTCCTGGCAGGTATAAACCTCATAGCTTCGGCGCATACCGCAGCTCTTCCTGCAATTCTCCTGTCAAAAACAGCAGGCGGCAAATTTGTTTACGGAATGGTCAATTTCTTCGCAGGAGCAGCTTCACTTGCAGGAAGCTTGATAGCTTCTTTCGCTCCTGCTCCAAAAAACCGCGTCCGCGCAATATGCCTGTCACTGTTCTTCGCTATGAGTACAGAGAATTTTCTGCTTGCATTCTTTGATATGCCTGTTTTATGGTATATCGGCGCTGCTATGGGGTGGTTCTTTATCCCTTATATGGGAGCAAATCTGGACGTTATCTTCCGAAGCACTATTCCTGCCGATATGCAGGGGCGTGTGTATTCTTGTAGAAATACGCTGCAATTCTTTACGATACCAATAGGCTATCTGTCAAGCGGTTTCCTCATCGATAATGTTTTAGAGCCGTTTATGTCAGAGCAGTCCACAGAGTCCGTGTTCGTTTCGCTATTCAGCAGCGGAAAAGGCTCGGGAGCTGCTATGCTGTTTGCATTCCTCGGAGTTGCAGGCGTGGCGGTATGCGCTGTGTTCAGCCTGTTACTGAGAAAAGAAAAATTTGAGCCGAATAAGCATTAATACTCGTTATATCATCAAAAGCCCGAAATTTTATTTCGGGCTTTAAGTTTATCGAAAAAGTCATATTTAATAGATAAATTAGTGTGTTTGCGGACGCGCAATGCGCGCCCCTACAATTCGATTCATGTTAATTATTACGTATAACACGGGCGACGGAACGTCGCCCCTACAGGCTAAAAACGTGCTGTTAGCGAAAGCAGATCAGCGATTTTGTACAGAGTGAACGAGTTTACGAGTGTCAACGTGGAAAGGGTGCAGCGTCACGCTGCCTAAGGGCTAAGGGCTCGGAACGCCGAGGCGGCGTTCCCTACACATGGCTCATGCGACACCTCAATTATGCATTATGAATTATGCATTATGCATTAAAAAGGGTGCAGCGTCACGCTGCCTAAGGGTTGTCGAGGGCGTCCGCCCATATTGGTCATCATTTCAGAACAGTCCTCTAACGTCTTCAAATGTGAGAGTAGGCTGTAAAGCGAGGTTTATGCCGAAAGCAAGGAGCTGAGAGGCTCTTTCGCTAAGGCGGTCTATATCACGGGGAGTAACCATCATATTTGGCAGCTCTCCGTTGATTTTTTTCCCTGTGAGACTTTTCACGATCGTATGCATATCCACAACAGTCGGGACTCCTACAGCTATTACGGGTATACCGAGACTCTTTTCCGAAAGCTCCATTCGGCTGTTAGAGACTCCGCTTCCCGGAGATATTCCCGTATCTGTGAGCTGTATCGTCGTACCGAGTCGGCTTATATCGCTGCAAGCAAGAGCATCAATGGCGATAATGCAGTCAGGATGCACCTCTGATGCGACTGCACGGGCAAGCTCGGCACTTTCGATACCTGTCTGACCCATTACTCCGCCTGCAAATGAACATACCCGACGCAGCGATGTTAAAAACTTCTCCTCGTCGCTGTCGAACTCATCTCTCAGATGCCGTGTAGAGAGCACCTTTGCGGCAGTCTGCGGACCTATAGCATCGGGAGTTATATCATTGTTTCCAAGCCCCACGACCATTACTTCGCCGTTCGGGACGAGCCGTGAAAGCTCCTGTGCAAGTTCCTCAGCCATAAGCTCATAATCATCAGTAAATCGGCTCAGACTTTCTCCTTCAAGGGTGATATATCTGCCCTTTCCTTTGCCGATCGCAGCAAGACAGCTGTCGTCGTCAATAGTTATCTCGGTAATGTTGAAAACTCTTCCGCGAGTGGTTATATGAACGTTTTCGGGCAGAGCCTCAGCGGAAAAGCTTTCCAGTGCAAGATCAGTACGAATATCCATGATTTCCTCCATATTGTGCATTATGCTTTAATTGTGGAAAATTTTTCTTACTATAATTTCACTTTTTGCTATTGAAAATATAGTGGAAAAATGCTATAATTATATTTGTCTCAGTAGGGCAGCTGTGCGTTGCAGCTGTCGGGAGTGAACGAACCCGTGTTTGCTCCTATTATCTGTAAAATGCGGACATATATACAGTCTGCATAAATCAAGGAGGTGTAATGAAATGCCAAACATTAAATCTGCAAAGAAGAGAGTAAAGGTAAACGCAACAAAGGCTGCTGCTAACAAGGCAAGAAAGTCTAACCTTAAGACAACACTCAAGAAGGCTGATGCTGCTGTAGCAACAGGCGCTGCTGATAAGGCAGAGGCAATCAAGGTTGCTATCAAGAGAGTTGACCAGGCTTGCGCTAAGGGTCTTATGCACAAGAATAAGGCTGCAAGAAAGAAGTCTCAGCTCGCTAAGAAGCTCAATGCTGCTGAATAATCAGTCTCTTTAATATAAGAAATGACCCCCCCTTGCGGACAACTCACGGTCGGCAAGGGGCTTTGTTTTTAGCCCGTTAGGCAGCGTGACGCTGCACCCTTTTTAATGCATAATGCATAATTCATAATGCATAATTGAGGTGTCGCATGAGCCATGTGTAGGGAACGCCGCCTCGGCGTTCCGCGCCCTTAGGCAGCGTGACGCTGCACCCTTTCCACGTTGACACTCGTAAACTCGTTCACTCTGTACAAAATCGCTGATCTGCTTTCGCTTACAGCACAGTTTTAGCCTGTAGGGGCGGCGTTCCGTCGCCCGTGTTATACGTAATAATTAACATGAACCATTTGTAGGGGCGGATATTATCCGCCCGTGTCACAAAGCACATGAAAATTTCCCGATAAAGTAGGGTGGCGATGCCTACATCGCTTTACATCATAAAACATTTACGGTCGTGCTACATACATTTCGGTGATTTGCGGCTGCATTGAGACTTTACGGGCGGACGAGGGCGTCCGCCCCTACACGAAATAACGGTATATCAACAAATTGTAGGGGCGGCGTTTCGCCGCCCGTGTTATACGCAATAATTAACATGAATCGAATTGTAAGGGCGCATGACCTGCGCCCGTGTCACAAAGCACATGAAAATTTCCCGATAAAGAAGTGATCCCCCTGATATTCTCAGAGGGATCATTTCAGTTATGGCGTGGCGCGAGATGCCGTGCGCGTGGATTTCAATTAAAATAATTAATCTTTATCATAAATTAAGTAAATGCTGTCAGTAACATCGTATGAGTGCGTAAAAACTTGCGTACCGTCTGAGTTTATGGAGGTGATATCCTCTCTGTGCATACCGTTGATCTGTATTCCTCCGTTTATGCAGGTCATATTGGCATAAACGTTGTTTTCGCCAATTTTATAAGCGAGTCCGAGCTCAGGTATCAGGCAGTATAAGGGCTGTTTGAAACCTGTGTCGCCGCTGGCGATAAATAGCTTTCCGTCTGACATTAAGAACTGTTCGCCCAGCCCCTTAACGTTGAGCACATAATGCTCCATTTTATTGATATTGTATACATTCAGCTGGTCATCGTTTTTCAGTAAGAAGCATTCGTTGTCCGCATAGACTATTTTAGCGTTGGTGATGCGCGTACCTATTCTGTAGCTGTCGCAGACTATATCAAGCTTACGTTTGCCCTCGGGCTTAACAAGTGAATAGAATTTGTCGTTGAAAAATGCGCTTGATTTTATTTCATCGGTGCTCTCGTTTTTATTTATTTCATCAGAGCTCTCATGTTCATCTATAATTTTAAAATTACCGTTTTCTTTGTCGAATTTATAAATTTCTCTTCTCTCTTCGTTGGAATCATCGTCATAAGCGACCCAGTTATAAAATACATTTCCCACATTGTCATTCGTAAGGTAAGCATACGACATAGGTCTTGTTTCTTCAAAAGCTGTTATTACTTCTTTTGTGTCAAGGTCAACACGTTTTATTGTCCATAATCGGCTATTTGACTCTTCATCACCTGTTTTCTTGAAGTAAATAAGAAAAGCCGAATCATCGCCGAATATGTATGAATTTACGGAAGTCTCGCTGATATCCTCAGATGACCAGCTGTATATCTCTTCGGTTTTACCGCTTTCGGTATCGTATTTCAAAATGGAATTATTATAGCAATTTCCTCCCATAAGAACATCATATTCCACATAAATGTAGCAGTCTTTTCCGCGTACATAGCCGCCCTCTATTTGCCCCTTAACAGGCTTGTCAATATAATCATGCCAGTCATATTGCGGAATACCGCCGTCATCGATACCGTATGAAGAACTTATAATATATCCGTTTTCATTAAAACGTTGATATGTGTTGTGTTCGCTAACATATTTTTCCACGTTTTCCGCTTTGTAGCAGACAGGCACTTTTTCTTCGATCTCGATACCGCTGAGGTCTATGCGTTTTACAGTTACGGGAGCCTCTTCCTCCATGATATTGACGGGGACGGATATGGTCTTGAAATCGCTGTCGGACAGCTCTATGAACTCCTTTTTACCTGTGTCATTCTCGGCGTAGTTGCCGAAAGAGTCGGCAGTTACGGGAGTATCCTCCTCTTTTGGCTGTTTATCTTTTTTGTCGCAGCCTGCTGTTACAGCCGATACAGCCAGCACAAATGCTGCGAATAAAGCCTTTTTCTTATCCATATTATTCCTCCAGCGTGAACCAGTGCAGCTCAGTCTCAAAATCGTAATCTGTGATCTTATCTCCGTTAGCCAGTTCGACCTCATGAGGGTTTACCTGCTTTGTCACATTGAGTGCAACAGAGCCTTCCGAGCAAAGATAAGGATTGCTATAGTAATTTTGATTTATTCCCATGTTAACGCCGTTTATATCCGTAAGCCTGAAGAACATTCCAAGCTCGGGCAGGAGGTAATATATATCGCCGCTGCCGCCCGTGGTTGATACAATAAGACCGTCCCCGAGTACAGAGAAACGGCTTCCGTATTTAGAGGAGTCTATTATGTAATGTTCCGCTTTTTTCAGGTTGAAAATATGCAGTCTGCTCTCGCTTGCGCCGCTTCCCTGCATATTGTACTGTACAGCCATTACCTTGTCATCGTCGGCATATTTCACTTCACAGCCTGTAAGACCTGTCGAAACTCTGTATTTCTCGGTAACTATGTCAATTTTTCGGCTTCCTTCGGGCTTTTCCTTCCATGCGAAGTACTTTCCGTTCAGTTCAGGATATTCGGGAGAGCCTAATTCAACGGGGTCATCTTTTAAAGTATGTACAGAATAGAGAGTTTTCCATGTTTTTGTATCAAAATCGAACTCCTCATAGGCATTGTCGCTGCCCTTCATCAGGTAAGTCTGAGTACCGTCGTAGGAATACAGCAGCTCGCCTTCTTTCGGCTCATAATCATTCGGGACAAGCTCCCTCTCCTCTTTTATAGTTTCGATGATAAGTCTGCCTGCGTTGTTCGGACAGAATACAGTGTTGATATCTTCGGGCAGTTCCTTTATATTGACAAGCTCTTTCTTATCCTCGTCAAGGTAGCAAAGACTGTGATCGTCGAGCTTTATTACATATAGAACACCGTTCATGCGGTAGATATGGACTATCCTGCAACTTGTCTCAGGGTCGGAATGTCGGAATATCTCTGTTTTTTCGTTATTCTCGCTGTCAATGCGGAATATAGAAACCTCGTGCATACCCGTACACATAACATCATAACTTACTACTGCGTATATGTATTTGCCGTCTATGCAGACATCACCTGCCATTCCGTCTGTTGGCTCGGTCATGCTCTTTTCCCACATTTCTTCCAACTGTTTCTTGTATTCATCTTCATAAACGTGCTCGTCGATATATTTATAGCGGTCGATATACTTTTCGTCCTTGCACGGCGGTTTCCTGCTGCCGAAATCATAATTCGTAAGGTTGATAACATAGTCTTTTACAGGTGGTTTTGCATCGGTATATGTGGTATTGACGTTTATGGTCGTGAAATAGTCCTTGCCGTATGTTCTGAATTCATCTTCTACGGGCTTATCAAGAGCAGCTTCACCCGTGGTATCGACTATATCTGTCTCATTTTTGTCTTTATTCTTATCTTTATTTTTATCGCATGAACAGCAGCTTGCAATAATAGCAAATGCTGCAATGAAGCTAAGTATTTTTTTCATAATATTGCTCCTTTCATCAGTATATAGATAAGTGATTTTCAGCAGTGAAAAAGACGAAGCTTTTAATGTTAAAATAAAAAAATATATCAGTCCCCTACATATGATTTATGTTAAGTAATAAAAACGGGCGACGGAACGTCGCCCCTACAGGCTAATGGCTTTGAACGTCGCCCCTACAGGCTAAAACCGTGCTGTAAGCGAAAGCAGATCAGCGATTTTGTACAGAGTGAACGAGTTTACGAGTGTCAACGTGGAAAGGGTGCAGCGTCACGCTGCCTAAGGGCTAAGGGCTGACGGGCGGATAATATCCGCCCCTACAATGTGTCATTTATTATTAATGCATAATTGGCGGGCGAACACTGTTCGCCCCTACAATTCGATTCATGTTAATTATTACGTATAACACGGGCGACGGAACGTCGCCCCTACAGGCTAAAACTGTGCTGTAAGCGAAAGCAGATCAGCGATTTTGTACAGAGTGAACGAGTTTACGAGTGTCAACGTGGAAAGGGTGCAGCGTCACGCTGCCTAATGGCTTTGAACGGCGACACCGCGATTATGCATTATGAATTATGCATTATGCATTAAAAAGGGTGCAGCGTCACGCTGCCTACATGGCTAATAATAGCTGTCCATTGAACTTCATTTCATGATTTTTCCTAAATCACCTTGTATCTTAATGAACAGTTTTATGCTTTATCTGGAATTTTTGCGGAATTAAACTGCGGATTTGCAATATTGTAAGCTTTGTGCTATAATATAATGATAAACTATATTTTTGAGCGCCGAAACCTCATTTATTTACTATAGGCAACGACGCACATCATATACGAACATCCACATCATTCCATAGGAGTTGCATCAATATGAGTACTGAAACTTTAATGAAATATGATTCCCCAGCTGAGAGCATTTTTGAGGCTCTCCCTATCGGAAACGGACGAATTGGCGCTATGATATACGGAAGCGCCGCTTCGGAGTCTATTGTAATAAATGAAGACTCCGTCTGGTCTGGCGGTCTACGCCACAGAATAAACCCCGACGCTATTGAAGGCTTCCATGAGGCGAGAGCTTTGCTCGCTGAGGGCAGACCCGATGAAGCAGAAGATGCAGCTTTCAGCAAAATGCAGGGCGTTACTCCGAATATGCGCAGATATATGCCTCTCGGTGAACTGCATATCGATTTGCAGCTCGGCGGCAAAGCCCGTGAATATTCCCGCAGCCTTGATATAGGCAGTGCAGTGGCTGATGCTTCATTTACTGTAAATGGCGTTACTTATACAAAAGAATATTTCGTTTCCGCTCCCGATGAGGTAATGGTGATCCGTATCTCTTCCTCTGAGCCTGCCTCTGTGTCGCTTTCATGCTATATAGACGGCAGAGAGGATTATTACGACGACAACCGTCCCTGCGGAGAAAATATGATACTGTTCAACGGCGGTACAGGCAGCCGTGACGGTATATTCTTTGCAGCCTGCCTCGGCGCTTCTGCAAAAGGCGGAAGCTTACATACCGTCGGAAGCAGGATATGCTCGGAAAATGCTGACGAGGTTATTATAATTCTGTCAGCCCGCACAAGCTTTTACAGTCAGAATTATGAGGAATCCGCTCAGGTGGATACCGAACTGGCTCTGCAATGCGAGTTTGACGAGCTGTACTACCGCCATATCAACGATTACCGCGAACTCTTTGAGCGCGTTGAGCTCTCTCTCAACGACAACAGCGAGGAAGACCTCTCTCTCTTGACTACCGATGAGCGTATCGACCGAATGAAGGGCGACGAGCTTGACAACAAGGAGTGCCGCCGACTCATCAACGATAATAAGCTGTTTGAGCTTTACTTCAACTTCGGCAGATATCTCATGATATCATGCAGCCGCACAGGCACTCAGCCTGCTAATCTTCAGGGACTCTGGAACGATCAGATGTCACCGCCGAACGGCAGCAGATATTCACTTAATATCTGTACCGAGATGAGCTACTGGCTGGCTGAGAGCTGCAATCTCTCTGAGTGTCACCTGCCGCTCTTTGACCTCCTTGAGCGTGTCTGCGGCAACGGCAGAGTCACAGCAAAGGAAATGTACGGTATAAACAAGGGCTTTGTATGCCACAGCAATACCGATATATGGGGCGATACAGCTCCGCAGGACGAGGAGAGGGTTTCGAGTATATGGCCTATGGGCGGTGCATGGCTGGCTCTGCATATCTTTGAGCACTACGAGTATACTCTCGACAGGGAATTCCTCGAAGAAAAATACCATATATTAAAGGAAGCAGCCGAGTTCTTTGCTGAATATCTCACAGAGGACAGCAAGGGCAGACTTGTAACAGGTCCGTCGGTATCACCCGAAAATACCTATATAAACGCAAACGGCGTTCAGGCAAGTCTCTGCATGGGACCTGCAATAGATTCGCAGATAGTTACCGTACTTTTCAGGGACGTTATCAAAGCTTCCGAAATACTCGGAAAGGATAAGGCTCTCGCAGACAGGCTGACAGAGATGCTGAAAAAGCTCCCTGAGCCTGAAATCGGCAAATACGGTCAGATAATGGAGTGGTCTGAGGATTACGACGAGACTGATATCGGTCACAGCCATATCTCTCAGCTTTTCGCGCTCTACCCTGCTGATATCATAAATCCCTACAAGACACCTAAGCTCGCTGACGCTGCAAGAGCGACCCTTGTCCGCAGACTTATCCACGGCGGCGGACGTACAGGCTGGAGCAGCGCATGGGTAGCTAATATGTGGGCAAGACTTTACGACAGCCGCATGGTGTCGGAAAATCTCAAACGTCTGCTCTCACACTACACAAATCCGAATATGACTGCTACAAAGCCGCCTTTCCAGACAGAAGGAAACTTCGGCGGAGCTGCCGCTATTGCAGAATCTCTCTTGCAGAGCTGCTGCGGCGAGGTGAATCTTCTCCCTGCGCTTCCAGAAGAGTGGAGCAGCGGTCACGTTAACGGTCTGAGAGCAAAGGGTGGCTTTACCGTGAATATCAACTGGGTAGAGGGTAAGCTCACTACTGCTGAGATATATTCCGAGCTTGGCGGCGAGCTGAGACTCAGGGCAAACTGTGTGGTAAGCATCACCTGCGGCGGAGAATTCGTCAACTCTTGCATCGACGACGGCGTTATCATATTCAACACCGAACAGGGCAAGACTTATAACATAAAGGCATAAGGGAGAAAGCTCCCCATAGGAGGACTAAATGGATATTCGCAAGATAACTGCTTTTATAACTGCTGTCGGAGCAGCTTCGGCTGCTTTCACAGCCTGTGACAAAAAGTCAGAAATGACAGCTCCCGTGCCTATAATCGAGGAAACTACCAATAAAACAACTACAGCAACTTCTGCTGCGCAACCCGTTGAGACTTTCCCCGATTATCCCGTAACGTATCCCGAGATCGAGAAAACACAGTCGGGAAACCTCTACGAAGCCGAAAAAGCTGAGCTTAAAGGCGGTGTCAAGGTGGCTGCGGACAAACCCGAATTCAGCGGCGATGGTTATGTTACAGGCTTTGGAAATGAGGGAAAGGCTTCTGTAGCCTTCGAGATAGATGTCCCCTCAAATCAGCATTATGACCTTTCATTCAATATCCTGTCGGAAAGCGCTGTTAACTGCCGCATAAATCTCGGCGACGAACAGCTTACCATGTTCAGGACTACGAACAACGGGCAGTTCACCTATATAACGCTTTACGGCGTATTTCTTACAAAAGGCAGGCAAAAGCTTGAGATAATCCCCGAAAATGGCGATATGTGCCTCGATTATCTCAAAATTGAGAACAATACCTCGCTCAGCGACATCACTTATAACACAAAGGGCGAGCTTGTAAACAAAAATGCAGGAGAATCTGCTAAGGAGCTTATGAGCTTTCTCTCAGATAACTACGGAAAATATATCATCACAGGTCAGTACGCTTACGGCGGAGATAATTCTGAGCTTGATCTGATATACCGTACTACAGGTAAATACCCCGTTATACGCTTCTCTAATTTCGATATTCCCGATCAGAGCTTCGACGGCAGCTTCAAGGAAGTTGACGCGGCGGCTGAATGGTACCTGAACGGCGGTATCTCATGTGTGAGCTGGTTCTGGAAAGCTCCCTCCGAAAAAAAGAGCAGTATCCGCACGGAGGAGACTGACTTTGACCTTTCAAAGGCTGTTACTGATAAAGAAATTGCCGAGCTGACAGAGGAGGAACTGCGAGAGCTGTACAGCAAGGGCGATATTTCCAAAGAATGCTACGGACTTATACTTGATATAGATAATATGGCTGGTCAACTCACCTCCCTCAAAAACAGAGGTGTTCCCGTGCTATGGCGGCCTCTTCCCGAGGGCTACGGCAACTGGTACTGGTGGGGCGCTAAGGGCGCAGACAGCTATAAATGGCTCTGGAAGCTTATGTACGACCGCCTGACCAAATATTTCGGGCTTGATAACCTCATCTGGATATGGAACGGTCAGAGCGACAGCACCCTCGTGGACAAGCGTACCTTCGATATCGCAGCCGTTGATCTTTATTTTAATGATGAAAAAGACTACGGAAACCGATATTACGAGGAATTTGCTGCTGTTCAGAAGTTTGTGGGCAGCGATAAGCTGATCGCCATAAGCGAATGCGGCTGTGTTCCCGATATGGACACAGCTTTCCGCGACAACGCGGTGTGGTCTTTCTTCGGTGTGTGGTACGGAAAGTACATACAGACCGAAAAAGGCACGTATAATGAAGAATTCACAAGCAAGGAAGCCCTTGTAAGAGCATATAATTCCGACGGCGCTATGACTCTTGATGAATATCAGAAATTGAGAGGTATCGAGCCGCCTTCGGAAGCAGCTTCAGAGACAGCTGAGGCTTCCGAAGCTTTTGAAGAAAAAAAATAATAACGAAAGGAGGTATCAGATGAACGACGATTTTAAGCCGATACGTGCAAACTCTGCCGCTCAGGACGAGATACTTGTAAAAATGCTCCATGAAGTTGAGAGGAACGACCACAAGGTCATGAGCTTCAAGCTATGGGATACCCTTGTCATAACGCCTTTTTTACGGCCCGAGGACCTGTTTATCCTCATGGAGGACGATTTTGCGCTGCTAAGCACATCGAACAAGAGCTTTTCCGAGCTGCGTATCGCTGCGCAGCAGGCTGCCGAGAAAAAGTACGGACTTAAAGGCAACGTCACCCTTGAAAAGATATATGATATATTTACTAAAATGAGCGGTATCACTCAGACAGGACGCACAAAACTCATAAACCGTGAGTGTGACCTTATCCATCACTATACATTTCCGCGAAAAATAGGAAAAATGCTGTTCGATAAGGCAAAGGACTGTAAGAATGATATCATTATTACCTCTGTCTCATATTATCCGCGCGATGTTATCGTAAAGATACTATGTGACTGCGGCTACGGCGAATACAAATCGCTTATCATTCCTTCCGAGCAGAATATTCCCGATTCGGCTGAGACTGCCTTCCTCGATACAGTTATCAGGAAATCAGACGTAGAACCGAGCAATATCCTCCATGTGGGCGGAGATTACTTCATCGATGTGGAAGCTCCTATCGTAAAGAAGATGCGTGCACTCATGCTGCAAACTATACAGCCTTTAATGGTCAAGTCAGGAAGACTTCGCGGATATATCGAGGAAAAACACCTCTACGATATAGACGAGAAAAAGTTCTTCCCGCTGAGATGTGCTCTGGCGCTTTACGCAATATACGGCTTTGATGTGCCTCAGACAAAGAAACCGCAGAGCGATTTCTGCGGCGATGAGCATATGACAGGCTTTATCGTACTCGGTCCGCTTACCTTTATGGACGGTTTCTCAGGCGAAAATGAGACACAGCAGGCTCTTATAAGGGCTATGGAAAGCAATAAGAAAATGCTGGAAGGAAAAGAGGATTTCACCGAGATGGTATACTGCTACTTCGGCGATTTTCTCAGGAAATACGGAGGAGAAGGCTGTCAGCTTCCGCTGGAATTCCTCGAATTACACAGCTATATCGGCGACAGAAACAAAATATTGCCCTTTCTTTCCGATTCAGAAAAGAAAAACTGGGGTAAGCCCGAAAATGAACCTAAGCTTGCTCCCGTTCATGCAAAAGCTGTCAAAAAGAACGCTCTTCAGAAGCTTGCCGACAAGCTTTTCCCGGAAGGCACCCGCGTAAGAGAAATGTCTGAAGCAGCGATACACAGAAAAAAGCGTAAATAATAACGCCTTTCCCCTTTGTTCAGTTTTATGCGACAGCCGCTTTCGACGGCTTACAGAGCTGCGGCATTATTAGAACATTTCCCTGCCATTTACTGCTATAAAACCTAAAAAATAACGTTGTCACTCCTTTTATGTTGTGTTATCATTAATAAGCGGTCGAAAACCGCTGACTAAAAGGAGGTATAAATAATGAATAATAAAGTAAAAGTTCTCATTGGCGACGATACAGCAGAAACAGGTGTAAGTGTGGCTAATAAGCTCCGTGAAAAAGGTATGTACGCATATACCCGCCGCAAGGATTGCGGTGTGATACTGGAATCTATCAAAAAAGATCCGCCCGATGTGGCTGTACTCGATATATCGACTCAGAACGGCGATGTGATATCACTTATGAAAAATGTAAGGGATTCAGGTATAAAGCCGCCTGTTTTCATCATAACGTCCGCATACGATAACGAGTTCATCGAGAGACAGGTCATCGAGAACGGTGCTTCAAAGTTCCTGCTTTGCCCATGCAGTGCAGAGGACCTAAGCACTGCAATAAATTCGTCGATAGGTGAAAGAGTCAACAGCTACAGTGACGATATGGAGATAGTAGTTACGGATATGATTCATCAGCTTGGTGTTCCTGCCCATATCAAGGGCTATCACTATCTGCGAACTGCGATACTCTATTCCATAAACGACAAAACACTTCTCGACAGCGTTACTAAGCTGCTGTACCCTACAGTGGCAAGTATATATGACACAACTTCTTCCCGTGTTGAGCGCGCTATAAGACACGCCATTGAGATCGCATGGGACAGAGGAAATGTTGATACCCTCAATGCTTTTTTCGGCTATACCGTCGATACAGGCAAGGGTAAACCCACAAATTCAGAATTCATCGCACTTATAACCGATAAGCTGCGCCTGCGCTATAAATCAACGCTGAAAGCTAACTGATCGTGTATAAGCCGTGGTGATTCTGCATATCATACTTAATGATCTACAGAACTATTGACATAAGGCGCTGTAAAGCGGTCTATGCCGCAAAATAAAATGTAAAGGAGAATTATCATGGCTTTTAAAAAAATCGATATCAGTGAGCTTTCATTCAATCCTTTCGATAAGATAGGCAAACAGTGGATGCTTCTGACAGGAGGCGATAAGGACAGCTATAATACCATGACAGCTTCATGGGGACAGCTCGGTGTTCTTTGGAACAAGAATGTTCTTACCTGCTATATCAGACCTAATCGTTATACATACGGCTTTGTTGAAAAAGGTGAGTGCTTTACGGCTTCATTCTTTGGTGAAGAATACAGAAAAGCGCTTTCTTTCTGCGGTTCACATTCAGGAAGAGACTGCAACAAGGCAGATGAAACAGGTCTGACACCTGCCGAGATAGATGGCTGTATGACATTTGAAGAAGCTGAACTGGTAATAGTCTGCCGTAAGCTTTACAGCTATGATCTTGAAGCAGACGGTTTTCTTACAGATGACGGACTCAATGAGAAATTCTTCGCAAATGACCCGTATCACCGCGCTTATATCTCTGAGATCGTCGGTGTATATGTAAAAAAGTGATCGCCCTGACACGAAAGGAGTACTATGAAAGACAATATATTTAAGGATATTGCTATAAAGAACGGAGTGACAGAATCAGAAGTACGTCGCGAGATCGAAAAGTCTATAATGGAAGCCTGCAAAGACCCCGATGCTCCCATAAATAAGATCGGTAAGGGCCGTGTACCGACCCCCGAGGAAGTAATGGCACACGTTCTGCGTGAAGTAGCAAAATCAAAAATGAACTGAAAATGGGCGGATATTATCCGCCCAATTTTTTTCGTGAAAAAGGTTATGTTTACAGCATGATGGTGGAGCTTATCCACCATTTTTTATGCTATGCTCAAAAGCAAAAAGCTGTCAGACTCGTAAATATCGCTATATATTGACATATCATCGCCCTTGTGCTATACTAAATAAAAAACGTGACGAAAGGATATGCTATGAATTCGCCTGAAATACTTTATATGGTCGTTCCATGCTATAACGAGCAGGAGGTGCTCCGTGAGACAGCACAGCAGTTAAAAGCAAAATATACCTCGTTGATATCAGAGGGGCTTATATCTCATGATAGCCGTATCGTTTTTGTGAATGACGGTTCTGCCGATCAGACATGGGGTATTATCAGCGAGCTTCATGCAAAAGAGCCTGATCTCTTTTCAGGTATAGATCTCGCCCATAACAGCGGTCATCAGAATGCTGTTCTTGCAGGACTTATGACCGTCAAGGATATCTGCGATATGTGTATAACTATGGACGCTGATCTTCAGGACGATATAAATACGATCGATGAAATGGTCAGGAAGTATTATGAGGGAAATCATGTGGTTTACGGTGTAAGAAGTGCCCGTGATACCGATACTTTCTTCAAAAAGACTACCGCTGAGGGCTTTTACAAGTTCATGAAGATCATGGGCGCGGACGTGGTGTATAATCATGCGGACTTCCGCCTTATGAGCAAAAGAGTATTGCAGGAGCTTTCTAACTTCAAGGAAGTTAACCTGTTTCTCCGCGGAATGGTGCCGCTCATAGGCTTTCAGAACTGCAAAGTGTACTATGAACGCCATGAGAGAGCCGCAGGTGAGAGCAAGTACCCTCTGAAGCGTATGCTTGCATTTGCCATAAACGGCATAACATCTTTCAGCACAAAGCCGCTGAAGCTTATAACAGCTCTCGGACTTATAATGTCGGTCGTAAGTGTAATTGCCTTTATATGGGCGTTTATCACTAAGATAACAGGCTTTACGGAAGTCGGCTGGTCGAGTACTATGTGTTCGATATGGCTCATAGGCGGCTTGCAGCTGTTTTGTCTTGGCATCATAGGTGAATATATCGGCAAGATATATGCGGAAGTAAAGCAGCGTCCGCGGTATATCGTGTCGGAATTCCTGAGTGATGTGAATAAAAAAGACTAAGGTAAACGGCTTGGTATTATTTTACCGATTAAAATTGACTTTTTCGACAAACTGAGGCAGTCCATTCGGACTGCCTATCTTGTTAATAAACCCTGTTATCGCTGAAACAAATGTGGGCGGAGTTTCACAAGCCATTTGCCGTTAGCCTGTAGTCCGTCGCCCGTCGAGTCTCAATGCAACCGCAAATCACCAAAATATATGGAGCACGACAGTAAATGTTTTTGTAAAACGGGCAGCGGAACTCCCAACAGGAGCCGCGACCCTCTGTCCTTCGGACATCTCCCTGTACTACAAGGAGTCACCGCCCCTATAATGTGTCATTTATTATTAATGCATAATTGGCGGGCGAACACTGTTCGCCCCTACATTTGGTTCATGTTACGTGTTGTGTACATCGCGGGCGCACAATGTGCGCCCCTACAATTCGATTCATGTTAATTATTACGTATAACACGGGCGGCGAAACGCCGCCCCTACAGGCTAAAACCGTGCTGTAAGCGAAAGCAGATCAGCGATTTTGTACAGAGTGAACGAGTTTACGAGTGTCAACGTGGAAAGGGTGCAGCGTCACGCTGCCTAAGGGCTTTGAACGGCGACACCTCAATTATGCATTATGAATTATGCATTATGCATTAAAAAGGGCGGATAATATCCGCCCTTAAATATTTTATCCATACCGATCAATGTGCTGTAAGCGATGTACAAGCGACAATGTGGCAAGGGGGCAGCGTCACGCTGCTCAGAATACCATTTTAGCTTCGAGGTATGCTACGAGGTCATCGATAGCAACTCTCTCCTGCTGCATTGTATCACGGTCACGAACTGTTACGCAGTTGTCCTTCTCGAGTGTATCAAAGTCGTATGTGATGCAGAAAGGAGTACCGATCTCGTCCTGACGACGATATCTCTTACCGATAGTACCTGCTTCGTCGAAGTCTACCATGAACTTCTTTGAGAGCATCTCATATACTTCCTCAGCCTTTGGTGAGAGCTTCTTAACAAGTGGGAGTACAGCAGCCTTGAAAGGTGCAAGAGCAGGGTGGAAGTGCATAACTGTTCTTGTTTCCTTCTTCTCGTTGCCGTTCTTGTCTGTGGAAACAAGCTCCTCCTCGTCGTAAGCCTCTGTTACAACTGAGAGGAAGAGTCTCTCAACACCGAGAGAAGGCTCGATAACGTAAGGAATGTACTTCTCGTTTGTCTCAGGGTCGAAGTATTCAAGTGACTTGCCGCTTGTATTGATGTGCTGTGTGAGGTCGTAGTCTGTTCTGTCAGCAACGCCCCAGAGCTCGCCCCAGCCGAATGGGAAGAGGTACTCGAAGTCTGTTGTAGCCTTTGAATAGAAGCAAAGCTCTTCCTTATCATGGTCACGAAGACGGATATTCTCCTCTTTAAGACCGAGAGAGAGGAGGAAGTTCTTACAGTAGCTTCTCCAGTAGTCGAACCACTCAAGGTCAGTACCCGGCTTGCAGAAGAATTCAAGCTCCATCTGCTCGAACTCACGTACACGGAAAATGAAGTTACCTGGAGTGATCTCGTTACGGAACGACTTACCTACCTGTGCAACACCGAACGGAACCTTCTTACGTGTGGTTCTCTGAATATTAGCGAAGTTTACGAAGATACCCTGTGCTGTCTCAGGACGGAGGTAAAGCTCAGACTTGCTGTCCTCAGTAACGCCCTGGAATGTCTTGAACATAAGGTTGAACTGACGGATATCTGTGAAGTTCTGCTTGCCGCAGTTAGGGCATACGATGCCTTTTTCCTTGATGTAGTCCATCATCTGCTCATTTGACCAGCCTGCAACGTTAGTGCCGTCGAAGTCCTCAATGAGGTTATCGGCACGGTGACGAGTCTTACACTCCTTACAGTCCATGAGAGGGTCTGAGAAGCCGCCGATGTGTCCCGAAGCGACCCATGTCTGTGGGTTCATGAGGATAGCGGAGTCAAGACCTACATTGTACTTGTTCTCCTGAACGAACTTCTTCATCCATGCTCTCTTGATATTGTTTTTAAGCTCAACGCCCAGCGGACCGTAGTCCCATGTATTTGCAAGACCGCCGTAGATCTCAGAGCCCGGGTATACAAAGCCCTTAGATTTACAAAGGTCAACGATCTTATCCATTACTTTTTCATTGTTTTTAAGCATAACAAGCAACCTCGCTTTTATTTTTTAATAGTCACATTATATTTTACCGCATAGTTAATGAAATGTCAAGCATTTTTGACCATTAGGCAGCGTGACGCTGCACCCTTTCCACGTTGACACTCGTAAACTCGTTCACTCTGTACAAAATCGCTGATCTGCTTTCGCTTACAGCACGTTTTTAGCCATGTAGGGGCGGCGTCCAAAGCCATTAGCCGTTAGCCATTAGCCTGTAGGGGCGACGTTCCGTCGCCCGTGTTATACGTAATAATTAACATGAATCGAATTGTAGGGGCGGTGACTCCCTGTAGTACAGGGAGATGTCCGAAGGACAGAGGGTCACGGCTCCTGTTATAAGTCCTCGATGTCTCCAAAACAGGTTTATTGACAAGCTGAGCGGTTTTTATGACATAATATTATAAAACAGCCGCCGCCCTCAGGCTAAAATGCTAAGGGCTGGCGGCTAAAGGCTTTATTACAGTGTATCGATGATATCGAGAGAGTGCTCCTCGTTCATAGTTGTACACATTTCGATGAACTTATCAAGCGGAACATTTTTGAGCTGCTTGTTTCCTCTGATGTTGATAGAAACCTGCTCGTTTTCAGCTTCGCTGTCACCGATGATAACAACATACGGATCCTTGTAGTCCTTGAAACGTCTGATCTTGTTCTTCATGTTGTCGTCGGTATAGTCAGCTTCAGCTCTGATGTGGTTCTTTTTGAGGAGAGCTGCTACCTTCTTAGCGTACTCGTTGTGCTCAGTTCTGATAGGAACGATACCCACCTGCATAGGTGAGAGCCAGAACGGGAATGCGCCTGCGAAGTTCTCGGTGATGATACCGATGAATCTCTCGAATGAACCGAATATAGCGCGGTGGATCATAACAGGCTGCTTTTCTGAGCCGTCGGAAGCGATGTACTTCATCTTGAAGTTGAGTGGGAGCTGGAAGTCGAGCTGGATAGTACCCATCTGCCACTCACGGCCGATAGCATCCTTCATCTTGAGGTCGATCTTAGGACCGTAGAATGCGCCGTCGCCCTCGTTGAGCTCGTATCCGTCGGGGCCGTACTTTTCTTCGAGGATAGCCTTGAGGTCAGCCTCAGCCTTGTTCCATACGTTTATATCGCCCATATAGTCATCAGGACGGGTTGAAAGCTCAGCCTTGTATTCAAGACCGAAAGTATTGTATATTTCAGTAGCGATATCCATGATATCGTTGATCTCGGAAGCGATCTGCTCCTCAGTAACGAGGATATGAGCATCGTCCTGTCTGAACTGCTGAACGCGGAAAAGACCATTGAGCTCGCCCGACTTTTCCTTACGGTGGATAACGTCTACCTGATTGAATTTAAGCGGAAGCTCCTTATATGAACGCTGCTTGTTCATGTAAACCTTGATAGCGTTAGGGCAGTTCATAGGCTTAGCGCAGTATACCTCGTTGTCCTCCTCAGCAGGGATAACGAACATACCGTCCTGATAGTGATCCCAGTGACCTGATGTTACCCAGAGCTCCTTCTTTGAAAGAACAGGGCCTGAGATCTCTGTATAGCCGTGATCCTCGTGAACGCCTCTCCAGTATTCGAGAAGAGCGTTGAAGAGCTTCCAGCCTCTTGGGAGCCAGTAAGGCATACCGGGAGCAGTATGATCGAACATAAAGAGGCTGAGCTCCTTGCCGAGCTTCTTATGGTCGCGGAGTTTAGCTTCCTCGATCATTTTTACGTATTCATCGAGCTGAGAAGCCTTAGGGAATGCGATAGCGTATACACGGCTGAGCATCTTGTTTTTCTCGTTGCCTCTCCAGTAAGCACCTGTGCATGAAAGGAGCTTGAAAGCCTTTACAGGAGCTGTATCCATAAGGTGAGGACCTGCGCAGAGGTCGATGAATTCGCCCTGCTTGTAGAACGAGATAGGCTCGCCCTTGTCAACGTGTTCTTCGCAGAGCTCTACCTTGTAAGGCTCGTCCATTTCTTTGAGCTTAGCGATAGCGTCAGCAGGAGAAAGCTCGAACTTTTCAAGAGCAAGACCCTCCTTGACGATCTTCTTCATTTCAGCCTCGATCTTTTCGAGCTCTTCGGGAGTGAAAGGCTTTTCGAGGTCGAAATCGTAGTAGAATCCGTTATCGATAGCAGGACCTATAGCGAGCTTAGCAGCAGGGTAAAGTCTCTTTACAGCCTGAGCAAGGATGTGAGAAGCGGTATGCCAGAAAGTCTTTTTACCGTCGATAGAATCGAAAGTACAGACCTCAAACTGACAATCGCTGTCGATAACTGTACGGAGGTCCTTGACCTCACCGTTGATCTTAACGCAGCAAGCAGCCTTGAAAAGGCCCATACCTATTCCTTTGATGATCTCTGCGGCTGACTGTGCAGCTTCTATTTCGCGAACGCTGCCGTCAGGAAGTGATAATTTGATCATGATGATCTCTCCTTTATTATTAATTCATAATTGATAATGCGTTATGCATAATTATTGTTTGTGTGATGAACCGTTACTCTTTGCAGAATAATTCATCGTTTTCCCAATTTATGGGGTTGTTTTCGATGTATTGCCATGCATCGCGGTATTCGTGCTCATTTCGCAATACACGGTCGTAAAATGACCTTTGCCATACGGAAAAACCTGATTGTCTTGAAACAATTCCTTTAAATTGATTCATTATCCTCGAAATTGTAGGGGCGGCGTTCCGCCGCCCGTTATTAACATCATTATTGTTAATAACGATTATTAAATGAACGTGATTTGGCATGATCACAAATTTCGGTATGAATACAATATCAGGATAGATCAAAGGAATTTTTCTCAATTCATTTTTTACGATCTTACCATATTCGGACAGGTGAATTTTTCTGTCGTTTTGCGGGCGGCGGAACGCCGCCCCTACATTTTGTATTTCCGTTGCCTCAATATTTGATGAAATCGGGCGATATTTATCATTGTTATCCCAGAAAATGCACATTTTATTTTGTGTGCATATGGTCACGAAATACGCGCCGTTACGGGAATAATCGTAATTATCGAGGCGGATATTTTTACGTATTGGTCGATCCATTATTCGACCCAACCTGTTATTTCAAACAGATCGGCGAACAGCTCCACATGGACATCTCCCTTCATAAAGCCGTCGGAGGTTCCCGTATCGAAGCAGACGACGATATCCTCATCGTCTATATCAACATAGACATTGGAAAGCTTCAATATCTTTGCGAGAGCGTCGGTGTCGCCGCCCTCATAATAGCCGTCATCGATGAGCATACCTGCAACAGTGTTTTTGCTGTTGTCGAGTTTAGCGAGTTTTTTTGCTATGGCAGAAAGATTTTTCATGATAGTTTCTTCGCTTTCGGTATAGAAACGGACGGTAAGGGACTCTTCCCAGAGCTTATAAGGCAGCTCAAAGGCTTCCTCCTGCTTGTTGTACTTTATATTGCTCAAACACTCACCTCCCTGCTCTTAAGGCAACACCGCACAAAGACCGCTTAACGACTTTGTACTAAATCTGCTTGCATATTTAGCACAATCTCTGTGCGGTGTTGCCTTAAAAATGTTATATTTATCAATAAAATTCGCCTTCGTCGCCCTGCATGACAGCTCCGAGAGCTTCGGCGAGAGGACGTAATATTTCGTCAACATCATCGTTGCGGCAGGCGACATCTATCATACCGTCTTCGAGCATAAATATTGCATCACCATAGGAATACATATTATCCATACCCGTACTGAGCGTAAGACCTGTTTTCGGATCTTTTAACGGCGGCTGACTGAATTCCGAAACGCCTTCGACTGCAAGCAATTCTTCGGGAGTTATCGGATCATCTGCGCCGTCAGTCCATTCTGTACCTCTGAAAATATGCAATGTGTAAGCCATGATTACCTCCTGAAAGCAAAAAAGCCCTTACGCCTGTAATAAGGCATAAGGGACGATAATAACCGTGGTTCCACCCTGATTCACACAGAAATGTTCTGTATCTCAAGTGCTCTGTAACGGGAGCTCCCGACGCTTATTGGGCGCACTCAGAGGCGGTATGCTTAAAACCTGAACGCTGCTGCCTCGCACCGAATGGCAGCTCTCTGTGAACGTTGCTGTCGGAAAAAAGCCTTCCTCATCGACGTTTTGGGATATTGTACAATTATCTTAACACATATTGCACGTTTTGTCAAGTAGTAATTTATTGCTCACCCAACTGACTCCTGAATTTTCTTGCTTGTCCTGAGGGCGAAATACTGCGCCGTAACTTGCAGCCATATCGGACATCAGTCCGCAAATATGCAAAACGGACAAAAAAGCCCTTGTGATGCTGTGAAATTAAACAATTTGTTGATTCAATGTTAAAAACAACAAATTAACGGGTTGAAATCGCTGCAAAAATGTGATATAATATTATAAATATATCCGAGGCGGATAACTATGAATAATAATTTTGACCTACAGGCATATATTGCAAAACGGGCAGAAGCTCTGCTCGGTAAAAAATACATAAAACAGGTGAAATTTAATGAATATTGAGATAGCAAGAATTAATCAGGGAATAGAAAACAACGCGAGAGAGTACGTAAGATCGGTCAATGAGGACTATCAGTACAAGCTTTCAAAAATAGTTGACGAGATCGTACAGAACCGTAACGAAAAGCCAGTTATACTCCTTTCAGGGCCGTCAGGCTCAGGCAAGACAACAACGGCGCTGATGATAGAAAAGCTCCTTGACGAGCGTGGTTACGAGACTCATACACTTTCGATGGATAACTGGTTCTGTCCGCTGACAGAAGCCGAAAAGAGGCTTGCTGCGGAAGGAAAAATGGATCTTGAGTCGCCTATGCGAGTTGACAGCGATCTGCTCAACAAACAGATCGAGGATATAAGTGCCTGTCGTGAGATAGAGCTTCCGAAGTATGACTTCAAGACCTCTACCCGTTCAGGTTCGGGAAAGAAATTCAGGAGAAACAAGGGCGAAATGGTAATATTTGAAGGAATACACGCCCTTAATCCGTCTGTTATAACAGTTCCAGACAGTATGATAAATAAGATATACGTCAGTGTGCGCACGAGAATATCGGGTGTTGGTATACTCTTGCACCCGTCAAAAGTACGTCTTATGCGCCGTATGATAAGGGATAAGAACTTCCGCAAACGCTCGCTGCGTGAAACAATGAATATGTTCCACAGTGTCGAGGCAGGCGAGAATAAGTACATAATGCCGTATAAATACCGCTCTGACTATGATATCGATACCTTTATGGCGTATGAGCTTTCTGCGTACCGCAACGACCTTCTCGATCAGCTTCAGGAGCTTAAAGACGTACCCGAAGTGCAGGAGTGCATCAGAGTCCTCGATCAGCTCACACCTATCGACAAGAAGGATATTTCGGCGGATTCGCTCATATGTGAATTTATCGGCAACGGACAGTTTAAATATTAATTCGGAATCATTGATCCGACTAAAGGAGATAAAATATGGAATACCTCGAAAATCGGGAGCTTTCATGGATAAAATTCAACAAGCGAGTGCTTGAAGAAGCTACAGCCCCCGAAACGCCTTTGCTGGAAAGGCTTTCATTTTCAGCTATATACCAGAGCAATCTTGACGAATTTTTCATGGTCAGAGTAGGCTCTGTTACAGATAAAGCCAAAGAGAAAAACACAAAGAAGGATAAATTCTCGGGAATGACTCCTTCACAGCAGCTCGACGCTATATTCACAGCAGTGCGCAGATTACAGCCAAATGTGGAAGAGGCTCTTCGTGCTACCATGAGAGAGCTTGAACCATACGGTTTTGAGCACGTAAGCTTCGACAAAGCCACAAAGGAGGAGCAGACCTTCCTCGAAATGTACTTCAAGCGCGAGTTGAAGCCATTTATATCGGGAATAGTCGTCAATGATGCACTGCCTTTCCCATTCCTCAAAAACAAGGAGATATATGCAGTAGTACAGCTCGCCTCGAAAAAAGGCGTGTCCATAGGAATAGTGCCTGCCAACACAAAAAGTGCTGACAGGATAATACATCTCGGCGGCGACGGAAAGCGCTTTATCCTTGAAGAAGAAGTCGTGCTGCGTTTCGCCCATAATATGTTCAAGAATTACAAGGTCATCGACCGCGCTCTCATAAGGGTCACAAGGAGCGCCGATATCATGGTATCGGGCAGAGGTCCCGAATTCCGTCAGCGCATGGAGGAGCTTGTTGACAAGCGAAAGCGCCTTGCGGCTGTACGCCTTGAAATATCCGATGTTTTCAGCCGTGATGCACTTGATTACCTCTGCAAGAAGCTGAAGATCAAGAATGTCCGCGTATTCACATCGCGTATCCCTCTTGACCTTTCGTATCTCTATACATTGCAGGAGTACGACAGCACCCCTGAGCTGCACTACGCTCTGCGCACACCGCGTAAGCCTGCGGCTCTTTCGGATACACGCCCGATATTTTCTCAGGTCAAGGCTAAGGATATACTCCTCAGCTTCCCGTTTGAGTCAATAAACCTTTCGTTTATCAGGCTTTTGCAGGAGTCTGCAAACGATCCTAAGGTAACTTCCATAAAAATAACCCTTTACCGACTTGCACGTAACAGCAAGGTCATCGACGCACTTTGTACAGCTGCCGAGCAGGGCAAGGAAGTGCTCGCAATGATAGAGCTGCGCGCCCGTTTTGACGAGGAAAACAATATCGAGTGGTCGAAACAGCTGCAAGAAGCAGGAGTAAAGGTCATCTACGGTCCTAAGGAGTATAAAGCCCATTCAAAGCTGCTTCTCATTACGAGAAAGGCTCAGGGCGGCAATTTTGACTATGTAACGCAGATAGGTACGGGCAACTACAATGAAAAGACCGCCACGCTTTACACAGACCTCATGCTCCTCACAGCCGACAGAGATATAGCTGCCGATGCAGAGGCAGTATTCAACGGGCTTCTGAATGGTACATTCGTCGAGAGCACGAAAAAGCTCCTTGTGTCACCGCTTGCGCTCAGACCGCAGGTGCTTGATATGATGGATCAGCAAATAGCTATTGCAAAGAGCGGCGGAAAGGGCTATATAGCAGCCAAGATCAATTCTCTCAACGATCCCGTCATAATCTCAAAGCTTGTGGAAGCTTCTCAGGCAGGCGTAAAGACAGAGCTTATCATACGCGGCCTTTGCTGTCTTGTTGCGGGAGTTCAGGGCTATACCGAGAATATCACGGTGCGCAGTATTGTGGGACGATTCCTTGAACACAGCCGTATCTTCATTTTCGGCACGGACGGTGCAGACCAGAAAATATATATCGGTTCTGCCGATTATATGAGCAGGAACACTATACGCCGAGTAGAGGTAGCCGCTCCTGTAGAGGACGAGCGCCTTAAAAAGCGTATCCGTGAGATGTTCCGCGTGATGATGCGCGATAACGTAAAGGCACGTATCATGCTCAGCGACGGAAAATATATCCACGAGCGCAGAAACCCGGATACACCTCTGAATTCACAGGAGTATTTCTACGATGAAGCCTATAAGCGCCTCGACGATAAACAGAATCGTCAGGAACAGCTCCGCATAAACCGTGAAAAGGGTGCAGCTAAGAAAAATAGCGGAAAATCTGCCCGTAAACCTGCCGCAACCAAGAGCGAAGCTGCTAAAAAAACAGCAGCTACCGCCAAAAAGGGAAGAAATAAAAAGACCTCTTAATGATATTTAGTGTGAAATAAAAAAATACACTTGAAAAATTCTGTTTTTTATGTTATAATGTATCGTATTGATAAGGAGATATGTATTTTTTGCAGTAATATTATTCTTTGAGGTTTTAAATAATGATTGGATATTATAACTATACGGTTATTCTTACATACATGAGTCTTGTATCGTCGGTTGTCGGAATGTTCCTTGCATCAGGCTACGGCGGACTCAGACCACACCCCGAATATGCCATAATTTGCCTTATGCTTTCGGGATTGTGCGATATGTTCGATGGAAAGGTCGCCCGTACAAAAAAAGACCGTACCGAAAGTGAAAAAAAATTCGGAATACAGATAGATTCGCTTTGTGACGCCGTATGCTTTGGCGTACTTCCGTCAGTTATCGGCTATTCTATAGGCATGAAGGACTGGGCGGATCTGCCGGTGCTTGTAATGTTCCCGCTCTGCGCCGTTATCAGGCTTGCGTATTTCAACGTTGCAGAGGAGGAAAGACAGAAGACTACCACCGAAAACCGCAAGGTATATGAGGGCTTGCCCGTTACGAGCGTAGCACTCATACTTCCGCTGCTTTACAGCTTTCATAAGGATATCGGTGAGTGGTTCCCCGAAATATACGGCGGAACACTGTTTGTTATTGCTATCGCATTCATCACTCGCTTTAAGGTGAAAAAACCAAGCATGAAAACTATGCTCAGCTTTATAGGAGTTGGCGCTCTTGAGCTGATATGGATGCTCTACAAGACAAAAACAAAGTAAAATAAAGGGTTGCTGCATAATGGCAATACTGATATAGAAGCTTTTTATGCTGATTGTTGAGAGAACCCCTTTTGAAAAAGGGGCTTCTCTCAAACTCTCTCCCGAAAACTTCTGGTTTTATTTTTTCCCTTATAGAGCGCGACCTGTATATTACAGGTCTTTTTTATTACCTGTACGCGCTCTATAAGGGGAAAAATCAGATAAAAGTCTTTGGAAAGGGGTTCGGGGTGACTCCCCGCAGTGCGGGGAGATGTCCGAAGGACAAAGGGGCGCGCCTCCGTCAGAGGAAACCTTTCCTCAGAAAGGGTTCCCCCGATAATTAACTATAAACTTCTATATAAGCATCACTGTTACTGCGGCAGCCCTTTTTCGCAAAAAAATACTTTACATATAACGTTTTATGCGGTATAATACCTTTATACCGAAGGGAGTCTATATTATGAACAAGTTTATCTGCATCACAGCTGCGGCGGCTGTTCTTATGAGCTGTACAGCTTCATGCGGCAGCCATTCCGTTTCAAACAGCGGCGTAAAAGCTTCTGCCGAAACTTTCAGCAATAAATCAACGGAAGAGATAATAGAGGAAGTTACAGGAAAATGGGAGACTTCCTACGAATTGGTAAACGGCAGCGAAGTTAAAGGTGATTATAACAGGTATATATTTGACGAAAACGGAACAGGTCTGTATTACGATGCAGACGGAAACAAGCATATCGTAAAATGGATGATAACCCCTCTCGGAGGTATAAAGCTGGTTTATGAGGATATGGGTGAGCTTACAGAGAGCTACGACTTTATCGGCTGTGATCTGGTTTGTGTGAAAAACGTCGGGGACGGTCTGGACGAGAGCCGTGAGACACATATCGTCAAGGTGGCTGCGTTCACCGAAAAAGTTGAGTAAAAAGGAGCAGATCAAATGAAAAGAATAATCACACTTGCGGTCACGGCTTTGATGCTTGCAATGTGTCTTGTGGGCTGTGGAAAGCGTGATCCTAAGTATTTCGGAAAGTGGGAAGCATCAAGCATGACCCTCGACGGTAAAACGTCAGATAAGGTAATGGGTGTGCCGATCGCCGCACTTTTCAGATTCGAGATCTATAAGGACGGAAAAGTAAAGTGGCAGTCAGCCGTGGACAATAACATTATCCAGAATGCAAATTCGGGTATGGACGTTACATGGAAAGAGGTAAATGAAAATCGCATAGAAATAAAGGTATCGGATCTTTCGGGCAAATCTGAAGATCAGACCATGAACCTCAATTATCGCGACGATATGCTGGTCATCGAGGAAAGCGGTTCTGCAATATACCTGAAAAAAGTCGATGAATTCACCGCGATCGATCCGAATGCACTCAACAGTGCAGCAAGCGCGATACAGAATTTTGGTATAACTGAATAAGGAGCGGTTATGAGAAAGATATTTACTTTTTGTACAGCAGCTGCTATATTGACAAGCTGTCTGTCAGGTTGCAACACTAAAAATAACAATAAACCTAAGGGATCTGAAACAGCCACCACGACTACTGAAACAACTCCGACAGAGGCTTCTACAGAAGCTGATAATGCAGGAAAGCACTTTCTTGGCAAGTGGGAGGCATATAAAGCTATTGTTTTCGGTGAAGAGTATGAAACCGAATACGCAGGCTATCCTCTCAGCGCAGTTGCAAAGCTGGAGATATTTGAGGATCATACCGCTACTATGATAGTTGCACTGAATCCTCACGGCAAAGAGCGCACCTACAACTATACATGGGACGTTACCAATGAAGACGGCGTGGATACTCTCCACCTCCACCACCCCGATGATCCGTATGATTGTCAGCTCGAACAGGGACAGATGGTGATGACTTATGCCAATATCGACGAGGATACACAGATATTCCTCATGCCGCAGTCAGAATTCTCAACGCCGAAAAGCAACAAGGAGGAGGGTCTTGACAAGGCTGATTTCAGCAGCTTCATGGGAAAATGGGAGTCGTACGAGGTAACGATCGACGACGAGACATATACCGATAAGCTTGGCGAGTATCCCGTCAATGTTTCGTTCCGCCTTGAGGTCAGAAATGACAGCAAGACAGAAATGGAAGTATTCGGCGAGCCGCAGGAATACGAATGGGAGCCCGAGAAAAAGGATCAGCTCTATATGTGGAGCGATTACGAGGGATTTGTCATAAAACAGGACGGAGAATCCCTTATTCTTGATAACGAAGCAGGACTCAATATCAAGCTGAAAAAGGTTGATAAGTTCACGGATTACGACTTTACATCGGCAGTCGAGGAGATACCCGAAGAAAATATTCTTCTTGACCCGACTACGGAAGAACCGACTACATAACTGTATGGGCGCACAATGTGCGCCCTTTTTAATGCATAATGCATAATTCATAATGCATAATTGAGGTGTCGCCGTTCAAAGCCTTTAGCCTGTAGGGGCGACGTTCCGTCGCCCGTGTTATACATAATAATTAACATGAATCGAATTGTAGGGGCGCACATTGTGCGCCCGTTGGTTATATGACACGTAACATGAAACAATGTGTATGGAACACCGTCCTCAACGTCCCAAAAATAGGTTTATTGACAAGCTTGGACCGCACGAAAAGCGGTCTTTTTATTTTTTATGTGTTTTTTCGTCAATTACCTTTGACAATGCTCCTATATAATGATATAATTGATTTATATGTGGTCAATATCATGATCGCGCTGATATTGACGATATAAGCTGCAATCAAAAGGAGCGATATTATGCATAAGGAATTTTTGATGGGTAATGCCGCAATAGCAAGAGGTGCTGTCGCAGCAGGTCTGAACCTTGTTTCGGGCTATCCCGGAACTCCGTCAACGGAGGTGCTTGAAACAACTGCAAAGGTCAATGACGGCTCGATATATGTCGAGTGGTCTGTAAATGAAAAAGCCGCACTTGAACTCGGCGCAGGTGCAGCATACAGCGGTGCACGTACAATGGTAACGATGAAGCAGGTAGGTCTGAACGTGGCTTCTGACCCTCTGATGAGCCTTGCTTACATCGGCGTTAAGGGCGGCATGGTTATCCTTGTTGCCGACGACCCCGGCCCGATATCTTCACAGACTGAGCAGGATACAAGACATTTTGCATCATTCTCGAAGCTCCCCTGCTTCGACCCGTCATCGGTGCAGGAAGCCTATGATATGATACAGGAAGCCTTTGCGTATTCCGAAAAGTACCACACTCCCGTACTTTTCAGACCTACTACAAGAGTCTGTCACGGATATGCTTCTATCGAAGTAAAGGACGAGAACGAATACTATATAAACAAGCCCGAGGGATTTGTGAAGGATTCTTCAAAATGGGTAATATTCCCGCGTCTGTCCTATAACGCTCATATACACATCGAGGAGCGCAATACAGAGCTTTCAAAGGTGTTCTCTGACTATGAGCGCAATATCATCACTGAAGCCGACGATAAGAGCTGCCGCAAGGGTATAGCTACCCACGGTATAAGCTATACATACACTATGGAAGCACTCCGCGGAAAGAGCGCACCTAAGCTTTTCAAGGTGTCAACTCCTTTCCCGTTCCCCGAACAGGCTGCTGTAAAGTTCCTCGAAGGACTTGACGAGGTGCTCTGTATCGAGGAGCTCGACCCGATCATCGAACGCGAACTTACATATATCTGCGGAAAATATCACCTTAATACTAAGATACTCGGCAAGCTCACACACAATGTCAAGACCGCAGGTGAGAACACCTGTGCTTCTGTAGCTGAAAATATTGCCGAATTCATGGGCTGGGAGAAGCCTTCTGTGCCTGTGACCGAAACTCCGCCTCCGCTGCCTGTAAGACCTCCTGTGCTTTGTGCAGGCTGTCCGCACAGAGCTTCATTCTACGCAGTAAAGGAAGCAATGAAGGGCAAAAAGAGCGTCTTCTGCGGAGATATCGGCTGTTACACTCTCGGCAACGCAATGCCTCTGGATATGGTCGATACTTGCCTCTGTATGGGCGCAGGTGTGAATATAACTCAGGGTATAGGCAAGATAGAGCCTGATACCAACTGTTTCGCATTCGTGGGCGATTCCACATTCTTTGCTTCTGCTATCACAGGAGCTGTCAATGCCGTATACAATCAGGCAGATATGACACTTGTAGTTCTTGATAACTCTACAACTGCCATGACAGGTCATCAGCCTCACCCCGGTACAGGACGCACCATGATGGGCGAGGTCGTTGAAAAGGTAAGCATACAGGAAGTACTCAAGGGCGTAGGCGTAAAGACTGTTGAGACTGTTGACCCTCTCGACCTCAGAGCTTCTATAGAGACTGTCAAGCGCGTAGCTGCCGAAAAGGGCGTAAAGGCTATCGTATTCAAGTCGCCTTGCGCTGTACTCATCAAGAGCGGCAAGCCTGCCGTTATCGATGCAGCAAAATGTACCTCGTGCAAGAAGTGTATCAAGTCGCTGGGCTGTCCGGGTATCGTTATCAGCGGCGGCAAGGTAACTATTGAGAATTCGCTCTGTACAGGCTGCGGACTCTGTTCGCAGGTATGTCCTTTCGGAGCAATAGGAGGTGGCAAAGATGCAGAGTAATATCCTTATATGCGGCGTAGGCGGACAGGGAATAGTTCTTACCTCAAAGCTGATAGCTGCAACTGCTATGGAGCACGATATCCCCGTAATGAGCGCCGAAACTATCGGTATGGCACAGAAGGGCGGAAGCGTTTTCAGCTTTCTGAGACTGGGCGATGATATTTACTGCCCTATGTTCCCTGAAAAGACAGCGGATATAATCATCGGATTTGAGCCTGCTGAGGCAGTACGTATGCTGCCTTACCTCAAAGACGGCGGACAGGTGGTAGTCAATACCCACCCTATCATGCCTGTAACAGCTACCCTCAGCGGTTCTGACTATACAGGAAACGAAATGATAGAATATCTACAGCGCAACGTGAAAAATGTACTCCTTGTTGACGGTACTAAAGCCTGTGAGGAGATAGGTTCACCGAAGGTGCTCAATATGATAATGCTGGGAGCTTCTGTGCGCAATGACGTGCTTCCGTTCTCGGTAGACGACATAGAGGAGACTATGAAAAAGACGGTAAAACCGCAGTTTGTAGAGCTTAACAGCAAGGCTCTCCGCTATACTGTGTAAGCCCCCTTAGCAGTTAGCCCTTAGCAATTAGCCCTTAGCAATGTAGGGGCGAACAGTGTTCGCCCGTGCTTTATAAATATTGTATGATGAAAAAATGTGTAGGGAACGCCGCCTCGGCGTTCCGCACTTCCCACAGCCAGTGTAAAAAATTTAATCAGCAAACAGGAGATATTAAATGGAGAAAAATTACGTTGATCCGAATTCAATGGCAGAAAATGCAGGAAACGTCACGGTATCAAGAGAAAAATTCAATGACCTTCGTGATAATATACTGAAAGTATCGGCTTTAAAGAAAATATATTTCAATAAGCAGTTCAAACGTCTTGGACAATATCTCGCGAACGGCGATACACAGCCTGCTGTGGTAGTATCTACAGCTCCCCTTGTGATCGCTGCTTATTCCGACGAGCTTGACGGAGTTCTGTTTCTGAAATATCCCGATATACTCGCAGAAAAGTACAGCCTTACCCTTGGTTCAAGGCTGGTCACATCGAATGTGTATTTTCCCGGTACAAAGGTCACTAAAGAAATAATCACAGGGCCGAATTATTTGAATCGTTACACCGATTTCACACCTACAGTTCAGCTTTTTATCTGTGATGACGAAAATTACATCAACAGCCGCACTCAGCTTTTCGACGAGAGCACTTGGAAAATGGTCGAAGAGCTTGCTATGAAGCGCTTTGCAGGAAAACATAAAACAAGAAACGGATTTGAATTGCTGACAAGATTCAGGCTATTGCTCCTGATATTCTAAAGACAAACCGCACAAAGCCTCATTACGGCTCTGTGTGATGTTGAATGAAATATATATTTGAAAGGAAAGACCATTATGCAGATATCACAGCATCAGCTTGACCTCGTTAACGACCGTATAAAGGCACTCGTCGAGGCAGGCAGCTTTTATGGAAAGAAGCTTGCAGAGGCAGGCATCACACACGTTGAAACTCCCGAGGACTTCACAAAGCTCCCATTCTCTGAGAAAAAGGACCTTCGTGACGCTTACCCTCTCGGACTTATGACTGCTCCCGAGGAGGAGATAGTTCGTATCCATTCATCATCGGGTACAACAGGTACGCCTGTTATTATCCCTTACACAGCAAAGGACGTTGACGACTGGGCTATCATGTTTAAGCGCTGCTACGAGACAGCAGGCATTACAAATATGGACAGGATACAGATAACACCCGGTTACGGTCTGTGGACAGCAGGTATCGGCTTCCAGAACGGCGCTGAGAAGCTTGGCGCAATGGTAATACCAATGGGCCCCGGAAATACAGACAAGCAGCTCCAGATGATGCAGGACATGAAGAGCACGGTTCTCTGCTCAACTTCTTCATATGCACTCCTTCTCGCTGAAGAGATCGAGAAGCGCGGCATAAAGGACAAGATCCACCTCAAGAAGGGTATTATCGGTTCAGAGCGCTGGAGCGACAAGATGCGCGAGCGTATCCACAACGAGCTTGGTATCGAGCTTTTCGATATCTACGGACTCACCGAGATATACGGCCCCGGTATCGGTATCAACTGCCCCGGTGAGAAGGCTATGCACTACTGGGACGATTTCCTCTACATAGAGGTCATTGACCCTAAGACAGGCGAAAATGTTCCTGACGGCGAAATGGGCGAGATAGTTATAACAACTCTCGTAAAGGAGGGCGCTCCGCTCATAAGATACAGGACCCACGACCTTTCAAGAATAGTTCCGGGCAAGTGCAAGTGCGGACGCTGCTATCCGAGAATAGACGTTATCATGGGACGTACAGACGACATGATGAAGATAAAGGGCGTTAACGTGTTCCCGAGCCAGATCGAAGAGGTGCTTGGTACATTCAGCGAGATCTCCAGCGAGTATCAGATACGTATTTCTCACCTTGACGGCAAGGATACTATGCGTATCTATATTGAAGCAGGCGGCGATCACGACTGGTCTGAACTCAGCAAGAAAATTGCTGAAAAGGTAAAGAGCCGTATCGGCTTTACACCTATCGTAAAGGTGGTAGAGGTCGGAGTTCTTCCGCGAAGCATGAAGAAGACCGCTCGTGTTATCGACGAGAGATTTGATTGATGAAACGGCGTATTACTGCGGCATTTATGGGGGCGCTCCTGACAGCGCCCTGCATAACCGCCTGCTCTGATAACAACTCAAAAAACTACGATACCGAAGCTGATACGGAAAATACTTCCGAGTTGCAGGAGATCACCACTGCTGAGAAAACTGCCGAAACGACAACAGAAAAGGTAACAACTACTGAAAAGTCTGACAAAAAGAATGACCAAAAAGAGGATATCTTTTCGGGAATTGATGTCGAGACAGAGGTGAGCAGACAGAACAGGCAACAGGTAGTTTTTGTAATGGACGACGGTTCGTATATTTATCCTACGTTTAAAAATGGCTCGGACGGACCTGTTACGACCTATGTTGTGAGCAGTAAAAAGGGTGAGCCAAAGGAGCTGAAGCTCCCTGAAAACAGCGTCGTTTACTATTCCGACGGCAAGAAGCTGTATTATTACGCGCCTGATGAGGGACTCTGCGAATATAATGACGGCAAGACCTCTGCGCTCAATAAGGCAACAAAGACCGAAAACGGCAGTGTACCGCTGCGTGAGAGCTATCTGTTCACAGATGACATGATATACTTTGCTCAGTCTGATGATGAGGGCACAGAGATAAAGTCTATGGACTATTCGGGCAAGCTTTCGGACGAGTCGTACTCTATCGACAAGAAAAATGCGACGATCATCGGTATTGCAGAAATGGACGGCGATAATTGTATGCTTTGCAGTTATAGCTACGGAACTTCCGAAATGATCGCCGCTATCGGTAGCGACGGCAGCATCGATGAGGTAAGCTCAGGCACAAATGCCTATATATCGGAGGATAATATCTATTATATCCGACTTGCTCAGCTTTACTGCAAACCGCTGGTCGGCGGAAATGAAGTTAAGGTCACAGAGGAAAGATGTGCCGATTACTGCTTTATAGGCGATAAAATGTACCTATCCTATGCGACTGATGTTTACTCGCTGGATAAAGACGGCAAGGCAAAGAAGATATTCAGCGTGGATAAGCTGACGAAATGTGCCTGCATATCGCGTATCAGCTCTGTCGGGGACAAGCTCTTTGTAAACGGCGTGGAAGGCGCTTTCTGGAGCTGTATAGCTGAGATAGACGAGAACGGAAAGCTTATCAAAGAGTATCAGAATGGCATTGAAAGGTAAGCAAAACTGCGTATAATGAACGAAAACGAACTTATTTCACTGCTTGTCATTGGTCTGATAACAGCTTTCTTTGTATGGCTTTATAAGAAATTAAAAAAGCCCGATATCACTAAGTTTTACACCGCGAAGACCATTCTCACTGACAGAGAGTACTCATTTTACAGAAAGTTAAAGCCCCTTGCGGACAAGTACGGGCTGAATATATACACAAAGGTCAGGCTTGCGGACCTTGTTGAACCAAAACCAAAAGCCGAGAATCCTTTCTGGATGGAGTGCTTCAACAAAATAAAGGCTAAGCATATCGACTTTGCCCTTGCCGACGACGAGACTTCTATCGTGGCGCTTATCGAGCTTGACGACAAGTCCCATTCACGCCCCGACCGTATCGAGCGTGACGATTTTGTCAACGCCGTGCTGAAAAATACGGGGTATACGCTCCTGCGCACTTACGGCGACCTTGACGTTATTGAGGAATATCTGAGCCATTAGCCCTTAGCCGTTAGCCATGTAGGGGCGAACAGCGTTCGCCCTCAGTCTGTCGAAAAAGTCCTTATACCAATGAATGGGATTCCAAAGGGACTGTGTTCCTTTGGCAGAGTCCAGAGGCAGCGCCTCTGGTGGGGTGTGGGGCAAGCTTAACAAGCCCGTCCCCTTTG
>Ga0256405_10001962_pt1 | contig 51301 bp, 46 predicted proteins | sample RumenRJG_02DNA_FD_189096 | JGI IMG/M metagenome (GOLD analysis project Ga0256405, IMG submission 189096) | Bovine rumen microbial communities from Lethbridge, Alberta, Canada - RJG_02 | ecosystem: Host-associated > Mammals > Digestive system > Stomach > Rumen | place: Canada: Alberta...
TAATTATTACAACAACGAGCGAATTCAGGCGAAAACAAAATGGATGCCCCCTGTAAAATACAGGGAAGCATCCATGTGTTCAAAGTAATCGCCTATTCAATGTGTCCAGGATTCTGGGTACATATCAAACATGTCACAGCTCCTTTATTACTATACAGTGAATGATTACGGCTGCAATTTGATTGGTTGATTTTTATGGTCCGCAGACTTTGCAAGGCCTATATCCATCTTCAATAGCTTCTTGCCTGGAACTATATTGAACGTAATTCTGCGGTTTCTTGATGGTGCGACAACTTGCATAATGGAAAATCATTGAACGGGGATTAGCAAGATAATCGGAAGCTATAGCTGGTGTAGCTATAGCAAATACAAACGAGATGAGTGTAGCAATGCCAATTTTCTTTAGCATAGGATTTATCCTCCTATTCGTTTGCAGCCATATTAGTTCACTGTAATGAGATACCTGTTTATTACACGGCAATTGGTTAATATGCATTAACTTAATTATAATACTTTCGAGATAAAATGTCATATGGTCTTTTGAAGCAGCCTAATGGCTGCTTTTTTGTTAAAATATATTGACTAGTACAAGTGGAAATAATATTTTAGGTTAACTATGAGTGGAATCAGCTTGTATATTTTAGCAAAAAACTATACAAATGATAAGATAAATGATAAGATATGTGCGAAGATAAATGATAAGATAACCAGTTTAAGTGAGAGGATTTTGCTGTATGAAAAGACGGGAGTCTGAGACTATTGAATTTAAGAAATCAACAGCACAGCTTAAAGAGGCAGTGATATCGCTTTGCGCGATGCTGAATAAACACGAATCTGGTGTGGTTTATTTTGGTATAAAAGATGACGGTACGGTTTGCGGCCAAGAAATAGGGAAAAAGACAACGGCAGATATTTCTCATGAATTTCGTAATAATCTTAAGCCTATTCCAGCTATTACGATAAGCGTTGAACAGCTAGGTGGCAAAAATGTTATAAAGGTGGAAGCTGCCGGTGATGATACTCCATATAATGCTTATGGTCGATATTATACTCGGGTCGATGATTCTGATATCTATATGGATACAAAGCAGTTGTGGCAGTATTTTGAGGCTAAGAATAAGACCTACTCTAAGTGGGAAGAGGAAATCACTAGGTACACAGCTGATGATGTTAATGAGGATTTATTGATTGATTATATAAGGACTGCCAATGATATGGGGAGATTAAATTATATCTACCGAAATCCCCGTGAAGCACTAAGCAAACTTAATTTAATCAATGAAGATGGTTTTTTGAACAATGCTGGTTGGTTTCTTTTCGGTAATGCTGGTCCTGTGTTATTGAAGGAGGTTATATATCCAACAGATGATAGGGCGTCCTTTACGGATTTACGGCAATTCCAGGGGAATATTCTAGAATGCCTTGCAGAGGGTATGAAATACTTGCAGAATAACATTCACTACAATTCCGAAATTGTCGGTTCTCGCAGGCAAGAAACTCCTGAAATACCAATAGAGGCATTTAGAGAGATTTTAATTAATTCATTTGTTCATTGTCACTACCAAAAAGGTGACTACAATGAAATTTCGATTATGAAATCCAAAATACGGATATATAATCCGGGCAGTATTATTAATAATACGAGTCCAGTGGATTTTGCGAGCGGAAAAGTTGGGAGTAAAATCAGAAATCCTCTTATTGCAACAGTATTGTTTAAAAACGGCATGATAGATGCGTTTGGTACAGGATTCGACAGGGCGTTTAAGCTATGTAAAGACAATAGGATTAAATATGAATATCAAAATGATGAGTATGGTTTTACATTCACTTTTTATAGAAGTGCTAATGATAAGATAAATGATAAGATAAATGACAGGAAAAAACGTAGATCGGGAAAAGAAGATAATAGAAAAATAGATATCGATGCGAATATACTTAGATTGATATCGGAAAATGCTATAATAACAATTCCAGAGATTGCGCGAAATATTGGAAGTTCTGAGGCGACGATTTATAGGCATATGAAGAATATGATGGAGAAAGATATCATAGTACGTGATGGCTCAAGGAAAAATGGATATTGGAAAATCATATAATCAACAACTTGCCTGAAATATCATCGAATAGGAGGGAAATGTATTTCTTAATATTGTGTTCTATAGGATTGATGAAGCAGCTCATACTGTTCATGTAGTAGATTTCTTTACGGGAAGCGAAATTGGAAGTTTATTCTTCGAATGGACGTTGGGGGAACATAATATTTGACATTATGATGGGGTTGTTTTCTCATACTGTTTAATATTTAGTTGATATGGCAGTGAAGAAAATATGAACAATGGCGTTATAAAGCATTATATAAAAGAGGTAGAATCATGAAAATAATTACAGTAATTGGGGCTAGACCGCAGTTTATCAAGGCAGCGGTGGTGTCCAGAGCTATTGAAAAGCATAATGAATCGGTAGGAATGACTGAGATTGAAGAAGTAATTGTTCACACGGGGCAGCATTATGATGCCAATATGTCTGAGGTGTTTTTTGAAGAAATGAGTATTCCTCAGCCTAAGTATAATCTACACTTAGGTGGCGGTACCCATGGTGCTATGACTGGGCGGATGCTGGAAAAGCTGGAGGAAGTAATGCTTTCCGAAAAGCCTGATGTGGTGCTGGTATACGGTGATACGGATTCCACTTTGGCAGGATCTGTGGCGGCGGCTAAGCTCCATATTCCAGTGGCTCACGTGGAGGCAGGACTTCGTTCTTTCAACATGAATATGCCGGAGGAAATCAATCGTGCGTTGACAGACCGAGTGTCTAAGTGGCTGTTTTGCCCAACGGAAACGGCTATGGATAATTTGCGGGCCGAAGGGTATGAAAAATTAGGGGCCAACATGCTTTGTATCGGCGATGTAATGTATGATGCCGCCATGTTTTATCGAGCTCAGGGTAAAGCCAGTGCTGCGATCAAAGAGCTGGCCAAAGAAGACTATTATTTGGCTACTGTTCATCGGGCTGAGAACACTGATGATCCAGCGAGGATTAAGGGCATTTTTGCGGCGTTGGAGACTATTGCCCAAAAGACTAAGGTTGTATTGCCGTTGCATCCTCGTACCAGAAAGGTATTGAACAAGTTGGGGATGAAGCTCCAGCACATTACTTGCATTGATCCGGTGGGTTATTTTGATATGCTCCATTTGCAGGGAAACTGTCTGGCAGTGTTTACCGATAGTGGCGGAGTGCAGAAGGAAGCCTTCTTTGCCCAAAAGCCATGCATTACTCTTCGGGATGAAACCGAATGGGTGGAGTTGGTGAAGAATGGCTATAACACCTTGGTGGGGGCCGATAAAGAAAAGATTTTGGCGGCTGAAAAGGATCTGACCAACAAAAAGCTGGATTTCTCAATGAATCTCTATGGCGACGGCCATGCGGGGGATAAAGTGGTTAAGATGATAAAAGGCTGATAACAAAAAAGTGACCGTAATGGTCACTTTTAGTTTGTCTTGAATTAGTTTTAAAACAGCCCCAAGGTTTTGGCCAGGAAGATCCAGCCCATCATGGTAAAGCAGGACAGGGAGGAGGTGGCAATGATGCAGTTACCGGCCAGAGCGTAGTCGCTGTCCATCTGTTGGGCCATGGTAAAGCCTACCACTGCACATGGTGAGGCGAAAATGGTAATCAGGGAGACCAGCTCAATGTCCCTATAGCCCAGCCATACGGCAATAGGCAGGATTATGGCCGGGACGATTACCAAGCGGCCCAGAGTACACATAATGATGGATAATTTGTGGCCCAGCACAGCGGAAATATTGAAAGAAGCCCCTAAGAGAATTAACGCCAAGGGAGTGGTGGAAGCTGCTACCTGATATACAGGCTTTAATATTACTTCCGGCACAACAATGCCTCCCAGATTAAAGAGGATTCCAACGATACAGCCCCAAATCATGGGATTTTGGGCAATGCCTTCCAACACTGGTTTGAGGTGAATCGAGCCCCCGCGGAAGGTTTCAAAAATAGTTACTGCCAGCACGTTATAGAGGGGAATTACCAGAGGAATCAGCATGGAAGGTACAGCAATGTTATCGCTGCCAAAGATATTGGCGGCTACCGGGATACCAATGATAATAAAATTGCTACGGTAAATGGCATGAATCATGGCTCCCCGTTGCCGGTTATCTTGCACCAAGGCACAAATTATCAAGGTGGAAATGATGACAATGCCCAGGATGGCCACCAGACAGAACAGCATCAGCTTGGGCTGAAAGGCCACGTGGAAATCTGCCTGATACATATTTTGAAACAGGAGGCAGAAGAAGAATATCTTAAAAACCAGCTTGTTGATGTGCTTGATTTCCTCCAGAGATAACAGGCGCATCCTCTTCACCAGCAGGCCGACTAGTATTAGTACTGCAATGGGCAGCACTGCCTCCACGGAAATAATAAAATTATTGTACATGATTATTTAATCAATGCTCCATCAAAGCCCGTAAGGGTAGCAAAATAATCCTCAATGGTTTCCGCCCGGCGAATTAGCTCTACGCTGCCGTCTTCTTTCAGGAGCAGCTCGGCACTTCTGAGCTTGCCGTTGTAGTTAAAGCCCATGGAATGGCCGTGGGCACCGGTATCGTGGATAACAATGCGGTCACCCATGTCAATTTTCGGCAGCTGCCGGTCAATGGCAAATTTATCATTGTTTTCACACAGGGAACCGGTTACATCATATACGTGATCCTTCGGGGCCTTTTCTTTACCGATAACGGTAATATGATGATAGGCTCCGTAAAGGGCTGGCCGCATGAGATTAGCCATGCAGGAGTCCAGACCAATGTAGTTTTTATAGGTGTGTTTCTCGTGAATAGCGGTGGATACCATGTAACCGTATGGTCCGGTAATGGCCCGGCCGGATTCAAAGCAAATAGCACAGTTGCCCAGGCCCGCTGGCTCCATGATTTCTTTATACAAGCGATGAATGCCTGAGCCAACTTCCTCCAGATTTACTTCCTGCTGATCAGGTTCATAAGGAATACCAATACCGCCACCTAAGTTGACAAATTCCAAGGTAATGCCCAGTTTTTCCTTAATTTCCTTGGCCAGGTTGAACATGATGGAGGCAGTGAGTTCAAAACCCTCGGTTCTCAGTTCGTTGGAAATTACCATGCAGTGGAGACCAAAGCGCTTCACACCCTTGGCTTGGGCCATTTTATAGGCTTCCAAGATCTGCTCATGGGTCAGGCCGTATTTGGCTTCCATTGGCTTACCGATAATATCATTACCGGCAATCAGGTTGCCGGGATTGTATCGAAAGGACATGATCTTTGGCATCCCTGCGTGTTCTTCCAGATAATCAATATGGGTAATATCATCCAAATTGATGATGGCCTCTAATTCAATGGCCTTCTGGAATTCGTCAGCGGGGGTATCGTTGGAGGTGAGCATAATCTTTTCACCAGTGATGCCAGCAGCTTCCGCTAACAGGAGTTCTGCCAAAGAACTGCAATCAGCACCGGCACCCTCCTCCGCCAAAATCTGCATAAGGCGTGGATTAGGGGTGGCCTTTACCGCAAAATATTCCCGAAATTCCGGGGCCCAGTCAAAGGCCTTAAAGAGACGGCGAATGTTAGCCCGAATGGCCTTTTCATCGTAGATGTGAAAAGGAGTAGGGTACTTTTTTATAATTTCTTCCAGGCGGTCCTGGGAGATAGGGAAAATCTTTTTCGGCATAAAATCAACCTCCTTGAATGCTTGTTGGACCTCATCCGTTTACCACAGATATTATAAAATTATATACTTGATGTGTCAATTATATAATTTTTGTTATAGTACGGCGGTAATATCTGATTTTGCGGTATAGATAAAATGTGTTAAAATTAGATGTTAAGATAATTTACCCCAGATATGTTGAGTTACTGAAGATAGATGAGGAAATGAAAATATGAAACGACTTATTGGTTTGTTAAATCTGTTGCGGCGGGATGTGCTGGTGCTGCTCTTTGCCCTGATTAATAGCCGGACCCCCAAGGGCTTTCGGGCGGCCATATTGGCTTGTTTGCTATATTTAGTCAGTCCGGTGGATATTATGCCGGATGCCATTCCCTTGGCCGGTGTGGTGGACGATGTGTTAATAGTGCCAACGGTTTTGGCAGTAGTTCGGAATTCTCTGCCACCGGAGGTGGTGGAAGCGGCCGAATACAAGGCGGGAAAGTACGGTAAGTATATTCCCATACTGGGAATTGCCGCCACTCTAGTGATTTTATTGTGGACCGGCATAGTTATCTATGGTCTGTATCGGTTGTTATTTACTTAAAGTTTTAGACAGTGTGAGGGAAAAAGCGTGCGTTTATATATAGCAGAGAAACCCAGCATGGGAGCGGAAATAGCCAAGTGTCTGCCGGGACCAACCCGACGGGGAGATGGCTTTATCGAAACAGCTGGAGGAGTTGTTACCTGGGGATTTGGCCATATCTTGCGTCAGGCGGAGCCCCAGGAATATGATGAAAAATATAGAAGCTGGCGAGCGGAGGATTTGCCAATTGTACCTAAGCAATGGAAATTGCTGGTGGATTCCTCCTGTACCAAGCAATTTAATATAGTTAAAGGGCTTATTGAGCGGGCAGATGAAATCGTGCATGCGGGAGACCCGGACCGGGAAGGACAGCTCCTGATTGATGAGGTGCTGGATTTTGTAGGGAATACTAAGCCCGTGAAACGGATTTTGCTCAATGCCCTGGATGAAAAAAGCATCAAGGAAGCCAATCGTGCCCTGCGGGAGAACAGTGATTTCTTCAATTTGAAACAGTCAGCCTTAGGGCGGGCCCGGGCGGACTGGCTTATTGGCATGAATTTATCCCGGGCGTATACCTTGGCAGCTCAGCGGGCTGGCCATCGCAATTTGGTATTGCCTATTGGCCGGGTGAAAACACCAACCCTGGCCCTGGTAGTGCGCCGGGAGCGGGAAATTGAGAACTTTACTCCGGTGGACTATTACACCATTAAGGGGAAATTCCACCACGCCAAGGGAGATTTTTGGGCAACCTGGAATCCCCAGGATATTCAGGCGGGGTTGGATTCTGAAGGACGGTTGATCGATAAAAACATTGCCGATGCCAAACTGATGGACTTTTTGACGGCTCCGAATGAAGGAATCATTTCCGATTACAGTAAGACCAAGAAACAGGAGCCTCAGCGGCTGCCTTTTGCGCTGTCTTCCTTGCAGGTGTTGGCGGGCAAGCGGTTTGGGTATGAACCGCAGCAGGTGTTGGATACGGCCCAGAAGCTGTATGAACGCAAACTAACTACCTATCCCCGTTCCGATTGCGAATATTTACCTACCAATCAGTTCAAGGATAGTGGGGCGATCTTAAAGCATTTACAATCCTTTGGGGATGAAAAGATTGCCCAGTGGGTGGCGGGAGCTGATGCTTCCCTTAAGAGTAGAGCTTGGAATGACAAGAAGATTTCTGCCCATCACGCCATTATTCCCACCCGGGTGCCGGTAAGTGCCGATAAGCTCTCCCCTATGGAACGGAATATTTATTTCCTTATTGCCCAGGCTTTTATTGCCCAGTTTTATCCGGTGCATACCTATCATCAGACCAAGGTACAGATTACCTACAAGGAGGAACAGTTCTCCACCAGCGGCCGGGTGGTAATTGATATGGGCTGGAAGGAGTTGTATGTTGCTCAAAGCAAAGGTAAAACCGAGGACAATTCTGATAGCAACGAAAATCAGGAGGAAGAGGATACCGCGACGCTGCCGGCCATGAAGAAGCAGGACCCGGTGGAGTATGTGGAAGGTGACCTAAGCCAAAAGGCTACCAAACCGCCAAGTAGGTTCACACCAGCTTCTCTTTTGGCGGCTATGAAGGATATCCATAAATTTGTGAAAGACCCGGAGGCCAAGAAAAAGCTGAAGGATGTGTATGGTATAGGTACGGAAGCCACCAGGGCCACCATTATTGATGATCTTATTCGGCGGAAATTCATGACCACCACCGGCAAGAAAAAATATCTTAAGCCTACCCAGTCGGCCTATATGCTCATTGATGCTATGCCGGACGAGCTGTCCTATCCGGATTTTACCGCTATTTGGGAGGATCAGCTCCATTCCATGGCGGATGGGGATGGCTCCTTGGCGGATTTTCTGGGGGAGCAGGTAAAATTTACTACTGCTCTCTGTGGCAAGGCCTATGGGGCCAGCTTCAAGGTGCCGGAGACGGATGAATCCGGGGAATCTACCCACCTTTGTCCCCGTTGTCATAGCGGCGTGCTCATTAAACGCCATGGGAAAAATGGTGATTTCTGGGGCTGTTCGGCTTTCCCAAAGTGCCGGATGACCTGTAATGATAAGGCTGGTAAGCCGGACTTAACCGGGACAAGCAACCGTGGTCCGGCGAAGAGTGGGACAGCAGCCCAGTCTAAGGGCGCATGGAGCAGCAATCCCTTTGGTAATCCGTATATGAGTGAGGAAGAAATGCGGGAATTTAATCAGCAATTTCAGCTGATGGATTCCTTCAGTGCCTCTTTTGGGGGTTCCACTCCGCGCAATAATCGGACCAGCAGCCAGCGCTCAGCCAATAAAGCCACGGAGTCAGCGGCTCCTATGGAAAAGCTGGGTCAGAGGGGCGCTGAGGACAATGGGAAAAAATATCTCTGCCCGAAGTGCCGGGAGGGCAGCTTACGCAAGATAAAGGGGAAAAATGGGGACTTTTGGGGCTGCAGCAACTATCCACGTTGCACAGCCACCTTCGACGATGACCATAATATGCCCCTGTTGAACAATTAGTTGGGAGGATTTGATTTGGACCTTACCACGGTAATGTTTAAATTGGTAATAATACTGTTATTGGTGGCCTTAAACGGCTTCTTTGTGGCGGCGGAATTTGCCATTGTTAAAATGCGCATTTCCCGGTTGGATTCCTTGATCGATGCCGGTATTCGCCGGGCATCCTATGCCAAAACCCTGGTGGAGCATGTGGATGTATCCCTGTCGGTAACCCAGTTGGGGATAACTTTGGCCTCTTTGGGCTTAGGTTGGCTGGGGGAACCCACAGTGAGCCTGATATTGGCTCCGGCCTTTGAGTTGATGGGTATTGGGGGAACCCTGGCTACCACGCTGTCCTTTGTGATTTCCTTTGCCATAATAACTGCCATGCAGATAATTATTGGGGAGCTTATCCCGAAGAATGTGGCCATCCAGAAGGTGGAGCGGGTTATGCTGGCGGTGGCCTTGCCATTGCTGTTTTTTCAGCGCATCATGTATCCATCGGTATGGGTGTTAAATAAAGTGGCCGTTTGGGTGGCAGGAATATTCGGTATCGATATTTCCGGCAACAGCGATATTGTGGCCCACACAGAGGATGAAATACGTCATCTGATGGAGGAAAGCCATAAGCAGGGCTATATTGATAAGACCGAGCTGGATTTCGTGGACAACGTATTCGATTTTGCTGACCGCAATGTGCGGGAGATCATGATACCCCGTACCGATATGATTTGCCTCTATCTGGAGGACAGCTTTGAGGAAAATATCCAGGTGGCCATGGAGGAACATCTGACCCGGTATCCGGTATGCGGTGAGGACAAGGACGACATTGTTGGCTTTTTGCATATCAAGGACTTGATGCAGTCCCTGTATAAACGGCGTCGGCCACTGCTGCGCAAGCTTATCCGCCATTCTCTGGTGGTGCCGGAAACCATGAAAATCAGTACTCTGCTGAAAATGATGCAGCGGGAAAGGTCCCAGCTGGCCATTGTGGTGGATGAATACGGTGGTACGGCCGGCATGGTAACCATTGAGGATGTTATTGAGGAAATCGTAGGTGAAATTCAGGACGAATTTGACCAGGAGCGTCCGGCAGTGGAGCAGCGTTCGGAGCTGATTTATTCCATTGATGCCATGTTGTTGCTGGAAGAAGTCAGCGATATATTTGAAATGGAAATTGAGGCGGACAACATTGATACCATTGGCGGGTGGCTGTATAACAACATTCAGTCTCCACCGCAAATTGGTATGAAGGGTTCCTGCGACAGTGTGGATTTCTTCGTGGAGGAAATGGACAATCTGCGGATTACCCGGATTCTGGTGCAGCTGCCTAAGCCATTGACGGAGGAGCACCCAGAGATTACGGGACCAGATGAGGCAGGGGAGTGACCTCATCCGTCAGCTACGCTGACACCGACGGCGAAGCCTAGTACCCGGAGGGTGCTTCCCCAGAGGGGAAGGCTTAAATGTCTGTCAGGGGCTGACATTATCTGGTAATGCTAATTGGGAATGTATAGTGCAGAATAACGCTGGAGGAAAATATCTTTGGTTTTAACGGTAGAGGATCTGGGCAAGAGCTACGGTGAAAAAATCTTGTTCAGTCATGTAAATCTGAACGTAAACGACAACGATAAAATCGGCATCGTGGGCATAAACGGCACCGGTAAATCCACCTTTCTGAAGACGGTGGCGGGCAAGCTTACGGCGGATACGGGCAATATGGTAACCATGCGCAATTTGCGGATCAGCTTTTTGGAGCAGTCCAAGGAATTTGACATGGAGAATACCGTGCTCATGGAGGTTTTTAAGGGGGATACCCCGTTGATGCAGGCCCTGCGGGCCTATGAGTCTGCCTTAAGTCGCTCGGAGGCCGGGGATGAGTCCCCGGAGGTGCAACAGGCCTTGGTACAGGCTTCAGCTAAAATTGACAGCGTCAATGGCTGGAGCATGGAAAGCGAGGCCAAGACCATCTTAAATCATCTGGGCATTCATGATTTTGCCGCCAAGGTGTCCACCCTGTCGGCAGGGCAGCAAAAGCGGATGGCCTTGGCTACCGCCCTGATTCAGCCCTGCGATTTACTGATTTTGGACGAGCCTACCAACCATTTGGACAGTGAAACCATTGGCTGGCTGGAGGATTATTTGGCCCATTGGAAGGGTGCCCTGCTGATGGTGACCCATGACCGATATTTTTTGGACCGGGTTACCACGGGGATTTTGGAGTTTGACAAGGGCTTTACCTATACCTATGAAGGCAATTATTCCCAGTTTTTGGAGCAAAAGGCGGCCCGGATTGAACGGGAGGAGGCCGGAGAACGGAAACGGCAGAACTTCCTGCGCAATGAGCTGGCCTGGATCCGCCGGGGAGCACAAGCCAGAAGTACCAAGCAAAAGGCCCGGATTCAGCGTTATGAGCAGGTACGGGACCAAAAGGTTAATCTGGAGCGGCAGCAGGTGGAAATCGGTTTGGCCGGTAGCCGCCTGGGGCGGAAAATAATTGAGCTGAATAATGTTACCTACGAATGGGAAGGAAAAACTTATTTTAAGGATTTTACTTATACGGTGCTGCGTAATGACCGGATTGGTATTTTAGGGGGCAACGGCTCCGGTAAATCCACCTTGCTGAATATTATTGCCGGACGGTTGGAACCAACGGCGGGTACGGTGGACATTGGTCAGACGGTGAAGATTGGTTATTTTGCCCAGACCAATGCGGAAATGGATGGACGCCTCCGGGCCAAGGAATATATTCAGGAAGCAGCCCATTATATTACCATGGCCGATGGCAGCAAGCTGTCGGCAGGACAGCTTATGGAGCGGTTTTTGTTTCCGCCGGAGCTGCAGTGGACGGAAATTTCCCGGCTCTCCGGTGGAGAAAAGCGTCGATTGTATCTGCTGCGGATTTTGATGGAGTCCCCTAATGTGCTGCTATTGGATGAGCCCACCAATGATTTGGATTTGGATACCATGGCGGTGCTGGAAAATTTCATTGAGGATTTCACCGGGGCCATTATCTTTGTGTCCCATGACCGGTTTTTTACTGACCGCATGGCCAAGAAGGTGTTTGTTTTCGATGAACAGGGCTATGTGCAGGAAATAATGGGAGGTTATTCCGAGTACAAGGAACGGGCTGAGGCAGCTGCGGCGGCTAAGCTGCAGGAACAGCGGCAGGAAATCAAGGCAGCGAAGCAAAGCACGTCCGTTAATACTGCACCCAAGCGGGAACGTAAGGGCATGACCTTTGGGGAAAAGAAGGAATACGCCGAAATCGAAGGGGTGATTGCCAGCAAGGAAAGCGAGCTGAAGGTTGTGGAAATGCAGATGGCCCAATATGCTACGGATTATGAACAGATTCGGGAGCTCACCGTGGAACAGCAGCGGTTAAGCGGAGAACTGGAAAAGCTGATGGACAGGTGGGCTTACCTGGAGGAAAAGGCCAGCGAGGAAAGCTAGGTGTGAATGATTAATTGCCCTTCGGGGGAACCTCATCCGTCAGCTACGCTGACACCGACGGCAACGCCTAGTCCTTTAGGGCTTCCCCAAAGGGGAAGGCAGAGATACGCGGAATGCAGTAAAAGCCTTCTCCCCTGGAGAAGGTGCCGAGCCTGCGAGGCGGATGAGGTATTGGTAAAAGTTTTTTTATATAATTTCTAAAAAGGAGTTTTAAGAATGAAATTTACGATGGCTCACAGCAGTATTGCCGTTAAGGACGTGGAGCGTTCCGTGGAGTTTTATAAAAAGGCCCTGGGATTGAAGGTTAAATATGTGAAGGATTTGCCTCATATCAATCTCACCTACATGGTGGATGAGGAGGAGTCCAGCTACGAGTTGGAAATTACTTTGAAGAAGGATCACCAGGGGGATTATGAATTAGGGGAAAATCCCATTCATTTGGCCTTCTGGGTGGATGATTACAACGGTGCCTTGGCCCTGCATCAGGAAATGGGCTGTATACAGCGAATCGTGGAGCCGGCGGGAATTCACTTCATTCAGGACCCGGATGGCTATGTAACGGAGATAATGCCCAAGGCCTAATTAGGTGAGAGATTTGGCGTGTAAATAATAGAGGAGGCAGGGAAATGGCATGGAATGAACAGCTATATAGGGATATTATGGATGGCTTACAGGTGGATAAGGAATTTATCACCGAGGCAGCCGGGGCCTTTCGCTGGGATTTGGAGCAGGGCCTGCAGGGTTCGGAGCATTCCTCCTTGGCCATGCTGCCTTCCTATATTGGCTTGCCCACCGGCAAGGAAACCGGGGAGTATTTAACTCTGGATTTTGGCGGCAGCAATGTGCGGGCCTCCCTTATTCGTCTCTCCGGCAATGGAAAATTTGCAGTCATCAGACAGGTGCGCAAATCCTTGGTATGTGAAGAATATAATCTTATTTGCGCCGAGGCCACCTGCGAGAAGCTCTTTGATTTTTTAGCCCAGGTGATTGGTGAGGCCATTGAAGGTAATCAGGCGCAAACCTACTACCTGGGGCATACCTTTTCCTTTGGTTCCAAGCAGGAGGATATCAATACTGCCCGCCTGATTAAATGGGCCAAGGAATTTGCCGTGCCGGGGGTGGAGGGGCAGGATATAAATGCCCTGCTGACTGCCGCCTTAAATAGAGCTGGCTTGGACAATGTTAAGCCCGTGGCCATTATTAATGACACGGTGGCCGTGCTTTTAGCCACGGCCTATAGCTATCCCGATACCCGGATTGGCTCCATTTATGCCACCGGGCACAATACCTGCTATATGGAGCCCATGCCCGATGTGGGGCGGCCTCCTTGTGTATTGAATATGGAATCAGGGGGTTTTGCTAAGCTGGTACCTACCAAATGGGATATTGAGCTGGATGAGGCCTCGGAGCAGCCCGGACGTCAACGGCTGGAAAAAATGGTGTCCGGCCGATATATGGGAATGCTGTATAGCCAGCTCATAAGAGAATTATTTAATTTATCCACGACACCGGAATTATCGGCGGCAGATATGTCAGCTATTATGGGGGATGAAGCGGAAGCTGCTCGCATCGTAACTTCCCTTTTGGGGGATACGAACTCAGAGATTGTGGAAAAGCTACGGGAGTTGGCCAAAGCCATTACCATTCGCTCTGCCCGCTTGGTGGCGGCTACCTGGGCGGGGACCTTGTGGCACTTGTCTGGCCAAGGGAAGATTGAGCCGCAGCATATTGCGGTGGATGGCTCCGTGTATCAGCTGATGCCTCATGTGCAGGAAAATGTTCGCCGAGCCCTCTATGAAATTTTAGGGGATGAGGCCGGAGGCATTGAACCAGTGCTGGTAAAGGACGGTTCCAGTGTGGGAGCGGCTATTGCGGCTGCCGTTGCAAGTAACGGACAATAGTGATAAGATATCCTTTGTGATTTTGGGAAAATGTTTTAGGATTATTTAGATAGTGTACTGGATAGGGAGGGAACGACTTTGACTGAGAAATTACCTCATGTTGTGGTGGTAGGTGCCGGATTTGGTGGCGTAGCGGCCATTAAGGCTCTGGCCAAGGCCAAGGTGAAAATAACTCTGGTGGACCGCACCAATTACCATTTGTTTCAGCCATTGTTATATCAGCTGTCCACGGCAGTCCTGTCCACCGATGACATATCCTTCCCGGTGCGGGCCATGTTCCGTAAGATGAAGAATATTGATTTATTCATGGCCAAGGCCACGGGGATCGATGGGAAAAACAAAATTTTACATACCAATCATGGGGATATTTCCTATGATTATCTGATAGTGTCCGCTGGAGCCACTAATAATTTCTTTGGTTTGGAAAATGTGGAAAAGTATTCCTATGGCATGAAGACTATTCAGGAAACCTTGCACATCAGAAATCATGTGCTGCACATGTTTGAGCGGGCTAATAAACAGCTGGACAGCGAAAGCGTACGGCGGCAGATGCTCACCTTTATTTGTGTGGGAGGCGGCCCTACCGGGGTGGAGGAAGCTGGCGCTTTGGCAGAGCTGGTAGCAGTGCAGAAGCTGGATTATCCGAACCTGAATTTTGATGAGGTCAGCATTAAGCTTATTGAAGCCACGGATCGGGTACTGCCTATGATGCCGGAAAAGCTTCAGCAATACACTTTGAAGGTGTTGCAGGATAAAGGGGTAGAGATAATGCTGAACACGGCGGTGGCTGATTGCAGCGAAGAGGGCCTCTATCTGAAGGATGGCACATTTATTCCCAGCAAAACCGTTATTTGGGCGGCGGGAGTACGGGCGCATCGGCTGGCGTCCACCATTGGTACGGAATGTGATCGGGCGGGCCGGGTAATCGTGGAAAAAACCTTGCAGGTGCCGGGATATCCGGAGATTTTCGCCATTGGCGACAATGCCCATTTCCTGCAGGATGGTCATCCATTGCCAACGGTGGCTCCAGTGGCTATACAGGAAGCCAATGTGGCAGTGGACAATATTAAAGCCTTGATAAAGGGAAAAACGCAGCTGAAGGAATTCACCTATGTGGATCATGGTAGCATGGCCACCATCGGTCGGTGTCAGGCGGTGGTATCCTGGGGCTGGCTGAAAATCGGCGGTTTCTTTGCCTGGTGTATTTGGATGTTCCTGCATCTATTGCGGTTGGAGGGTACCCATGCGGATATCACTGTGGGCACTAAATGGCTGTGGAATTTTATTTCCGGTACCCGGCTGGGTCGGATTATCACTAATATAAAATTTGACGAAGAACAGTAATTTTGGGAGCGATAAAGTTGAACTTTGCATATAGATTTTGGGCCACAGTAATGTTGGCCGTGGTTTTAGTGTGGGGGAATTCCTCCTTGGCTTTGGCCGATTTGCCGGAAACACCGGTGGATAAGGTACGGATTCATTGGGAACCCATTTCCGGGGCGGTAAGCTACCGGCTGGAGGTTATGAACTCCAACGTCGTCAGCGTTGAAAACCGGGTGGCGGTGAAAAATCGTATTCCCACCTCCGGATATGAGCTGGACGCTTCCGCTATACCCAATATCAAGGAATGTTATTGGCGGGTAGGCCCCATTGGTTACAATGGCAACGTTCTGGGGGATTTCAGTGAGTTAAAGCCCATGGCTGAGGAAGAAATAAATCCTTCAGCACCCCGTACTACGGCAGAGTTTGCTAAAATGGAGTATTTCCCGCTGTATCCGGTATACTCCTGGATACCAGTATTGGGCAGCGGCGGTTATGAAGTCCGCATCAGTTTGGAAAGCAAAGATGATCCCGGTAAGTATAAGATAATTCGGGAACTGCAAACCAAGAACAATGTGATTTACGAGGATGGGGGTTATACCTGGCCAGGCCATTACACGTGGCAGGTTCGGTCCTTGGATAAGCAGGGCCAGCCAAATACCGACTGGTCAGATCCCGGGGATTTTTTCGTGGAGAAATCGGCTAAGGTAGCTACTTTAGGGGACAGTATTACCCACGGAGGCGGTACCTGCAATACCCCACCGGGCTATATTATGTATAGTTGGGAGACCTATTCCAAGGTGCCCATAAAAAATTTGGGACACAGCGGAGATACGGTTCAGGACATGGCCCAAAGATTTGATAGTGATGTGGTAGGTTTTAATCCCAAGATTTTAGTAATAATGGGTGGCGTGAATAATTTCCGGGCCGGGGAAGATGCCTGGGAAACCATTGAGGCCATGGAAAAGATTTTGGCGGAATGCGAATACCATAATATAATTCCGGTGTTTGCTACAGCTACCCCAATTAATGCTGCTTTGATGCATAGGACAGAAACCGTGGAGGATCCCGCCTGGAATTGGAAATACCAGCAGCAGGTTCTCAATCAATGGATAAAGAAACAGACCTATAATGTGGATGTTACTCCAGCCATGACCGATGCCGAGGGGCAGTTAAAGTCTGAGCTCACCACTGATGGTTTGCATCCGGATCAGGAGGGCAAACGGATTATCGGTGAAGCCATCGGGGATTATTTACTGAAAACCTTTCCGGAATATGATTTGCTGAATAAATAAACACAAAAAAACGGGGCTGCTGCTATATGGGCAACATCCCCGTTGATTAATTGCTATTATTTGTTGCGGTCTTTATCTTTGGCCTTGGCCTTTTCCTGAGCCAATTTTTCTCTGGCCTTTTCCTTTTCTCGCTGGCGTTTTTCCATTTCGTGTTTGGAATAGTCCACGCTCATGCTGGCCATTTTGTGCTTGATGGCCATGATTGGATGTCTAAAGAACATTCCTGTACCGGCGGAGCGCATGATTTCCATAAATTCCTTGGTCTGCTTTTCACCGAAGCACTGAATCTCGCAGCGATCGCAGATTGGCTTGGTAATGCCGTATGGGCACTTGTTCATTTTGGTCATAACGGTGGCCAACAGGGCGGTACATTTCGGACAAAGCTTGCTGCCGCTGGTGCCATGGTGCTTATGGCAATATACGCTGAAGGTTTTCTTAATAGTTTCCTTCTCCTTGGGAATATTATTTTTTATCTCAAGTGGTTTTTTCTTAGGTAAAAATCTGTCAAAAATGCTCATGGGTTTACTGAACTCTCCTTGCGTTGAAAATTAGTCATAACTAAATAAAATTTTAATCGTATTTAGGGATAAATGCAAGTAATATTTATTTGCATTGGCAGGGCAGTTTAGGTTAAAATTATTAGAGAGTGTAGAGGGGGCGTTATAAAAGTGAACATTGACTTATTAGATACCGATAATGACGCTCAGGAAGAACGCTTGCTTAAAGATGCTTTTAAACAGACTATTTCTGCTATGGACGGCAGTAAGGGTCAGATCTTTGAGATATACGAAAACACCAAGAATGATGTGGAGTCTACCCGAGTTCTTTTAAAGGAGCTTAAGGAACAGACTCGTCAATATCAGGATGAAGTGGATGAGTTGGTGCGTCAGGAGCAAAAGGAAAAGCAAAAGCTGGTACAGGTCAGCAGCAATTTTTCCAATTATTCCGAGGACCGTATTCGGGCAAGCTATGAGGCGGTAAAATCCGTCCAGGTGAAATTGGCTGTAGCCAAAGAAAAAGAATATCAAGCCCGTCGCCAACGGGATAGAATTGAGCTGCGTCTGGCCAGCATGGAACGTATCCTGCGGATGGCTGAGTCCTTGGCTACCAAGCTGGGGTCGGTTATTAGCTATCTTACTTCCCAGATGAGCGATGTGGTTACCCAAATGGAGATTGCCTCCAAGAATAAATTCTTGGGTATCCAGATTATCAAGGCCCAGGAGGATGAACGATTGCGGGTATCCCGGGAGATTCATGACGGACCAGCCCAGGAAATGGTCAACCTCATTTATCAGGCCTCTATTTGTGAGCGGTTTGTAGAAACCCGTCCCGATGAAGCCAGAGCCAGTCTGCAGGAATTGCGGCGACAGCTTCGTACCTGTCTGGGCAATGTGCGACAGATTATTTTTGACATGCGTCCAATGAGTCTGGATGATTTGGGCCTTATTGCGGCTTTGCGCCAGCTGGTTGGTCGTTTGGAGGACCGGAAGGTATTAAATATCGACTTGCAGGTGGACGGCAAGGAATACAAATTTGATAACCATATTGAAGTTACCCTGTTTAGAATTATTCAGGAAGCCCTGCATAATGTTCAGCATCATGCTGAGGTGGACAGCGCCAGTGTGCGATTGTTGTTTACTAATGATTCTCTGGCGATTTTGGTGGCGGACAAGGGTAAGGGCTTTGATACGGACCGGTTAAAGGAAAATCGGGCTGACGCCAGCGGCGATGGCCATTTTGGCGTTATTGGTATGGAGGAGCGGGCCAAAATTATTGGTGCCAATCTGTCAATTTCTTCCGAGCCTGGTAAGGGTACCAGAGTTCATATCAAGATGCCGTATCCACAGCCAAGAAAATAGTGTTTATTATGCGAGAAAATACATTTAAATCAAATCAACATACGGCGCCGATTTCTGATGCAATGGAAAACTATGCAAGGGACGGCGCCCTTGCTTTTCATACCCCGGGCCACAAGCAGGGCTTGGGCGCCCATCCAAGGCTGAAGAAGCTGATTACCACCGAGGGACTGTGGCAGGAAGTGTCCCTGATGGAGGAATTGGACGATCTTCATGAGCCCATGGGGTGCATTAAAGAGGCTGAAGAGCTGGCAGCGGAGCTTTGGGGGGCCAAAGAGACCCTGTTCATGATTAATGGCACCACCAGCGCTATTCAGACCATGCTTATGGGCACGTTACAGCCCGGGGACAAGGTATTGGTGCCCCGTAATGCCCACCGTTCCATAATCGGTGGGATAATATTGGCGGATGCCCGACCAGTATATATTCAGCCAGATATTATTGCTAACCTGGGGATTCCTGGGTGCCTGTCTGTGGAAGCAGTTCACCGGGCGGTGGTGGAAAATCCCGACGCCAAGGCTTTGGTGGCGGTGTATCCCACCTACTATGGCATGGCTGGGGATTTAAAAGCCATTGCCGCTGTGTTACATGAACATAATATGCTTCTGTTGGTGGATGAGGCCCATGGTGCCCACTTGAAATTTGCGGAACATATTGAAAATATGCCCCGTCAGGCCTTGGCTTTAGGGGCGGATGTGGTGGCCCAAAGCACCCATAAGGTCTTGGGGAGCCTGACCCAGACGTCCATGTTGCATATTGGCAGTGACCGGGTATTTGGGGAAAAAATTCGGGCCGCAGCGGCTCTATTGCAGTCCACCAGCCCCAATCAGCTATTGTTGGCTTCTTTGGATATTGCCCGGTTGCAAATGGCCATGGAGGGCCGGGAACGACTGCAACGGGCGGTAGAGCTGTCCCAGCAGCTGCGTCAGGAAATAAATACTATAGCGGGATTATATTGTGTGGGAAAGGAAATCCTCTCCACAACTCAGACTATGGCCTTGGATAGTACCCGCCTTACAGTGCAGGTGGCGGGGATAGGTCTTACCGGGCCGGAAGCCGAGGCTATATTACGGCATAAATACAAAATCCAATGTGAATTATCTGATAATAATAATTTGGTGTTTATCATTTCCATGGCGGATGATGAAGCGGTTTGCCAAAGGTTACTGGCGGCCTTACGGGACATGGCAACGGACAATGTCGGCAAAACGCCACTGACTGTAGCTGTGCCCGAGAATTTGTACCGGGCCAATGCAGTGGTGGTCAGTCCGCGAAAGGCCTTTTTTAGCCCTAAGGAGCGGGTGCGTTTGTCGGATTCTGTTGGACGGATTGCCGGGGAGACCATCAGCTTTTATCCACCGGGAGTCCCGGTATTATGTCCAGGTGAGCGGATAACGGCGGAATTGCTTCAAGCGGTGCGCCAGCAACAGTCCCAGGGAATGCGGGTAGTTGGCCCCGCGGATTGTAGCTTGGAATTTATTGAAGTAATGCAGAATAACTGATTCTATACAGGAATATTTGGAGGTAGTTAAAGATGGCAAAGGGCCGGCTGATTACAATTGAAGCGGGGGATGGCTCCGGCAAGGCCACTCAGACCCGGGAGCTGCTGGAGCATCTTCAGCGGGATGGTTACAATGTAATGAAGGTGCAATATCCGGATTATGATTGTGCCTCCTCGACTTTGGTCAAGATGTATCTGGGGGGCGAATTCGGCCAGCATGCCGATGATGTGGATGCCTATGGGGCCTCAGCCTTTTATGCGGTGGACCGCTATGCTTCCTTCCGTTTGAAGTGGAAGCAGGCTTACGAAGACGGAGCCATCATTCTGGCGGATCGCTATACCACCTCCAATATGGTCCATCAGGCGGTAAAGCTTACGGACCCAGATGAGCGGGAGAAATTCCTCACCTGGTTATGGGATTTTGAATTTGAGAAATTGAAGTTACCAGTACCGGACGTGGTAGTGTACTTGGATATGGATCCGGCGGTGAGTGATCGGCTGATTGCGGCGCGGGCAGCCCAAAATGCCGACCGGAAAAAGGATATTCACGAGAAGGACAGTGCCTATCTTCATCGGTGTCACGAGGCCTATGGCTGGGTGGCCCAAAAATACGGCTGGAAAACCGTAAAGTGCAGTGAAGGTGGGGAACCACGCAGCATCGAGGCTATCCACGCTGACGTTTATGAAGCCGTAAAGGCGTACATTTAATAAATGACAAAAAAGATTGAGCTGGAGAGGTCAATATATGATAAAGGAAGTACTAGTAGTAGAAGGCAAAATGGATGTGGTGGCCATCAACAAGGCGGTGGAGGCGGACTGCATCATTACTGAGGGCTTTAACTTGAGTCCCCGGTGCCTTGATGACATAGAAAAAGCCTATAAAAAACGGGGAATAATCATTCTCACGGATCCGGATACGGCGGGGGAACACATCCGCAAATATGTGACCCGGCGCTGTCCTAACGCCAAACACGCCTTTGTGCCGGTGGAGGAAGCCACCGCCAACAATGACATTGGCATTGAACAGGCCTCGCCGGAAGCTATTCGCAAGGCCTTGGAAAAGGTTCGTACCTTAAATTGGGAGCCCAGCGACATATTTTCCAGTACGGATTTGTTGCGGGCCGGTATCAGTGGCGGAGCCGATGCCAGTGCCAAGCGGGCCCGTTTGGGGTCCCGACTGGGAATTGGCTATGCCAATGCCAAGACCTTTTTAAAACGGTTGAATCACTATGGGGTTACCCGGGAAGAATTTGAAGCCGCCTTGGCTGAGGAAGGAAACAACAAATGAGCATAGATATTGATAATGAATTAAATGGGGAAATCCATCAGGAAACCAAGCTAAAGGGCCTGAATGCCACCATTGCTAATCCTAGTGTTACCCGGCACATCATGAAGGCCTTTAACTTACGGGCCAGCAAGCGGCTGGGCCAGAACTTTCTGGTGGATGCCAATATTGTTCGGGGCATTGTGGATGCTGCCGGCGCCAAGCCGGGGGATAAGATTTTGGAAATCGGACCGGGTATTGGCACCTTGACCCAGGGATTGGCTGAGTCAGGGGCAGATATTACCGCGGTGGAGCTGGATAAAAAGCTTCCGGTTGTTTTGGCGGAAACTCTGGCGGGTTACGATAATGTCCGGATTGTGCCCGGGGATATTTTGAAGGTAAATATCCCGGAGCTTATGGGGGATGGACCCTTTAAGGTTGCGGCCAATCTGCCCTATTACATCACGACTCCTATACTAATGGAATTGCTGGAAAAGCATTTGCCCATCAGCATTTTGGTGACCATGGTCCAGAAGGAAGTGGCCCTAAGAATGATTGCCAAACCTGGCAGCAAAACCTATGGGGCCTTGTCTGTGGCGGTGCAGTATTACACCAAGCCGCATATTGCCTTTGATGTTCCGCCTCGTTCCTTTATTCCGGCCCCGGAGGTGGATTCCGTAGTAATCGTCTGTGATGTGCGGGAGAAGCCGGCAGTGGAGGTTAAGGATGAGAAGATGTTCTTTAGGGTAGTAAAAGCTGCCTTTGGGCAGCGGCGTAAAACCATTGCCAATGCCCTGAAGGGGGCGGGCTTTACCAAGGAGGCCATTGACCGGGCCTTTGCGGCTTGTGGCATCGACAGCGGACGACGGGGGGAAACCTTCAATCTTAAGGAGTTTGCTGCCTTAGCTGATGCCATTGTGGTTAATAACCTAGTATAATAGGCTGGCATGATAAAAAATTCAGCTATATAGTATATGCAGGAGGGATATGTATGAGCGCGTTTGAATATGCACCTCAGGGAGTGTGCTCCCGTCTGATGAAGTTTGATATTGAGGACAATAAAATCCATAACCTTAAGGTCGTTGGCGGCTGTAACGGTAATTTGCAGGGAATTGGCAAACTGGTGGAAGGCATGGACATCGATGAAGTTATCAGCCGGGTGGAAGGCGTCCGCTGCGGAGCTAAGCCAACCTCCTGCCCGGATCAGCTGGCCCAGGCCTTAAAGCAGGCAAAGGAGCAGTTGTAATATGCTGTACGATTGTCATTCCCATACAGAATTTTCTTCAGATTCCCAAATGAAGGCAGCAGATGCTTTGGCCACGGCCCGCCAGCAGGGTATTGGCCTCATTTTTACCGAGCATTATGATTTCGATTACAAGGAGTCCAAGCATTATAAGGATATGGATTTCCTTTTTGATGCCAAGGCTTATTGGGAGCAGTATGAGCCACTGCGCGGTGCTGATTTGCTTCTAGGAGTGGAGGTAGGCCTTACCCCAGGCAGTATTGGGGCCAATCAAGAGTTTATTGCGGAGGCACCCTTTGATCAGGTAATTGGCTCTATTCATGCCATTGATCAGTTGGATATCTATTATCCAGATTATTATGAGGGCAAGAACAAAGAGGAAGCCTATGGCCAGTATTTGGCGGTAATGGCGGATATGGTGCAGGCCAATCCGTACATTGATGTGTTGGGCCATATTGATTACATTAGCCGGTATGCTCCTTATGAGGATAAGGAAATCGGCTATCGGCAGTTTCATGATCAGGTGGATTTGGTGCTGAAGAATGTGCTGGATACGGGGACTATTATGGAACTGAATACCCGACGTTTGGACAGCAAGGCGGTGGCGGAGTCCCTGCTGATGCTTTATGCCCGCTATAAGGAGCTGGGCGGCCAGTATGTCACCATAGGTTCCGATGCCCACAAGGTGGAAGCCATCGGGATGAATTTTAAGATGGCTCAGGATCTGGTGGAGTTTGTGGGACTTAGCCCGGTGTACTTTAAAGAACGGCACCTGCAGTATGTTTAAATAGTGTGGTTTATTTTGCCTATAGCAAAAAATTAATAACTAAGGTATAATCAATACATAAAGAATTTTGTTTGGATGTTTTTGTTAATATATATGTGTGTGTATTGATGGGAGCGTGACAACATGAGATTTTTTAAGTGTGAATTGTGCGGTAACATTATCACGGTTTTGAAGGATGGGGGCGGCCCATTATCCTGTTGTGGTCAAGGGATGAAGGAGCTCATTCCGGGCACTACTGATGCGGCGCAGGAAAAGCATGTACCGGTTGTTTCTGTGACTGGTGACAAGGTAACGGTTAAGGTGGGCAGCGTTGAGCACCCAATGACCGATGCTCACCTTATTGAGTGGATTGCTATTGAGACCAGCAAGGGCTGTCAGCTGAGAAAGCTTACTCCACAGGATAAGCCAGAAGCCACCTTCCAGCTTAGCGAAGGGGAGACTTTGGTGGCAACCTATGAGTATTGTAACCTCCATGGTCTTTGGAAGGCATAATAAACAGTGGTGAATTAAATAAAAGACCTTAAGCTGCAAGTTTCAGTATTGAGATTTGCAGCTTCTTTTCATATAATTTAAAGTGAGTTTATTTGAGTACAATTTTAGGGGATAGGCATGGATAAGGAATTATTGGCTAAATATCATCAATGGCAGGAACAGGCAGTATTAGATCCGGATCTGTCGGCAGAATTGGCTGAGATGGATGAGACTGCCGTGGAGGATGCCTTTTACCGGGAACTGGCCTTTGGTACCGGTGGCCTTAGGGGCATTATTGGGGCTGGAACCAATCGGATGAACGTCTATACTGTGGCCAAGGCATCCCAAGGCTTGGCAGATTACCTTAATAAGCATTATGACCACCCCGCGGTGGCCATCGGCTATGACAGCCGTATTAAATCTGACCGGTTTGCCCAGGTGGCAGCCGGAGTGTTGGCAGCCAATGGTATTCAAGTACATATTTGGCCTCAGCTGATGCCAGTACCTACCGTGTCCTTTGCGGTGCGCTATCTTGGTGCGGCAGCGGGGGTAATGATTACCGCCAGTCACAATCCAGCCAAGTACAACGGCTATAAGGTGTACGGTGACGACGGTTGCCAGATTACCACGGGAGCAGCTGGGGAAATTCTGGCGGAAATCGACAAGTTGGATATATTTCATGATGTAACTATGACCGGCTTCGAAGAGGGATTGGCTTCCGGGCAAATCAATTATATAGCGGAAGAAGTATATACGGCCTTTATTGGGGAGATAAAAAATCAGTCTGTGTTGGGTGAAACGAAAATTGACCAGAATGTAGCTATTTGCTACACTCCGCTGAATGGTGCCGGATTAAAGCCGGTGATCCGGGCTCTTACCGAGGGCGGCTATACCAATATTACCGTGGTACCGGAGCAAAAAGCGTCGGACGGCAATTTCCCTACTTGTCCGTACCCTAATCCGGAAATTAAGGAAGCAATGGCTTTGGGCATGGACTGTGCCCGCCTGTGCAACGCGGACCTTCTGCTGGCCACGGACCCGGATTGCGACCGGGTGGGCATTGCAGTAAAGGATGCGCAGGGAGAGTATGTGCTTTTATCTGGTAACGAGACGGGGATTCTGCTGCTGGATTATATTTGCAGTCGTCGCCAGGCCAATGGCACCATGCCAGATCACCCAGTGATGATTAAGACCATTGTTACCATGGACTTGGGGGAACGGATTGCAGCCCGCTACGGGGTAGAAACCAAGAATGTTCTCACGGGCTTTAAGTTTATTGGGGAGCAGATTGGTCTGATGGAGCAAGCTGGCCGAGCCCAGGACTATATTTTTGGCTTTGAGGAAAGCTATGGCTATCTTACGGGATCTTATGTCAGGGACAAGGACGGGGTCAATGCGGCCTTTATGATTTGTGAAATGTTTGCCTATTATAAGTCCCAGGGAATCAGCTTGCTGGCTAAGTTAAGTGAATTGTACGGGGAATATGGTTATTCCTTGAATACGCTGCATTCTTATCAGTTTGATGGGGTGGCGGGTTTTACGAAAATGCAGGAGATTATGGCAAAATTCCGCCAGGGGCTGACCGCCCTTGCGGGTAAGCAGGTGGTTAAGGTATTGGATTATGCCCAGGGATTGGATGGTTTGCCGAAATCCGATGTACTGAAATTCCTGCTGGAGGGTAATTCATCAGTGGTGGTACGGCCATCGGGTACGGAGCCTAAGTTAAAGGCCTATATCAGCGTTTCTGCTGCCAGTCAGGAATGCGCCGTGCAGCTGGAACAACAGATAACGGCCGAACTGAACCAATATTTTAGGTAATAAGGGAGATTTATTATGAACATTATTCTGCTGTCAGGTGGGTCTGGTACCAGGTTGTGGCCATTGTCCAACGACATTCGCTCCAAGCAGTTTATTAAGATATTTAAAAACGATAATAACGAATACGAATCCATGGTGCAGCGGGTTTATCGCCAGATAAAGTCCGTGGATCCCCAGGGAACCGTGACTATTGCCACCTCCCGGGAACAGCTTTCCTTAATTAAGAATCAGCTGGGCTCCGATGTGGGGGTGTCCATTGAACCATGCCGGCGGGATACTTTTCCGGCAATCGTTTTAGCCAGTGCTTATTTGGCTGATGTCCAGGGGGTAAATCTTGATGAACCGGTGGTGGTATGCCCGGTAGACCCTTACGTGGATGACAGTTATTTTGCTGCCTTGAGCCAGCTTAGCCAACAGGCGGCCAAGGGAGAGGCCAATTTGGTTCTCATGGGTATTGAACCTACTTATCCTAGCAAGAAGTATGGTTATATAATCCCAACAAGTGCAGAGACTACTAGCTTGGTATCCACCTTCAAGGAAAAACCAGACGTGGAAACCGCCCAAAAATATATTGATCAGGGTGCCCTGTGGAATGGCGGTGTATTTGCTTATAAACTGGGCTATGTATTGGAAACGGCCCATTCCATGCTGGATTTTGATGATTACCATGACTTGTTTGCCCAATATGTCAATTTGGAAAAAATTAGTTTTGACTACGCTGTGGTGGAGAAAGAAGCTAAAATTCAGGTACAGCGCTACAGTGGTCAGTGGAAGGATGTGGGCACCTGGAACACCCTTACGGAGTCCATGGATGAAACCATCCTGGGTAAGGGCATGATGAATGAAAAGTGCCAGAACGTGCATATTCTCAACGATACCGGTTTGCCAATTTTGGCCATGGGCCTGCATGATGTGGTGATTTCGGTGAGTCCCGATGGCATATTGGTGGCAGACAAGGATGATAGCGGCAATATCAAGCCTTTTGTGCAGAAGCTGGAGCAGCGGGCCATGTTTGCCGAGAAGTCCTGGGGTAGCTATCGGGTGTTGGATGTGGATGATACCAGTCAGACCATCAAGGTGGAGCTTAAGGCTGGTAAGAACATGAATTACCACAATCATAAAAACCGTGATGAAGTATGGGTGGTTTTGTCCGGTCAGGGACGCACCCTGGTGGATGGTATGGAGCAGAACATTCATCCCGGGGATGTGGTAACCATGGAGGCTGGCTGCCGGCACACGGTGTTTGCCGATAGCGAGCTGAAAATGATTGAGGTACAGCTGGGCCGGGGCATCAGCGTGGAAGACAAGGAGAAGTTCGAATTGGAATGATGAACAATAAACCTTTTATGTTGCGGCCCACGGGTAAGGATTACATCTGGGGCGGTCGCCGCTTAAACGATGATTTTGCCAAGAATATAGATATGACACCTTTGGCGGAAACTTGGGAATGCTCCACTCATCCTGATGGACCATCCTTTGCGGTGGGGGGAGAATTTGCCGGCAAATCCCTTCGGGAAATACTGCAGCAGCATCCGGAATATCTGGGGACTCATCCCCGGACCCAAGGTGAGTTGCCTATATTAATCAAATTCATTGATGCGAAAAATGACCTGTCGGTGCAGGTGCATCCCGATGATGACTATGCCCGGGAATTTGAAAACGGACAGCTGGGAAAAACGGAAATGTGGTATGTGCTGGACGCTCGGCCGGATTCCCAGTTGGTATATGGCTTAAGCCATGATGTAAGTGCCGAGGTTCTGCGTAAAAGCATTACTAAGGGCACTGTGGAAAAGTATCTGCAAAAAGTACCTATCCAGCCGGATGATGTATTTTACATCGAAGCGGGAACCATTCATGCTATCGGGGCTGGGGCCTTGGTGGCGGAAATTCAGGAAAGCTCCAACCTCACCTATCGGCTCTATGATTACGACCGGATGGATAAGGCGGGCAATAAACGTCCTTTACACGTGGATAAGGCCTTGGCGGTGGCCAATCTTAAGGCGGCCAGTCAACCCCGTCAGCCTATTCGTTGTCTGAAATATCGTCAGGGCTGTGCCACGGAGTTATTGTGCCGCTGCAAGTATTTTGAAGTGCATCGGATGCTCATCAATACGGAGCGGGTTAAACTGCTGGTGGAATACCGGGCGGATGAAACCTCCTTTCGGGTGCTTTTATGTACTAATGGTTGCGGGACGCTATTTATGGATAGTGGGGAATACATAGAAGTATTCCGGGGCGATTGCATATTCTTCCCTGCTAACTCCGCCACTGTCAAAATCCACGGGAAACTACAATTTCTGGATATAAGAGGGTGAAGCCTTCTTCATTGCTTTACGCCAGCTGGAAGTCTAACGGGGCACGCTCTCGCTCGAGACAGATTGCCTAGTGGTACTAAGCTCGCCCGGCGCTAACGCTAGTGCTCACTAAGTGCCAAGGCAATCTGATGTCCCCTTATAGACTCTCCATCTGGCTTTAATCTTGCCTCCCTTGGGGGAGGTGTTTGCGAAGCAGACGGAGAGGGTAGCAACCGGATGATATCTGAACCCGACGGGATAATATTGGTGCTGTTACTTACCCTTGAAAAATGTTATAATGATACGATGTAAATCTTTAATATATTTGGAGCGAAAGTTATGCAGAAAATAAAAAAAGCCGTTATCCCGGCTGCGGGCTTTGGCACCCGTTTTTTACCGGCCACGAAAGCCACGCCGAAGGAAATGCTGCCTATTGTGGATAAGCCTACTATCCAGTACATTGTGGAAGAAGCCTTAGCCAGTGGTATTGAGGAAATCCTCATTATCAGTGGGCATGCCAAGCGGGCCATTGAGGATCATTTTGACTCCGCCCCGATTTTGGAGGCCATGCTGCAGGAAAAGCATAAGGATGATTTACTGGCCATGGTGCGGGAAACTGCGGACATAAATATTCACTACATCCGTCAAAAGTACATGCGGGGCTTAGGGGATGCCATTTTGTGTGCCCGGTCCTTTATGGGGAATGATCCCTTTGCGGTGCTGTTGGGGGATGATGTGGTTTATACGGAAGGCAAACCAGCCCTGAAACAGCTGATTGATATTCATGAATCCTACGGGGGCAGCATTCTGGGCTGCCAGGTCGTAGCCCATGACCAAGTCAGCTCCTACGGTGTGGTAGCCGGGGAGGAAATTAACGGTTCCAGTCTTCTTAAGGTTACGGATATGGTGGAGAAACCAGATCCGGAAGAAGCCCCAAGCAATATGGCGGTTTTGGGACGTTACATAATTTCTTCATCCATTTTTGATATATTGGAGAAAACCCCACCAGGCAAGGGAGGCGAAATTCAGCTCACCGATGCTTTAAAGGTTTTGGCCAAGAATGAACCAGTGTGGGCCTATAATTTTACTGGTAAACGTTATGATGTAGGTGATAAGCTGGGTTTTTTAAAGGCGACTGTGGAATTTGCCCTGCGTCGGGACGATTTAGGAGACGAATTCAAGGCCTATTTGATGGATTTACTGAAGCAAGAGGATTAAATATGAAGATATTATTGGCCGGAGGAGCCGGCTATATTGGTTCTCATACAGCGGTGGCCCTGTTAGAGGCTGGTCATCAGGTGGTGGTTCTGGACAATTATGATAATAGCAGTCCAGAAGCCATTCATCGGGTGGAGGAATTAACTGGCAAAAAGGTTAGCCTTTATGAAGGGGATGCCACTGACCATAAAAGGGTTTTAGATTTAATGCAGCGGGAACAACCGGATTGCGTGATTCATTTTGCTGGGTTAAAGGCCGTGGGTGAGTCTATTGAGCAGCCCCTGCGCTATTATCGCAACAATATTGATACAACCTTGACTTTGCTGGAATGTATGGCGGAGACCGGTTGCAAAAAAATCGTCTTTTCTTCTTCAGCAACGGTTTATGGGGCGGAAAATGCGGCTCCGTGTCATGAGCTTATGCCTAAGGGCAGCTGTACCAATCCTTATGGCTGGACTAAATCCATGATGGAACAGATACTGCAGGATGCAGCGGTAGCCGATAAGGATTTAAGCGTGGTGCTTTTGCGGTATTTTAACCCTATCGGGGCCCATGAATCCGGTCGGATTGGGGAAAATCCCCGGGGGATACCCAATAACCTGATGCCTTATGTAACCCAGGTGGCTGTTGGGAAACGGGAAAAACTCACCGTTTTTGGCGGTGATTATGATACCCCAGACGGCACCTGCCTTAGGGATTATATCCACGTGATGGATTTGGCGGAAGGCCATGTGAAGGCCGTGGAGTTTGGCGCCAACCATACTGGTGTGGATATTATTAATTTAGGTACTGGCCAGCCATACAGCGTGTTGGATATTGTGCATACCTTCCAAGAGGTAAATGGCATAAAAGTTAATTATGAAATCGGTCCGCGGCGCAGCGGGGATTTGCCGGTGGTATATGCCGATGCCACCAAGGCCAAGAAAGTGTTGGGTTGGCAGGCCAAGCGCACCCTGGCGGATATGTGCCGGGACAGCTGGAACTGGCAGAAGAATAACCCGGATGGCTACGAATAAAGCCTTCCCCTTTGGGGAAGTTGGGCGCGAAGCGCTCGGATGAGGTCAAATATAATTTAGGGAGATATAAAAATTGAGTAATTTAGAAGTAGGAATTGTTGGCTTGCCTAACGTAGGCAAGAGTACATTGTTTAACGCTATCACCAAGGCCGGCGCTGAAGCCGCCAATTATCCATTCTGCACCATTGAGCCTAATGTGGGTATTGTTGAGGTGCCGGATCAGCGTCTGCAAGTTTTGCATGAGATGTATGACTCCAAGAAGACCACTCCGGCGGCTTTCCGTTTTGTGGATATTGCTGGTTTGGTAAAGGGCGCCTCCAAGGGTGAGGGCTTGGGTAACAAGTTCTTGGAGCACATCCGTCAGGTGGATGCCGTGGCCCAGGTGGTTCGTTGCTTTGACGATGGGGATATTACCCATGTGGAGGGGTCCATTGATCCAATTCGGGATATTGAAATCATTAATACTGAGCTGTGTTTGGCGGATTTGGAGGTATTGGACCGCCGTTTACAGAAGGTAACCAAGCTGGCCAAGTCCGGTGCCAAGGAGGCCAAGGCGGAAATTGAGGTCTTGGAGAAAATCAAGGCGGCTCTGGATGAGGGCAAGACTGTTCGTAGCGTTGGTTTGACCGAGGATGAACAGGAAATCATCAAGGAAATGAATTTCCTCACTTTAAAGCCAACCCTTTTTGTGGCCAATGTCAGCGAGGGTGAGGTAACCACCGCCGATACGGACAATCCGCATGTACAGCGGGTGAAGGAATTTGCCAAGGCTGAGGGTGCCGAGGTGGTAACTATTTCCGCCAAGGTGGAATCAGAAATTGCTGAATTGGATGCCGAGGAAGCCAAGGAATTCTTGGCGGATATGGGGCTGGAGGAGTCCGGCTTGGAAAAGCTTATTAAGGCCGCCTTTGATTTGTTGGGCCTCATGACCTTCCTTACCGCCGGCCCAGATGAGTGCCGGGCTTGGACCATTGTGAAGGGTACTACTGCACCGAAGGCTGCCGGAAAAATTCATTCGGATATTGAACGGGGCTTTATTCGGGCTGAGATTGTGAATTATGATGATTTGGTGGCGGCAGGGTCCACTGCTGCAGCCCGGGAAAAGGGTCAGGTGCGCTTAGAGGGCAAGGACTACATCATGCAGGATGGCGACGTGACCTACTTCCGCTTTAATGTATAACTAGGCGGGTCCTGTCATCACTCGCATGCCACCCGCAGTTATGCCTTCCCCTTTGGGGAAGCACCCCAGGGTACTAGGAGCAAGCTCCGTCGGTGCCCGATAGGGGCGGATGAGGTAAAGGAGAAAAATTATGAAAGGTATAATTTTGGCCGGGGGATCAGGCACGCGCCTCTACCCGCTTACCATGGTAACCTCGAAGCAGTTGTTACCTGTCTATGACAAGCCTATGATATATTATCCCATGTCCGTTCTGATGCGGGCCGGGATACGGGAGATTCTCATTATCTCCACCCCCCAGGACACTCCTCGCTTCCAGTCCCTCTTAGGGGATGGCAGCCAGTTTGGAGTGAAGCTTTCTTATGCCATTCAGCCAAGTCCCGATGGTTTGGCTCAGGCCTTTATCATCGGTGAGGAATTCATCGGCAATGACACGGTGGCCATGGTGTTGGGGGACAATATCTTTGCCGGCCACGGTCTTACCAAGCGCTTGGTGGCTGCGGTCAAAAATGCCGAAAATGGCCAGGGGGCCACGGTATTTGGCTACTATGTGGACGACCCAGAGCGGTTTGGTATTGTGGAATTTGACGCCAAGGGTAAGGCGGTATCCATTGAGGAAAAGCCCGCTAAGCCTAAGAGTAATTATTGCGTAACTGGATTGTATTTCTATGACAATCGGGTGGTGGAATATGCCAAGTCCCTGAAGCCTAGTGGGCGCGGGGAACTGGAGATTACTGACCTGAACCGGATTTATCTGGATAATGGCGAACTTAATGTGGAGCTCTTAGGCCAGGGCTTTACCTGGTTGGACACCGGGACCCACGAATCTCTGGTGGATGCCACCAACTTTGTGAAGACTCTGGAAACCCATCAGCACCGTAAGATTGCCTGCTTAGAGGAAATTGCTTATCTCAATGGGTGGATTAGCAAGGAAGATGTGCTGAAGGTGTATGAGGTATTGAAGAAAAACCAGTACGGCCAATACCTAAAGGACGTACTGGATGGAAAATACATAGATGTGGTGAAATGACATGACGATTATTGTGACTGGCGGGGCCGGGTTTATTGGCAGCAACTTTATCTTCCATATGCTCAAGGCTCACCCTGATTACCGAATTATTTGTCTGGATAAGCTGACCTATGCCGGTAATTTAGCCACCTTGGACCCGATTATGGACAATCCCAACTTTCGCTTTGTACAGGCGGATATTTGCGATCGGGAAGCGGTGGATAAGCTCTTTGCAGAAGAAAAACCGGATATGGTGGTGAATTTTGCGGCGGAAAGCCATGTGGACCGTTCCATTGAGGACCCAGCCATATTTTTGCAGACCAATATTATTGGCACCTCGGTGCTGATGGATGCTTGTCGCAAGTATGGTATTAAGCGGTATCATCAGGTTTCCACTGATGAGGTTTATGGGGATTTGCCACTGGAACGGCCGGATTTGTTCTTTACGGAGGAGACGCCTCTGCATACCAGCTCCCCTTATAGCAGTTCCAAGGCCGGGGCGGATTTGCTGGTAATGGCCTATCATCGGACCTACGGCTTGCCTGTGACCATTAGCCGGTGCAGCAATAACTATGGTCCATATCATTTCCCGGAAAAGTTAATTCCTCTCATGATTACTAATGCTTTGGCGGATAAGCCTTTGCCGGTATATGGGGAAGGGATTAATGTCCGGGATTGGCTCTATGTGGAGGATCACTGCCGGGCTATTGATTTGGTGCTTCATCAGGGAACTGTGGGAGAAGTTTATAATATCGGCGGTCACAATGAGATGCGTAATATTGATATTGTGAAGCTGATTTGTAAGGAATTGGGCAAGCCGGAGAGCCTGATTACCTATGTGACGGACCGCAAGGGCCACGATATGCGCTATGCTATTGATCCAACCAAGATACATAATGAGCTGGGCTGGCTGCCGGAGACCAGGTTCGCCGACGGAATAAAAAAGACCATTCAGTGGTATTTGGATAATGAGGATTGGTGGCGACCACTGCTGAATAAGTGATTCCATCTGATACATATAGCTCGCCACTGACTGGGCGGGTCCTGTCATGCCACCCGCTGTTATATAGCTTATGCCTTCTCCTTTGGAGAAGCCCTAAAGGACTAGGAGCAATGCTCCGTCGGTGGGCGCGAAGCGCTCGGATGAGGTAAACATATGAAAATATTTGTTACTGGTGTGGCTGGGCAGCTGGGCCATGATGTGATGAATGAGCTCCATAAACGGGGCCATGAGGGTATTGGCTCCGATATCGCTCCGGCTTATGCTGGGGAGCCTGATGGCAGCCCGGTATGTACCATGCCCTATCGACAACTGGATATTACTAATAAAGAGGCGGTGGCCCAGACAATAGAGGAAATAAAGCCCGATGTGGTGGTTCACTGTGCGGCCTGGACGGCGGTGGATGCCGCCGAGGATTCGAATAAGAAGGATACCGTATGGGCGGTAAATGTTACCGGCACGGAAAACATTGCCCAGGCCTGTAAGGCCGTGGACTGTAAGCTGATTTATCTCAGCACGGACTATGTTTTTTCCGGGGAAGGTACGGAGCCTTGGCAACCGGATTGTCAGGACTATGCTCCCTTAAATGTTTACGGGCAGTCCAAGCTGGCCGGGGAGCAGGCGGTGAGCCAACTTCTTACCAAGTATTTCATTGTGCGTATTGCCTGGGTTTTTGGCAAAAACGGCAAGAACTTCATTAAGACCATGCTTAATGTGGCCAAGCAGCATGACACGGTACGGGTGGTGAATGACCAAATTGGTACCCCTACCTATACCTATGATTTGGCCCGGTTGCTGGTGGATATGGGGGAAAGTGAGCAATACGGCTATTATCATGCCACCAACGAAGGTGGCTATATTAGCTGGTATGATTTTACCAAGGAAATTTACCGGCAGGCGGGGCTGGCTACCAAGGTGGTGCCGGTGACTACGGCGGAGTACGGACTGAGCAAGGCCAAGCGGCCTTTCAATAGTCGGTTGGATAAGAGCAAGCTGGTCACTGCGGGTTTTACACCGCTGCCTACCTGGCAAGATGCAGTAAAGCGGTATTTAAAAGAACTAGGCTGAATATTGTTATGTATTGATTTGAGCCAGCTGCAGGTCTAACGGGGCACGCTCGCGCTCGAGACAGCTTAGAAACTCCATCTGGCGTTATAAACCTTCTCCATAGGAGAAGGCATATAACAGGAGTGGAAAGCCTTCCCCCTTGGGGAAGGTGGGCGCGAAGCGCTCGGATGAGGTATCAAGGAGAAGCATATGGGAAAAATAAAAGTTACGAAAGCCCCGCTTGAGGGGCTCTACATAATTGAACCGGCGGTATATGGTGACGCCCGAGGCTATTTCACCGAAACCTACAATGAAAAGGATATGTTTGACGCTGGTCTTACCATGAAATTTGTTCAGGATAACGAAAGCATGAGCACCAAGGGAGTACTGCGAGGCCTCCATTTCCAAAAGACCCATCCCCAGGGGAAGCTGGTCCGGGTCATGGAAGGACGGGTTTTTGATGTGGCAGTGGATATCCGGCATGGCAGTCCTACCTTTGGTAAGTGGTTCGGGGTAGAACTTACGGAGGACAATCACAAGCAGTTTTATATTTCTCCAGGCTTTGCCCATGGCTTTTTAGTTTTGTCGGATCGGGCCAAGTTTGCCTATAAGTGCACTGACTTCTACCACCCGGAGGACGAAGGGGGCCTGGCCTGGGATGATTCGGATATTGGCATCCAGTGGCCGGCATTGCCGGACAATACTCCCCTGAATCTCAGTGAAAAAGACCAAAAATGGCCAGGTATAAAAAAATCTTTTATTTTTTCAGACAAATTTGAAAAATTGTAAAAATATATTTCTTACATATGCTACTAAAAAGTCCTACAAATATACAAAAAGACATTTTTTTTGCAGGAAATATTGTAACAAAAAGCATAGTAAAGGTGAGCAAATGTTAAATGATGTGTAACATTTGCTCTTTTTATTTGGGACAAAAATAAAAAAGGCAAATTATTCATGTAGGAATTCTTACAGAGGTGTAGGAATGGCGCTGATTTAATTTAATTTTAATCTTGGCTATACTAAAACTAAATATGATGGATGATTAGTATGGGTTAAGAATATTTAGCTGGATATCAGCCATCATGAAAGGGATTATGACCTCAATTATTTCAGGGGAAAGGAGTTTCAGGACTTATATATTCAAATTATAAGCCTTCTCCTTTGGAGAAGGTGAGCACGAAGTGCTCGGATGAGGTTAATACGAGGTCAAAACATTGCTTTAGAGAGAAAATGGGGGAGAAGATATGGCTATGAAAACTAGCCGGCTAACTAAGGCGGTATTAGCAGCAGTTCTCGGTCTTAGTTTGTCCGGGGGTGGGCTGACCACCACCTATGCCAGTGATGCCGATGCGGAGCTGGCAGCCTTGGAGCTGGAATTGGCCACCTTGGAGGCTGAGCTGGCCCAGGAAAAGGGAACAATCAAGGAAGAAAAAACCAAGTTGGCCAAGGAGCCAAACAAGATGAAATTATCCGGGGATGCCCGGGTGAAATATGCCTATGCAGGCAATGGTGCTAGATGGTACTACCGGGGAAGGTTAGCTGTCCAGCACGATATTAACGAAAAAGTGTCCGTTAATGTCCGCTGGGGCCTGATGAATGATAACCCAATGGGTTTGTCGGAGCATTTTAACCATAAGATTAATACGTTCAGTAGTAAGAATTTTCAGCAAGGATATGTTCCGGCCAATATAATTTATCCAGATATGGATGCCACTGATGGTAGCTGGGTATCCGATGCCAATATCCAGTTCAAAAAATTCCTGGGAGCAGATAAGGTTACCTTGGGGCGTTTCGGTCAAACCTTTGGTGCCACCGGTCTCATGGGTGATGAGGATGCCTTTGGTGGTATCGATGGTATTAAATTTGATTGGAGTGGCCCAGCTGGTAGTTTGACTGTGGGTTATGCCAAGTTTGGTGCATTACAGAAATATCCAAAAATCAATACAACTCAGGCTTTAAATGCTGGTTTAAAATACATTCCGACAGAGTATACCAGGAAGCCGTTGGAACAAGCCTTTTTTGTTAATGCCAAGGCTAATTTGGGGCCGGCAGTTACACTTCATGGTTTATGGATTAAGGAAATGAACAATGGCAAGACCCAAATGATACAAACTGGGACTCCATATACCCCGTATTTCTTTGATAACCCTAATGATCATGATTATCGGGGGATTGGACTTACTGCAAAAATTACTCCTAATCTCACTTTAACTGGTGATTGGATTATCAATATGAGTGAGCACACGGATTATTTGGCTGATGGCGCTACTTCTGGAAAAGATTCATGGAGAAAATATGGTGATAGTACGCCTACGTCAGCCCTTAATAAGAGTGCACTTACTCATTACAAAAAATACAATTATAAGCGCCAGGTATCTGAGTATGTAAGTTTGCGCTATAAAGAGGCAAAATGGGGAGATAAGGGGTCATTTGGTATACATTTGGATTGGCGAAATATTGATCCAACGGCTAATTTAGATGGATATTTTACTATGGTAAGTAATATAGGTTCCAATAAAAATGCTAATGTTGTGTCTAATAATTACTACATAAGTCGTTCGGCTATGTATAACACCTTATCAGTGGCTGATGATATTTTAGCATTTGAAGGTATTCGGGGGCCGGTTATCGGTTTTGACTATATGATAACCAAAAATGTAAAACTTAGTGTGTTGCAGAGCTTTGCTGGAACTGTTAATGGTTATCGTTTTAATCACAGTATTACAAATATTGATCCATCTACAAAGAAAGTAGAAAAATCAAAAGATGATGCTACGAAAAAATATTATGATAGTAGTAATTATCGCTTGGATGCCAGCATTGATCAGATAAGTGAGCGGGCTGATAATATGACCGTAATTGCTATTACGGCTAAATTCTAAGGAGGGAGAAATATGAAAAACAGTAAAAAAGTTTTGGCTTTGATGCTGAGCACCGCTTTCTCCCTAAACTTGGGAGGGATTGCTTGCGCAGAGCCAAGCCCAGAGCAGCTGGATGCTTTGCGAGCGGAAATTAAGGAGCTGCGCCAGGTATTAAAGGTAGAAAGGGCCAAGCATAAATACCAAAAGGCCAAGGATGTGGAGCGGAGCAAGGAATGGAATGTACACGGGGATGTGCGGGCTAAATACGCCAAGGTTAATCATGAGGATGTGATGACCCAGCGGTTACGGCTGTCCATTGAACGTCAAGTGGGAGAGACCATGCGCTTTAAGGGCCGCTGGGCCGTAATGAATAACAATGAATATGGTCTATCAACCCAGTATGCTAAGCAATTGTTTAAGTGGAATAATAATAATATGTATAATTCTGAGCAACGGTATCCAGACTTCTCAGGAGCGGATAATAACTGGATTTCCGATGCTTATATTGAGATGGATAATGTGGTGGGCTCTACCCTGTCTATTGGTCGTTTTGGCCATACCTTTGGGGCCACCGGCTTCTGGTCTGATGCGGAAACCAGCGGTGGTATTGATGGTGTAAAGGCCAGCTTTGATATCAATGGTGGCGACCACAATATAACTATTGGTTATGCTAACTTTTCACCTGTTCAGGACTATCCAAAATATGTAACTGGTGGTACCAGTGTAACTTATGCAGATGGCAGTAATGCAGTGCCATATTACTTTAGTAAGGGTATAGGTGATGCTCTGTTTATTACCGGTAAAGCCAAGATCAACGATCAGTCTACGGTATATGCTTCCTGGCTGCATCAGTATCGCACTGCTAATAAGAATAGTTCTACTATGGGATCAGAGCTTACTGGTATTACTGATCCGACTAACAGATATTGGGATGGAGCCAAGCATGATATTTGGGGTATTGGCATTAAGCATAAGTTGGATAATAATGTTACCTTCTTGGCGGACTATATGAACAATCGATGTTTTGATGCTAGTCAGAGTGCTACCTATATGAGCCTTCGCTATAAAGAGGCAAATCTAGACAAGATTGGCTCCTTCGGACTGAATCTGGATTGGCGTCGAATAAGTGCTCCGTACACTCGGGATAATCTAAAGGGTATTGAATATTACTCCATTTTGGCTGGTAATAAACTGTCCAGTGATATGACCTTGGTACAGGATAATACCAAGGGCTTCGTCTTTGGCTTCCAGTGGGTACCATATAAGAACATCCTTATTGAAGGTAAGCAATCCTTAGGGACTAAATACACTGATAAGGGAGACCGGGCACCGGAGTATTCCTCTCTGTCCGTATCCACCAAGTTCTAAACGCAGTATAAAGGAAAGTGGAGTGAATAAAATGAAAAAATATTTAGCAGCAGCAATGCTGATTTCATTAAGTCTTGGCTTCGCTGGCACCGCTTATGCTGCGGAGAGTCAGGACGGGGCTGATGTCAAGTTCCAGCAGCTAAAGCAGCGGGTTGAAAACTTGCGGGCCCAGGTAAATCAAGCTAAAGAGGATAATAAACAAATCGAGGCCAAAAAGGATGAGTCCAATGTGGGTAGGAAGCTGAAGCTCTCGGGAGATGTGCGGGTAAAGGCCATCAATAATCATATTGGAAAGCATACCACCATTACAGAATCAGTTCAGATTTTAGGCCATTACAGCTTTGACAAGGACTGGATGGTGGGGGCTAAATATGCCTTTATGTCTGATAATAATATGGGTACTTCTACACGCAATACCTTTAATAGCCCAAACTTTTCCGATGGTAATCAGCGTTATGATGATTATACGGCAGCGGACAATAATGTGTTAATGAATCTCTACATAAGGAAGAATCATTTCCTGGGAGATAATTCCATTCAGGTGGGTCGTATGGGACCAGATGTTTTGGCTACCAAATATTGGTCGGCAGCCAATTCTTCTGGCTTCTATGATGGTATCCGTCTGGCCTTTGGTCATGAGGAAAATTTGGAATTTTGGTATGGTGATTGGGGTTCCGTAGATACCTATGAGAAATACTGGAACCACCTGAATAACTTTAATAGTGAGAAGCGAAAGACACTGGAAAAGAATATTATGATTTTAGGTAAGTATAAGCTGAGTCCAGTGACCAAGGTATACGGTTTCTTCCTGAACGAACTGCAGGACAAACAGGCGGGAGCTGAAAACTACAAGATGCGTGGTATTGGCTTTAGCACCCGGTACCGGGATTGGCGGTTGGATGCGGACTTTACCAAGAATATTGCCAATGGAGCCGTGGGTCGCTTCTTCCGTCTCCGTTACAAGGGCTCTGACCGGGCTGTGCCGGGCAGTTGGACCTTGGGTCTGGATTATCAGAAAATTGAACCAGGTAACCTGTACGCCTCTGCCCTTAATGGCGTAAATGATGTAAGCTTGGGAATGAAGGATCTGATTGGTAGTGATGGTTTCATTCTGTGGGCGGATTATATTCTCCGGCGGAATCTGCGCGTGGCGGCCTATCAGTCCATTGGCCGTAAGGCAACTACGGCATATTCTAATGCAAATTACGGTACTTGGAAGAAGGGCGACTCTGCACCACAGTATTCCCGTATCCACTTTATCTGGAGCTTCTGATAACCCAACAATTAAGTTTTTATAGGAGGCATTGCCTTATGGATAAAAAATTGTGGCAGCAGCCGGTAAGCCGTCGGAAATTCCTCGGTTTGTCGGCAGGGGCACTCTCCGGCCTGATGTTCAGCAACCTCTTTCATCCCAAGAAGGTTGGCGCAGCACCGGGAGAAAAATACCATCGGTTTGTGGTACTGACCGATGTACATTGCCCTAGTGAGCGGGATCCGGAAAAGATTGCCGCTATTGAAGAAATCAACACCTGGTCCGATGTGGACCAGGTGGTAGTTACCGGTGATGTGGTCCATGATATCGGGGACCAGACAGAGCTGAATGCCGCTTCAGCAGTTTTGGACCATATTAAGGCTCCACGCTATGTGCTGACCGGTAATCATGACTATATGTATTCCGACTGGACCAACCATGGCGGTCATTTCCAGTGCGGTCCCGATGAGCGGGCGATGAAGCTGGAGCGTTTCAAAAAGCAGTTCAATATGAACGCCTTGTATTTCTCCAAGGATTTGGGCCCATATCATCTGGTATATCTGTCCCCGGATGACCTGCATACCACTTATCTAACCACTATGTCACCAGATCAGTTAGCCTGGTTAGAGGTGGATTTGAATGACAACAAGGATAAGCCAACCTTGGTTTTCTTCCATGGTTCCTTGGAGGGAACCTGGGATAAGAACGGTAAGGCTTGGCCAAATCATCCGGGCTTTATGGCTCAGCCAAAGGATCAGGTGCGGGCAATTGTGGCCGATAATCCTCAGATAATGGCTTGGATTTCCGGACATCTCCATTTGGGAGTATTCAATGAAAGCAGCCGGGATCCGAACCTCTATACTTATAATGAGCATGGAGTACCAAATATTCATAACCCGGCTACTTTGGGAACTGGCTACATGTACAGCCATAGCCGGGATGGCTTTAACAACTATCCAGCTATATGGACCAAATCTTATTTCTTATTTGACGACCGCATGGAAGTGCGGACATATGACCACACCAACCATACTTTTTTACCGGAGCTTGATGTGGCTATCAAGATCTATAAAAAGTAAAGGTGAGTGATTAGTATGTTTAAGAAAATTTCTTTAATGTTAACCGTGTGTCTGCTGGTTTTGGGCACTTTTACCTCTTGCTTTGCGTCTATGGGCGGCCCTGGGGAGAAAATTCGCATTATGTGCTACGGCGATTCCAATACCTGGGGCTTTACCCAGCGACCTAATGTAAAGCGTTGGCCAAGCAATGTTCGTTGGCCAGGTGTACTCCAGAAGGAATTGGGGGATAATTACACCATCATCGAAGAAGGATTGTCCAGCCGTACAGCCGGTGAGGATAACTACGATAACGGCTTGAATGAAGCTATTCAGTATGAGCTGAACTTCAATGGGCGTCCAACACTGATGCCACTCATCAAGAGTCATATTCCTCTTGATTGCGTAATCATTATGCTGGGCACCAATGATATCAAGGTGCGGTTCCACAAGACTCCGGAAGAGGTTACTGCTAATGTGGAGCGCCTGGTAAAGATGATTAACAACAGCTGCGATCCGGAAAAGGAATGGTATGGCTACGGAGTGCCAAAGGTTTTAGTAGTGGCTCCGGTACCTGTGTATGCCACTAAGGCATCCTTTGCGGCCAAGAATGCCGCTTCCCGGGAGCTGGGCCATCTCTACAAGGAGATGGCTGCCCGTAACGGAGTAGAATTCCTGGATGCCGGTGAATATATTAAGGTACCGGGAATGCCGGATGGGATTCATCTGACGGCTGAACAGCATCGAATTTTAGGTATGGCTGTGGCCGCCAAGATCAAGAGTATGGATTTACATTAAAATAAGAGTCGGTGAAACGAAAAAGTCAGGCTTCGGCCTGACTTTTTTTTTATTAAAAAAAGGGTTTTTCATATTAACAGCGAAATTATGTACTGAGTAACGGAAATTAACCGTAATAAATTGGTTCGTTCCAAAGGAGTGAATGGATTATGAATAACCTTAGTCTTACCCAGAAATTGATGGTGGGGTTCGGGGTGCTGCTGATTATAATAATTGGCTTTGGTTTTTACAGCCATAATGCAGCTAACAAGCAAAATGATGCGGCCCAAAATGTGGAAGATTGGATGTCAACTGCCCTGATGGTTCAGGCGATTTCCAATGATATGGATGATGTTAACCGACTGGTTCATTTAAGTGCCGGTGCGGCAGCTGGTTCCAAGGAATTGGCGGCCATTCAGGCGGACCTTAACACCTCAAAGGATAAGGTGATGAAGGGGTTCCAGGACTACGAGGCTTCTATTTATGAAAGTGCCTATGATACGGAGGAAGAGCGGCAGTCTGATTTGGCTATGGTCAAGGACGAGATGGACCTGTGGAATGAGTATCTGGCCGTAGCGGAACCGCTGGGCCGACGGGTGTCGGCCGATGACGGCGAAAAGGCTATGGGAGAGCTTCAGGGAAGCTTGGATAAAGCTTATGAAGCGGCTCAGGAGGCTATTCAGGCGGATGTTAAGGTCTGCGACGAAGGAACTAAGAAGGCTATTGGAATGGCCAATGAAACCTTTGAGTCAGTGGCCCTGATGTCTACGGTGATTACCATTGTAGCAGCGTTGTTCTGCATTGGTATAATGGTATTATTAAATCGCAGTATCAAGTCGTCGGTGAATGAGCTGATACGGGTGGCTACTTCGGTATCCAATGGTGATTTGCGTAATAAGGCTATTATTGATGGTAATGATGAATTTACTGCTATTAGTGATAAATTTAATCATATGATTGATAGTGTCCGGGCGATGTGCCAGAACATTCAAAACACGGCGGTGAAGGTAGCGGCTGCGTCGGAGGAATTGACGGCCAGTGCCCATCAGTCATCGGAGGCAACTCAGGCTGTGGCCCAGTCTGTTACTGAGGTGGCAGCATCGGCTGCCATGCAAACCCAGGAGTTGGGCAAAGCCGAGAATGAGGCACATAATGTATTAAAGGGTATGCAGGAAATGGCTGAGGCAGTGGAGGAATCCATGAAGTCCGTTGAGGAAGCCGTAGCCAAGGCCCAGGAAGGTAATGAACTGGCGGCCGAAACTGTACGGGAAATGAATGGGGTAACCGATACCGTGCTGGAATCCACCGAGCGGGTTTCCCAACTGGGTGAACGGTCCAAGGAAATTGGCCAGATTGTATCAGTTATTTCCGGTATAGCCGGGCAGACCAATTTGCTAGCCTTGAATGCGGCTATTGAGGCAGCTCGGGCTGGTGAACAGGGCCGTGGCTTTGCGGTAGTGGCCGAGGAAATCAGAAAACTGGCTGAGGAATCCCAGACGGCAGCCCAGCAGATTAGCGATTTGATTGGTAGCATCCAGTCGGAAACCAACGATGCCGTAGTTTCCATGAACAAGGGCGCCAAGGCAGCTGAGGCCGGCAAAGATAATTTGGCAGTTACCGGGGATGCCTTTAATCAAATTCTGGAGCGCATCAATTATGTTCGGGAGAAATCGGCGGTTATCAGTGATACGGTGAATGATTTGATGGTTCCGATTGATAATCTGGCCAATAATATCAGTAATGTGGCTGAGCAGGCCGGCAAGGTCAATGATGAGTCTCAGTCCGTATCAGCAGCCTCTGAGCAGCAGGCAGCCGGCATTGATGAGATCGCATCCAGCAGCCGGATGTTGTCCGGATATGCCAAGGATCTGGAAGATACTACTATGAAGTTTAAATTGTAACTGAATAATAAAACGGGGTGCTTTGGCACCCCATTTTTTTGACCTCATCCGGCTCGTATAACTGCCACCGACGGAGCTTTGCTCCTAGTACCCTTGGGTGCTTCTCCATAGGAGAAGGCAAAATATCAATGCTATCTGTTAGTGCCCTCTCCTGTGGAGAGGGTGCCCGAAGGGCGGGTGAGGTTCCATCAAACAAGTGACTATCCGCTACAAAGGGAATGTTGTATCTAAAAATGAGTATAATGTTTACTGTGCGGTTAATTTTTGTGGAAAAAACGCTATTTTTATTGAAAAAAGTGTAAACCATATAGTATAATCTATATTTGATGAGCCTTCTCCTTTGGAGAAGGTGCCCCGATAGGGGCGGATGAGGTTAAGGAGGAATTACCCATGCAAATGAATGGTGCCCAGGCCATACTGGAGAGCTTGAAAATAGAAAATGTGGATTTGGTATTTGGTTACCCCGGAGGAGCGGTGCTGGACCTGTACGATGCGGTGTACAAGGCCAAGTTTCCCCATATTTTAGCTCGCCACGAGCAGGGAGCCGTTCACGCCGCTGATGGCTACGCCAGAGCCACTGGTAAGGTAGGTGTGTGCTTTGCCACTTCCGGCCCGGGTGCTACCAATCTTATTACTGGTATTGCCACAGCTAATATGGATTCCATTCCTTTAGTGTGCTTCACCGGGCAGGTAACCAATCCGCTCATTGGTAAGGATTCCTTCCAGGAAGCGGATATTGTGGGTATTACCACCCCGATTACCAAGCATAATTATCTGGTAAAAAAGGTGGCGGAGCTGCCACGAGTTATAAAGGAAGCTTTCTTTATTGCCCGGACCGGTCGTCCTGGTCCGGTGGTTATCGATATTGCCAAGGATGTGTTTACTGCTATGTTGGATTTTGAATATCCAACGGAGGTCAAGCTCCGGGGCTATAAAGGAGATTTCACTGGGGATACCCAGCAGATTACTGATGTAGTGACGGCCTTGGGTAAGGCTAAGCGCCCCTTGTTGTTCATTGGTGGTGGTGTAACACTGTCCAACCAGACGGAATTATTGCGAGAAATCGTATCCAGTACTGGTATTCCTGTGGTCAGCTCTTTGATGGGGTTGGGCTGTATTCCAGCCAAAGCAGAGGGCTTTTTGGGTCTGGTGGGCATGCACGGTTCCTATGCAGCCAATATGGCAGTGCAGAAGTGCGATCTTCTCATTGGTATCGGCGTGCGCTTTGATGATCGGGTAACTGGCAAGGTGGATGCCTTTGCTCCGAAGGCCAAGATTGTGCATTTCGAAGTGGACAAGGCGGAAATTAACAAGAATATCTTCGCTCATTACCCGGTAATTGGAGATCTACGGTGGTCCTTACCGATATTTAAGGAGCAGCTGCAGGCCAGTGGTCGGGATTATTGCGGCCAATTCGCCGATTGGCACAAGCTGGTGGTGGATATGAACCACCAAAATCCGTTTAGTTATACCACTAATACCCAGTTTATTATGCCACAGGAGCTCATCGACACCGTCAGCGAGCTGGTGGATGAAAATACCATTGTTGTTACTGATGTGGGACAGCACCAGATGTGGGCGGCCCAATTCTTCAATAGCCGTAATCCGCGGCAATTCCTTACCTCGGGTGGGCTGGGTACGATGGGATACGGTCTGCCGGCAGCTTTGGGGGCTAAATTGGGGAGATCAGATAAGAAAGTGGTGTTGTTCACCGGGGATGGCTCCATCATGATGAATTGTCAGGAAATGGCTACGGCGGCAGACAATGATATTGATATAAAAATCGTTTTGCTGCACAATCATGTGTTGGGTATGGTATCCCAGTGGCAGCGCATGTTCTATGGGAAACGCTATTCCCAGACCCTGCTCTCTGGTAAAACGGATTATGTGAAGCTGGCGGAGGCAATGGGGCTTAGTGCTTGCCGGATTGAGAAGCCGGAGACCCTTAAGTCTGATTTGGCGAAGGCCTTAAATTCTGCTGGGCCAATGCTCATTGATGTCATATTGCCAGGAAACGAAGATGTGTTGCCAATGGTAGCTCCAGGAGCGCAACTGGACAATATGGTGCTGGGAGGTGTTGAAGGATGAAAAAGTATATTTTAGCAGTGCTGGTAGACAACAAGCCAGGTGTTTTAACCCATGTATCCGGCCTGATCAGTCGGCGAGCCTTCAACATTGAGAGTATTTCCGCCGGTTATACGGAGGATGCGGACATTACCCGTATCAATATCGAGGTGTCCGTGGAAAATGATCGGGAGCTGGAACAGGTGGTAAATCAGCTGGGAAAGCTCATTGATGTAATAAAAATTGTAAATTTGGGCTTGGTGGATTCCATTATTCGGGAGCTGGTGCTGCTAAAGGTGCGGGCTAGCAAGGAATCCTTGGCGGATATTCGGAATATCGTGGATATTTTCCGGGGGAAAATCGTGGATGTAAGTCCGGAAAATGTGGTGATTGAGCTTACGGGCTCCCAAGGGAAAATCGATGCCATTTGCGAGATGCTGGCGGAGTTCCAGATTATTGAGATTGCCCGTACAGGGGCTATCGCCCTCAGCCGCGGTCCTGTACCAGTAAAGAATATGTAGATACGAAACGCGCATTTACACTGCACTGTAAAAATGCTATAATTTCTCTAATAGGCGAACCCTATCATGTTGTGTGTAAGTATTTTGAAGGGGGTTATTTTTGTGGAATTAAAAGGCAGTAAGACCGAACAGAATTTGTGGGCCGCATTTGCAGGGGAATCTCAGGCTCACACCAAGTATCAGTATTTTGCCTCTCAGGCGAAGAAGGATGGTTTTGTACAGATACAGAACATTTTTACTGAAACTTCCAAGAATGAGAAGGAGCATGCGAAAATTTGGTTCAAGCTGGTAAGTGGCGGCAAGATCGCTTCTACTGCAGAGAACCTCAAGGCAGCGGCTGCTGGCGAGCATGAGGAGTGGACTTCCATGTATCCGGAATTCGCCAAGGTAGCCCGGGAGGAAGGCTTTGACAAGATTGCTTCCCTTTTTGAGGCTGTGGCTGCTATTGAAAAAGAGCATGAAGAGCGTTATAAGATCCTTCTTCTGAATGTAGAGCAGGATAAGGTATTCAAGAAGAACGAGAAGGTTATTTGGCAGTGCTCCAACTGTGGTTATGTATGTACTGGTGAGGCAGCTCCAGAGGAATGCCCAGTTTGTGCTCATCCACAGGCTCATTTTCAGGTATTGCCAACCAACTACAAATAAAAGAGGTTGTTTTACGGGCTGGGACGCATCGCGCGCCCCAGCCTTTTTGTATTTACCTCATCTCTTGACTTCTAAAATGTAAATAGTAAAATTATTTTAGGTGATTAAATGGAAAAGATTACATTTTCAGTGGGGGACATTGTCCGCATGAAGAAAGCGCATCCCTGCGGCAGCAATGAATGGGAAATTACCCGCACCGGTATGGATATTGGTATTAAATGCTGTGGTTGCGGTCATTTTGTCATGATGCCAAGGGTGAAATTCACGCGTATGCTGCGGGGAGTAGTCTCTCAAGCGAAATAAGTTAACCTCATCTCCCTACTTTGTAGGGACCTTCCCCTTTGGGGAAGGCAAATGTTGAAGCCTTCTCCTATGGAGAAGCACCCAAGGGTACTAGGAGCAAAGCTCCGTCGGTGGCAGTTATACGAGCCGGATGAGGTATAAAATATTTGGGGGTGTTTTGATGAAAAAAAAGACATCAGGAATAAATAAATGGCTGATTTCTTTTGTGGTATTTGCCTTGGTGGCAGGGGCCTGCTGGGCGATTTTTTCAGGGATTTGTCAGCATATTAATAAAGATAATCTGGATAAGGCACAGACTGCGGCTCAGAAATACAGCCTGAGTCTGGAACTGTTGGCTCGGGACATGGTGACAGATACCGGCCGGATGGCGGATGTGGCCCGTCAACAGCGGACTAATGATGGCTGGTTCATGTCGGCTGCTCAGTCCATTGCTAAGCAAAACACCAACACATTGGGAATTCAATATAGCCCGTTAGGGCGCCCGCCAGTTGCTTATCCCGCTGGCTTTAGCTTTGGGGGGGACAGTGGTTTGGCACCGGCCTTTACCAAAATGCAGGATGCTGCCATTATCGGTGATGGCAGTCCTCAGGTGCTTTCTCCAGTAAAACTCCAGTCCGGTACCCAAGGGGTAATTGCCATGACCCCGGTGTTTTTGTACAACAATCGCACCCAGAATTTTGATTATCTTGGTAATGTGGCCTTGGTAATGAAGTTGCCGGAGGCGATTCAGGATAAGGCCTTACAGGAAATTCAGGATGCCGGTTATAATTACGCGATTTATGGTAATAATGGCACCTTGGAGCAGGACGGCCTGGTGGCTCGTTCCGAGGGGGACTTGGATGAGAATGCGGCGGAGGCTTCTGCTAAGGTTCCCGGCGGTCATTGGCAGGTGAAGCTGTCTGTTATGGATAGCTGGGCCAAATCTGCTCAGACCATGGGCATACTAATCAGCCTGGTGATTGGAGCTATTTTGGGCGGTTTAACCCTGTGGGGCCTTAGCGCCCGGCAACAACGGGCGGTTAGTCGGCGCGCCCTTATGACAGATTCTTTGACGCAAATTGGCAATAAGCGGGCCTTGCAGGAATATTTAGCCGGAATGTGCCATCAGTTGAAGGCACATTTCGTTGTAGCTTGCATGGATATTGACAATCTCAAGGACTTCAATAAAAATTATGGTCGAGATACCGGTGATGCGGTATTAAAGGAAGTGGCCCGACGGGTGGGCTCCTGCCTTAAAGATGATGATCGTCTCTTTAGACTGGGAGAGGATACCTTTGTGGCGGTTATTGATAATGAGTCGTTGGAAGGCGTATCCCGGCGGCTGGAGGAGATACGGCAAAAGGTATCCATGTCCTTTGAATATGGCGATTTGAAGTTGCGGACATATATTGATGTGGGCTGCGCCGCCTTTCCAATGGATGCCCGTAAGCCTAATGAGTTAGTGAAAATAGCTGATCAGCGAATGAATGTGAAAAAGGGGAATGTGTTCCCTGAAGGCACGGACTGGTTGGGAGAGGACGACGCTCAGGAAACATCTGCGGGTAAGGAAGCTCCTGGGGAAAAAGGAACGGATGAGTAAATATGATGTTTGGATTAAATAAAAAGCTTATTATGTTAATGGTAGCTGTATTGGTGCTGGCCCTTAGCGGGTCAGCCCTGGCAGCCAAGCGGGTGGACCGGCGATTTGTGGACAGTGGGGCACATACCGGGTATTATTTGGATGTAAATTCCATCCAATATGATAACCCTGATGAGCTTACGGCGGATATTTACATCGTTAAGCCTCTCTTTAATACCATGTTTATGTATACTACCGTCTTTGATATGAAGGAGCATTCCTACCAGTTTGTTTACACCAAGATTTATAAGTATGATACCCGTGAAGTAACTGGAAAAAGCGATATTCCATCGCCGAAAGTGGGCTATACCAATGCGGCAGTAGGCAATAACCGGATTATGGAAAGTGTGCTGGATTATGCGTTGAATTGGCACCGTACCCACATCTACAAGACCAACGAAGGGGAATTATTGGATTAAAAAATACTTTACAAATGTTATACAATATATTATAATTTCAGCATAGTTTTAAAAGAACAGTGTCTAGTGTGAGTGAACACACTGAACATTGTTTAACAAAAAACTATGGAAAGAGTATACGTGGACACTGAAGTCCGTAATTCTAGCTTACTAGTATTGCGGATTTTTTTGTGCATGAACCTCATTCGTCAGCTGCGCTGCCACCGACGGCAACGCCTAGTCCTTTAGGGCTTCTCCAGAGGAGAAGGCTTTAAATTGCCTTCCCCTTTGGGGAAGGTGCCCGAAGGGCGGATGAGGTTTCAACAGGAGGAGGAATTATTATGGATTATGCACTTATTATCCGACAGGTCAACGACTTTGTCTGGGGCCCGGTTATGCTGGCATTCCTGGTGGGCACCGGCATTTTTCTCACTGTCCGTTTGAAATTTAAACCTTGGATTAATCTCCCTTATGCTGTAAAGATGATTATGGCTAAGAAGGGTAATTCCGAGGGCGACGTTACCCCCTTCCAGTCCCTGATGATAGCCCTGTCAGCTACTGTGGGTACTGGTAATATTGTTGGTGTAGCTACCGCTATGGTATTAGGCGGTCCAGGTGCCTTGGTGTGGATGTGGATTTCCGCAGCCTTTGGTCTTTCCACCAAATATGGTGAGTCCGTATTGGCGGTTAAGTATCGGGAAAGCAACACGCAGGGGGAGATGGCCGGTGGCCCAATGTACGCTATGAAAAATGGTATCGGCGGCCCTATCGGTAAGCTTTTGGCCGTATTGTTTTCTGTATTTGCTGTATGCGCTTCCTTTGGTATCGGCAACATGACCCAGGCTAATTCCATAGCTGCAGCCTTTAGTTCCAGCTTTGATGTGAATCCAGCTTTGGTGGGCGCTATCTTGGTTATCCTTTCCCTAGTAATTCTCTTTAAGGGTATTCATTCTATCGGTGCTGTATCCAGTATTGTGGTACCGGTAATGGCGGCTTTTTATGTAATTGTGGCTGTTATTGTAATAATTGCTAATTTTGAAAATCTGCCAGCAGGTATTGCGGAGATTTTCTCCATGGCCTTTGCTCCGGATGCTGTGGCCGGTGGTGTAGGTGGTTCTATTGTAGCCTCCATGCTCACAGCTATGCGTTGGGGTGTGGCCCGTGGTGTATTCTCCAATGAGGCTGGTCTTGGTTCTGCACCAATTGCTGCGGCAGCTGCCAAGACGGACCACGCTTCCCGCCAGGGCTATGTAAACATGACTGGTACGTTCTTCGATACCATGATTATCTGCGTTCTTACTGGTTTGGTAATTGCTTCTTCCGGTATGCTGGGAACCATTGATCCGGCAACAGGCAAGGCTGTGTCCGGTGCCCAGATGACTATTCTGGCTTTCTCCACTGTATTTGGCGAGCATGCTAAGGTGATTGTATCCTGTTCCCTGGCCCTCTTTGCTTTCTCCACTATCCTCGGTTGGGAATATTATGGTGAAAAGGCTTTGGAATACTTGTGCAAGAATCATGATGTTACCGTAATGTATCGCACTATTTTTGCCTTTATTACCTATATTGGTGCTACTCAGACCTTGGATTTGGTGTGGGATTTCTCCGATACGGCCAATGGTCTCATGGCCATACCAAACCTTATCTGCCTGTTGTGGCTCAGTAAAGATATTGCCCGGGAGTGCTTTGATTATGAAAAGCGGGTTGTGGTCCGGGAAAAGAACGGCGAGAAAGTAGATTTGTCGCTGGAAACCGAAGATTAAGGTTAACTTTTTCCTACAAAACAATTTTTGATTTATTAAAACAAGATTAAATTTGCTAAAATAATAAAAAACTTTGGCAAAAAAGCTTGCATTAAAAAAATGGTTGTGTTACTATACCATTGGGTCAGGGTATATTGGGCCGTGAAGCTTGAGGAAACATGGATACTCTAGCGGAGAGAGCCTGAGAACACCTTGATACTAAAACTTTTTTTAAAGGAGGAGTTCTTATTATGAAAAAGACTCTCGTATCCGCATTGACTACCGCTCTGGTAGTAGGCGCTGCATCCACTACTTTTGCAGCTGCTAATCCTTTCTCCGATGTTCCAGCTGACCACTGGGCATACGAC
>Ga0256405_10001964_pt1 | contig 51237 bp, 40 predicted proteins | sample RumenRJG_02DNA_FD_189096 | JGI IMG/M metagenome (GOLD analysis project Ga0256405, IMG submission 189096) | Bovine rumen microbial communities from Lethbridge, Alberta, Canada - RJG_02 | ecosystem: Host-associated > Mammals > Digestive system > Stomach > Rumen | place: Canada: Alberta...
ATTGAGGGTCGTCACAGACGATGACGTTGATAGGGTGCAGGTGTAAAGACGGTGACGTCAAAGCCGAGCACTACTAATTGCCCGAAATCTTTCGCCATGCTGATATTATCAGATGTAATGAGTTTCTGGACAAGTCGGAGACTTCAGTTCTTGTGTGTAAGTTGTCAAACCCCATATCAGGTGGTTATTGCAGCGGGGTCCCACCTCTTCCCATTCCGAACAGAGAAGTTAAGCCCGCCTGCGCCGATGGTACTGCAATGCAATGCGGGAGAGTAGGAAACCGCCGTCTTTTTTAAAGAAGAGCCTCGAAGATACAATATCTTCGGGGCTTTTTCGTTATATATCTGTATGCAATGGACAGATAGAATCCGACAGGTGAAGATATTATTGGTGTTAGCGGCGATCGTGATTGCCGTGACCTCTCTGCTCGTATCCCACTATCTGGTGAAAGACCTTTCTAAAGAAGAACATAAAAAGATGGAGGTATGGGCACAGGCACTTCATGTGCTGAATCATGCTGATGATAACACGGACCTGACACTGGTACTGGACGTGATTCAAGGCAACACTACCATTCCTATCATTGTCCTGAACAGTGAAGGACAGATCGATGACTTCCGGAATATTGAGGACACGACCCGCTTGGAGTACTATGCCCAGGAGATGATACAGTCGGGCGACACTATTCTTGTGGGAGATCAACTGGTCTGTTATGATGAGTCGGTTCTGCTGAAACGGCTCTCCCAATATCCTTATTGGCAACTTGGTATCGTGATGGTCTTTGTGGTTGTGGCCATTTTTGCACTCTTATCGTCGAAGAAAGCCGAACAGAACAAGGTGTGGGTGGGTCTGTCGAAAGAGACGGCTCATCAATTGGGTACCCCCATCTCCAGTCTGATGGCGTGGGTGGAGATCCTGAAAGAGAATCATCCGAATGACGAGTTGATCCCAGAAATGGATAAAGATGTGAAACGTCTGGAGCGCATTGCCGAACGTTTCTCGAAGATAGGATCTTTGCCTGAGCCCAAGGAAGGCTCGATGAACGAGGTGCTGACCCACGTGGTGGAATATATGCGCCATCGCACTTCCGACAAGGTAGAGATCCATAGTAACATGCCAGATCATGATGTCAGGGTGATGATGAACGCCTCGTTGTTCGAATGGGTGATTGAGAATCTCTGCAAGAATGCGGTGGATGCCATGGATGGCAGCGGTCAGATCGACCTGACGCTGATGGAAGAAGGCGGGCATGTGGTCATCGAAGTGGCAGATAACGGTAAGGGTATTCGTAAGAAAGATATCAGAAATGTCTTTACGCCAGGCTTCACCACCAAACAGCGTGGCTGGGGATTAGGACTTTCACTTGCCCGCCGCATTGTCGAAGACTATCATAAAGGCAAGATTTTTGTTAAGTCATCTGAACTTGGCAAAGGCACCACCTTCAGAATAGAGTTGTAAATTTTGCACAAACAGGGGGTGGAGTGTGTAATATAACCCTTTGAATATGAAGGATTATGTATAGAAATGATAAAAAAATAAAATAACTGCACCTTAATTGGAAAAAAGTTTGTACCTTTGCACGCTGAATTATGTGATTATGTGTAGTTTAGAGTCATTGAAGGTAGATTTGAGAGGGCTGAAGGACGAGGTAACCACCTTGGATTTCAATCTCGATGATACATACTTCGAGGCTTTGGACGGTGCAGATGTGAAGCAAGGCTCTTTGCATGTGTCGGTGTCTATACGCAAGGCTACCGGCTTTTTTGAGTTCCAGTTCCATACTGCAGGCACAGTCACAGTCACCTGCGACCGATGTCTCGACGATATGGAGCAGCCGGTGGAAACCGACAACCGCCTGATTGTCAAGCTCGGAAGCGACTACTCAGAGGAGGATGATCTGGTCGTGGTGCCCGAGAACGAAGGAATACTCGACATGACATGGTTCATCTATGAGTTTGTAGCGCTGGTAATACCCATCAGGCATGTGCATGCACCTGGCAAGTGCAACCCTGCCATGACGAAAGCTCTGGAAGAGCTGTCAGCTGACCGAAGCAGCGATGAGGAGTCCGCCCAGCCCACAGATTCCCGCTGGGAGAAACTCTTGAAATTAAAAGGGTAAAAAGGTAAAAAAGTAAAAAGGTAAAAATTAAAATTTTATAGAATTATGGCACATCCTAAAAGAAGACAGTCAAAGACTCGTACCCTCAAGCGTCGTACACACGACAAGGCAGTAGCTCCCACACTCGCAGTATGCCCTAACTGTGGCGCATATTACGTTTATCACACCGTATGCCCCACCTGTGGTTACTATCGTGGTAAGGTAGCTATCAAGAAAGAGGACGAAGTAGCTGAGTAATGAGCAAAATCAATTGCATAATCACCGGCATTGGCGGCTATGTCCCCGACTATATCCTCACCAACGAGGAGTTGTCGCGGATGGTTGACACCAACGACGAGTGGATTATGACACGCGTCGGTATCAAAGAGCGCCACATCCTCGTAGAGGAAGGTCTCGGCACCAGCTATATGGCCCGTAAGGCCGCCAAGCAACTGATGCAGAAGACGGGCGCTGACCCTGATACCATCGACGCTGTGATCGTAGCCACAACAACGGCAGATTATAAGTTCCCATCCACAGCATCCATCGTGGTCGGCAAACTCGGACTGAAGAATGCGTTCGCGTTCGACTTCTGGGGTGCATGCTGTGGATTCCTCTATTCGCTCGACGTGGCTTCGACGATGATCGAGAGCGGCCGGTATAAGAGGATTATCCTCATCGCCGCCGACAAGATGTCGTCAGTCACCGACTATAAGGACCGTTCCACCTGTCCGCTCTTTGGCGACGGTGCGGCTGCAGTGCTCTTAGAGGGCACGGAGGAAGAAAACATCGGCGTGATGGATTCCTATCTGCGCTCCGATGGTAAGGGACTGCCGTTCCTGCACATGAAAGCCGGCGGCTCTGTCTGCCCGCCTTCCCACTTTACGGTCGATCACCGTCTGCACTACCTCTATCAGGAGGGGCGCACCGTGTTCCGTTATGCCGTAACGAACATGAGCAATGACTGTGCCATCGTCGCCGAGCGTAATGGTCTGAACAAGGACAACATTCAGTGGGTGGTTCCTCATCAGGCGAACATGCGTATCATCGAGGCAGTGGCAAAGCGGTTAGAACTGCCATTGGAGCAGGTCTTGGTCAACATCGAGCACTATGGTAACACCAGTTCGGCGTCGATACCGTTGGCCATCTGGGACAATGAAAGCAAACTGAAGAAAGGGGACAATATGCTTTTCACCGCCTTCGGAGCTGGATTTGTTCATGGAGCCTCCTATTATAAGTGGGCTTATGATCCAAAATAACCCTTCGACATGCTCAGGGACCGTGGAAAGTTGATACACAAAGCAGGATTTGTGAATATCGTTGGAAACCCCAACGTAGGTAAAAGTACGCTCATGAACCAGTTGGTTGGTGAGCGTATTTCAATTGCGACATTTAAGGCTCAGACCACCCGTCATCGTATCATGGGCATCGTGAACACGCCGGAGATGCAGATCGTCTTCTCCGACACGCCGGGGGTGCTGAAGCCCAACTACAAGCTGCAGGAGTCGATGCTCGCTTTCTCCGAGTCAGCCCTTCAGGATGCTGATGTGCTGCTCTACGTCACCGATGTGGTGGAGGATCCCGAGAAGAATATGGATTTCCTGGAGAAGGTGCAGCAGCTCGACATCCCGGTGATCCTGCTGATCAATAAGATTGATGAGTTAGCTAGCCCTGCAAGAAATGCTAGCCCTGCTAGTCCTGCTAGAAATGCTAGTCAGGCTAGTAATGCTAGTCTAGCAAAGATCGTCGACCACTGGCACGCCCTGCTGCCGAAGGCAGAGATCCTGCCCGTCTCCGCCAAGAATAAGTTCGGCACCGATCTCCTGCTGAAACGTATCCAGGAACTCCTGCCCGAGAGCCCTGCCTACTTCGACAAGGACCAACTGACGGATAAGCCCGCCCGCTTCTTTGTCTCGGAGATCATACGCGAAAAAATCCTGCTCTACTACGACAAGGAGATCCCTTATAGTGTGGAGGTTAGTGTGGAGCGGTTCAAGGAAGACGAGAAGCATATCCACATCAATGCCGTCATCTATGTGGAGCGTGACTCGCAGAAGGGCATCATCATCGGGCATCAGGGTGTGGCGCTGAAGAAAGTCTCCACCGAGGCCCGCAAGGCTTTGGAAAAATTCTTCGCCAAGCCGATCTACCTCGAAGTCTTCGTCAAGGTCGATAAAGACTGGCGTTCGAATGAAAGAGAATTAAACCACTTCGGTTACAACCCGGAGTAAAAGATATAAGCAACGGACTACACGACTAAAAGGACTCTGGGAAAAAGTCGTTAAGTCCTTCAGTCCGTTGCCAAAAGAAAGAAACGAATGGGAAATTTAGTAGCAATAGTAGGCCGACCCAATGTGGGGAAATCAACGCTTTTCAACCGTCTGACGAAAAGTCGCCAGGCGATTGTCAGCGACGAGGCAGGCACCACCCGCGACCGTCAGTACGGTAAGTGTGAGTGGTGTGGCCACGAGTTCTCCGTCGTCGATACCGGCGGCTGGGTGGTCAATTCAGACGATATCTTTGAAGAGGAGATCCGTAAACAGGTGATCATCGCCACCGAGGAAGCCGACCTCGTGCTGTTCCTCTGTGACATCAACAACGGTGTGACAGGCTGGGACATGGACGTGGCGCAGATCCTGCGTCGCGCAAAGTTGCCGGTGATCCTGGTTGCCAACAAGGCCGACGACGGTAAGGACCTCTACGACCAGTATGAGTTCTATAAGCTCGGACTGGGTGATCCCTGGCCCATCAGCGCTGCCACAGGCAGTGGTACGGGCGATCTGCTCGACGAGGTGATCAAGACCCTGCCAGAGAAAGCCAAGGACGATCTGGAGGACGGCATCCCCCGCTTTGCCGTTGTGGGTCGACCGAATGCCGGTAAGTCGAGCATCATCAACGCCTTCATCGGCGAGGACCGTAACATTGTGACAGAGATCGCCGGTACCACCCGTGACTCTATCTACACCCGTTACGATAAGTTCGGCTTCGACTTCTACCTCGTGGATACTGCCGGTATCCGCCGTAAGAACAAGGTCACCGAGGATCTCGAGTTCTATTCGGTGATGCGCTCCATCCGCGCCATCGAGAACAGCGATGTCTGTATCCTGATGATCGACGCCACCCGTGGCATCGAGGCACAGGACATGAACATCTTCCAACTCATCCAGAAAAACAACAAGTCGCTTGTGGTCGTGGTGAACAAGTGGGATCTGGTGGAGGACAAGTCACAGGAGGTCATCAAGACCTTCGAGAACGCCATCCGTGAGCGCATGGCGCCGTTTGTCGATTTCCCCATCATCTTCGCCTCCGCACTCACCAAACAGCGTATCTTCAAGGTCTTGGAGACGGCAAAGGAGGTCTATCTGCACCGTAAGGCGAAGATCGGCACGTCGAAGCTCAACGAGGTGATGCTGCCGCTGATCGAGGCTTATCCGCCCCCCTCAGTGAAAGGCAAGTATATCAAGATTAAGTATGTGGCTCAGGTGCCCGACACGCAGATTCCCACCTTCGTGTTCTATGCCAACCTGCCACAGTATGTGAAGGAGCCCTATAAGCGCTTCCTGGAGAATAAGATTCGCGAGAACTGGACCCTCACCGGCTCGCCGATTAACGTCTTTATCCGCCAGAAATGATTTAAAGGTAAAAAAGTAAAAAGGTAAAAGAGTAAAAAATGAGTGGAAGTAATACAAAGGAGATGATGCAAAAGGTGAGAACGGTAGTTTTTTTACCTTTTTACTTTTTTACCTTTTTACTTTTCTCTTGTGGCTCCGCCACAAAGGAAGAGCTCGCTTCTCTGGCGGCGAAGGGCTACTACGACCACCTGATCCACGGCGAGTACGAGCAGTTTTACGAAGGCCTGGATCATCGGACGCTGTCGGACGGTACGACCCTCTCCACCGACTCTGCCTACCGCAGTCAGATGCTCGATAATCTGCGCCAGTTCATGGCGCAGCAGGAGCAGGCGCATCGCGGGGTGCTGGAGGTGCGCGTGTCCAATGCCACCACAGACACGCTGCAGCAGTTGACAAACGTCTTCCTGGTGCTCTGTTTCGCCGACTCCACCAACGAGGAGGTCGTCGTGCCGATGGTAGAGCGCAACGGCGCCTGGAGAATGAAATAACCCTTCGACCCCTTCGACAGGCTCAGGGACCGTGATATGTATATTAATTAGATAGATTATGAAGAGAATTGTATTGCTTTTGATGTGGACGCTGGGCGTGCTTGCAGCCCATGCACAGTATGTGCCGGCGGTGAACCCACCGAAGTATGACAAGGTCCAGCACTGGGGCGGTGCCTTCCAGCATCTGGATGTGATGGTTTCCTTGGGAACCACGGGTATCGGTGTCGAGGCATTGACGCCGATCGGGGAGAATTGGCGCCTGCGTGGCGGTGTCACCTACCTGCCCTGGTTCAGTAAGACGATGACCACTGACGTCTATGTCGGCAAGGATCAGAGCCATTTCAACGATGTGTCTGAGCTGATGCAGCAGTGGAAGGGCTATCGCATGCTGAAGCAGGTGAAGATGTCGGGTATGCTGTCGATGTTCAATGCCAAGATCCTCGTGGATTACTTCCCCCTCGACGACAATAAGAAGTTTCGCGTTTCGGCTGGTCTCTTCTACGGACCTGCCCGTATCGCGAATATCACCCCCGACAGCCGTTACACCTCTACGCTCTCCACGATTGCGGCCTATAACCAACTCTATGACTCGGCAGATCCGGGCGATCCGATCCGCAGCTGGGGCTATGCCGGTCTCTATATGGGACAGTATGCCCAGGAGCGTCACGACGAGGTCCACGATGTCGATCATGTCGAGGGTGACACCTATCTGATGATGCCCGACGACAACGGTGATCTCAGCATCGAGTTGCGCACCAATAGCTTCAAGCCCTATCTGGGTGTGGGCTATGAGTTGGGTTTCCTGAAGAAGAACGAGAACCTGAAGCTCGGCATCGACGCCGGCGTGCTCTTCTGGGGTGGTGCTCCCTCTCTGCGTGTCTCTTCCGACGGTGTCAACCTCGTGAAGGATATCAAGAATATCCCCGGTAAGAAGGGTGATTATGTGAGTAAAATCAATAAGCTGGTGGTCTTCCCGGTCATCAGCGTGAGTCTTATTTATCATATCTTATAAGAAAGAACATGAAGCAATTAATCGTAATAACTATGATGGCTTTCGCCATCTTGAGCCTGAAGGCTCAAAATGAATCTAGCATGCCTAGCATATCTAGCATATCTAGCATGCCTAGTTCTGCTAGTTCTGCTAGTCCTGCTAGTCCTGCTAGTCCTGCTAGCTACTTTAATCACCTCGACCTCTCTGTCAGCCTGGGCACCTCCGGCATTGGTTTTGATCTGGCGACGCCGGTCGGCAATTACGTGCAGCTGCGGGCAGGTTTTGATTTCATGCCCGGCTTCCATGTGGGCGTTGATTTCCCGGTGGAGGTAGGTGGTGAGCCTGCCAAGCAATACGATGACCAGGGCAATCCCGTTGAGTCGCGTTTCGACCGTCTGGCACGAACCCTGAAGGAAGTGACGGGCTTCGATGTGGATGATCATGTGGAGATGATCGGCAAGCCGACGATGAACAACTTCAAGTTCCTTGTCGATGTGTTCCCCTTCAAGAACAACAAGCACTGGCACTTTACGGCCGGTTTCTACCTCGGCTCGTCGCAGTTTGCCAGGGCCGATAACTCGATGGAGGCGATGAACTCTCTGTTGGCGGTGAGCATGTATAACCATATCTATGGGCGTGTGGAGGACTCCTGGGTCACGGGTAAGCCGATTTTTGATATCACCATCGGTGGGACTCCTTATCGTCCCGAACTGAATCCGGATCAGATGAAGTCGATCCTCACTAATGGCCGCATGGGCTTTACGGTGGGTCAGTATGCCGAGGATGTGTATTCTGAGGCAGGTCTGCTGATTCATGAAAAGGGTGATCCCTATGTGATGGAGCCGGATGCCGACAACCAGGTGCATGTCTATGCCAAGTCCAGCAGCTTTAAGCCTTACCTGGGCTTCGGCTATGGTGGACGCCTGGTGAAAGGCCGAGATGACTGGAAGGTGTCGTTTGATGCCGGTGTGATGTTCTGGGGAAAGCCCGATCTCTATACCCACGATGGCACGAACTTGACTAAGGATGTAGAGAATATCGGTGGTAAGGTAGGGGACTATGTGGACCTCTTTAAGGGTCTTTCGGTTTATCCGACGATTAGTGTCCGGTTTACGAAATCCTTGTTTTAAGTAATAAAAAACATCGTATTCTGCAACAGAATACGATGTTTTTACCAATATAAAAGGCTCGCTTTGTAGGCGAGCCTTTATTTATGGGATAACGATCTTTTTGCCGTCTTTGATATAGACACCCTTCTGCAGGGTGGCATTCTCGGGCACGCGCACACCGTTGAGAGTGAAGATGCCCTTGGCATGCTCTGCTGTTGTCTCACTCTTCACGCCCTTGATAGCGGTTGAGCCATCGGTGGTCAGCACGGCTGCGGCTGAGAGCGGCACGGCCAGATAAGCCTTGTTGGCTGGCATATAGTCCAGATCCTCACCGGCTGTCTTGAACACCAGCTTACCGCCTTCTTCGCCGAGCACACGCATCGAGAAGACATCGTAGTCCAGTGCGTTCCAGTAGGGATTATCTCTTCTCTCTATCACATGACCGCCGCTCTTCAGCAGCACGGGATAGCAGAACATCACGCCCTTGAGGTAGTTGTTGCCTGCTGAGCCTGCTGTGGTCTCCAGCGGTGTGATCTTGTTGTCGGCGGCCTTGTCGCCGGCACATGCGATGACCACAGGTGTCTTGGCAGGGATGGTAGAGCCGATGTCCTTCAGCGTGCAGGTGGCATCGGTCTCGGTATCCACGGCGTAGGCCTTCATGCCGCTACCCAGTTTATAGTCGATGCCGGCAAAGAAGGTGGCATAGCCCTTGCCGCCCACCGTCACCTCGGGCGTCACACCGATATACTTCTGGTCGTCGGAGTTCACGGGGATCAGTCGCCAGTTCCAGCCTTTCGAGATCGCCTCCTCGGTGGTGACATAACTGTATCCGCCGATACTGCTGTCACAGTCGCGCATATAGCGGGTGGCTGAGACACCGTCCTTATTGTAGGTCGCCCACAGACGGTAGGTGCCGTCGCCCATATCCGTGATCTGGATATAGTAGTTGCTCTCATCGGTGCCGTAGCCCTGACTGCGTAAGGCATAGCCCTGATCGAATTTCTTGATGTAGATGATGGTGCCAGGGTCGCTGGCCACGTTGTCAAAGCCTTCGATGGTGCGGAGGGATTCAAACTGCACCTCCGTGGTGCGTCTGGCACTCTCGGTGTCCACGTAGTTGTTGCGGAAGGACACGTAGCGTCCTGTCTCTACGCACTGCATGCGATAGAAACCGTCGTCGATGGCAGAGGCACTCAGCGTGGTGAAGGCAGCAAATACTAGTGTAAAAAATTTCTTCATAAGCCTTTCATTTAAAAAAGCCCAGCCCTGTTGGGGGGCTGGGCTTGAATGGTTTTATCAATAATCGGATGATTACTCAGCGATAACAATTGATACACGGTTGCTGTCGTTGTCAGCGAACGGCTGTACACGGGCACCCTTGCTGTCGAAGGTGATGCGGTCGGCAGCGATGCCGGCATCCTTCAGAGCCTTCACAACGGCGTCAGCACGCTGAGCAGCGAGGCGGTCGTTGATCTTGTCGTTACCAGTACCAGCGTCAGCATAACCTGTTACCTGTACCTTAGCGTCCTTGTTCTCGTTCAGGTAAGCCACGATGTCGTTCACCTTAGAAGCCTCAGTGTCGCGGATCACAGCCTTGTTGATCAGGAAGAAGATATCACGGCGGATAGGCTCAACAGCTACAGGAGCAGCGGGAACCTCCACGATCTTCTCGACGATCTTCTCAACATAGCGGATCTCGGGCTCTGGAGCGGGGATGAACTTGGTTGAGTAGGTAGGACCGAAGTTGATCTTCAAACCTGCGAGGGCGTTGAAGTACCAATCCCAGTTCTTAGCCTTCTTTGAGTTGTACTTATCGTTCAGTGTGTTTGCACTAACCTCCAGTGTTACAGCGAACTGGTCGTTGATCTTGATGTCACCGGTCAGACCAGCCTGGAGAACCAGACGAGTCTTGGTGCCGTCCCACAGATAAGCCAGGGGATCCTGACCCTCTACGCGAACGATGGTAGGAGTACCTGCCAGAGTGGGATCTGCGTTAGGAGCATACACGTTGTAAGTGTAACCTAAAGCGGGCTTCAAAGTTCTGTTCACGTCAGCAGCCTCGCTGTTACCCCATGCGATGTTAGCACCGATACCTGCGAATGCACCTACAGAGAACACACGCTTCGGGTTCACACCAGAGATGAGGTTTGACAAGTTGAAGGTGATGTCAACAGTAGGAGCGATGTAGTTCCACTTCCACTTGTAGTCACCTTTCAGAGCGTCCAGTGAGTTGTCACCAGTGTTAGGATAGAACTTCAGGCCAGCCTTGCTCTGCCATGCGTTGATGGCCAGACGGGCACCGATCACCTTATTGAACTCATAGCCTGCAGCAGCCTGGATGTTGTATGACAGCAGGTCGCCAAAGTCAACTTCACCGAGTGTGTACTGAATACCCAGAGGCTGGATGTTCACATACCAGTGCGGCTCGAAGACATATTCTGTCGTACCCTTCTGCTCCTGGGCAGATGCTGTAAGACCAGCCAACAGCATCAGGCATGACAATATTGCTTTCTTCATTTTCATATCTGTTATTTTACTTTTAAAGATTCACGAATGTTAATTACTCACCCTTGATGTAGTACTCCTTGCTGAAGGTGTTGCCGAAGTAGTCAACAGCCTCATAAAGGATGGTGTAAGTCTTACCCTTCTCAGGAGCGAAAGCATACTGGTCGATGTAAGAACCACTCACGTGACCCAGCTTAGCTACGTAGTTGCCCTCGTATGACAGAGCCTCTGCCTCCTCAGCGCTGATAGCCTTTGTCTCCTTACCATCGTTAACCTCTGTGATAGTCACGAACTTACGCATGATCGGGCAGAAGGTCTCAACAGTGTAAGAAGTAGCCTTCAGGATCACAGGCTCACCAGCAGTTACAGCCAGAGGAGATCCCTTAATACCGCTGACACGGTTCAGCTTAGCATTGGTGGTGTCGATGGTCTGCAGGATCTTAGAACCAGCCTTCACACCGTGGATAGCGAACAGAGTGGGCTGCAGAGCGTGGTTGAAGTTCTCACCGAGCCACTTGTCAAGCTTCACTGAGTAGTTCAGCACACGGTCAGCAATCTTGTTCTTGTAGAGATTGCCATTGCTTGCATAGTTCAGAGCCTCCTGTACGAGCTCGATAGCACGATTAACCTGATTTGCCTGCTCACTCAGATACTCAACCCAGTAGGTCTGCAAATTTACCTGAGAAACTGCTGTTGTACCTGCTGCATACCAATACTTGTTGTTTGTATAGTCATAATAAAGTTGACCAGCAACAACACCAACACCAGCAGTGACAGGATCTGAAGCACCACCACCACCATCAAAACGATTCTTATTAGCCTCGTTAGAAATCAGAGAAACCATCATATCCTGGAGAGAGTATGCGCTATAGTCCTTACCAGTATCCATACCCTTGTAAGCAGCAACAGCACGCTGTACAACGCTGTTTACAGAAGCAACCATGCGGTTGAAGAGCTTCTCAGCCTGATCAAGTGTCATCTGTACCTTCGGAGTGATAGATACGGGAACGTCCTTAGTGGTGAATGCGAGCGGCTTGATAGTAGCCAGCAGCAGGTCAGCGTCAGACTGTACGAAGTGCTTAGCATTGTTCATGAACTGAGGCTGTGTCCAAGAGTGAGTACCCTTGTTGATGGTCTGAGAATCTACATCACCAGTGGTCCAACCGAGACGGAGGGCATACATCGGCATGTTGCTGCCAACACCACCCTGAACAGCTGTGTAGTACAGCTTAGCAACTGCCTGAGCGAACTCCTCAGCTGAGGTGCTCTGACGCTTGTTCCAGATAGTCTTCAGATCGTCCTTCAGACCCTCGATCTTCAGGATGTTGAAACCGAACTGCTCGGGCTCACCCTTGATTCCGATCTCGAACTCGTAGATGTTGTTGTTGCCGTCACGAGTCCAACCCCATGTCAGGTCCTTATCAGTCGGCTTACCCTCGTTGCCGAGACCAATGGTTACGAAACCGTCGATGTTCTTACCAGAAGTGGTAACGAGCTGAGCACCGAACTTGTCGTCTGAAAGAACGAGATCGTCGTTGACATACTTGTTAACGGTAGCATAGATGGTACCAGCGTAGGTAGGATAATCCTTGTTGTAACCGAACTTCTCACCAGCAGCCCATACAATCTGCTCATCGTCGTCAACCAGCTTACCCTCTACAGGGAACTTACCAGCCTTACCAGCCTCACCGTAGTTGGCAATCAGCATGTTAGCCTTCACACCGGGAATAGCCACCATACCGGTCATGTTGTTCCAAGTAGCGTTGATCTCAACACTGGTAACCAGCTTTGAGAAAGCCTCCTGGAGCCACTCCTCCAACTCATCGCAGCGAATCTCGAGCAGATCTACGCGATCTACGGTGTCGTTCAGCTTCTCACGGAGAGCGGTTACACGACCCTCAAGGTCACCATACTTGTTCTCCAGATCCGTCAGACGGCCCTGCAGGGCAGCGATCTCGGCGGCCTGTTCAATTCTTACATCCTCGTTTGTGTCCTTACAAGAAACGAATGATGTTGAGGTAGCAGCTACGAGAGCTACCATCATGATACCATTAATAATTTTCTTTTTCATTTGAACTTAAAAATTATAATTAAACAATTAAACTAATAAAATATCTTGCTTTCTTACGCATTAATTTATATAAATCGGAGACAAAAGTAGGAATTATTTTCTAATTGTGCAAGAAAAATTTAATTTTTTTTATAAAAAACATCATTTTTCTGTCATATTTCAGTCTTTTGGGCTAGAAATAGGCACTTTTAGCAATTCCTTGCTACTGTCTTTGGGCTAGTTTGCCCGTTGCTCTCAAACGGTGCGCCTGACAGGACTCGAACCTGCACGTCGGGAACACCAGATCCTAAGTCTGGCGCGTCTACCAATTCCGCCACAGGCGCTTTTACTAGGACTAGACGTACTAGATAGACTAGACGTTCTAGAGTTTTCAGGGGACAAAGGTACGGCTTTTTTTTTATCTAAGCAAGGAATAAGACTTTTTTTTCACCGCCCCTATTTTAATAATTCTCTAGCAAATTCAATTAAGGTATCTCTTCCCCGAGCGAAATCCTCGTCAGTCTGCCCGACGGAATAATCCGGCGCAATGCCGAATTCGATCTGCTGCCCGTTGCGGTCATACGAAGGACAAGCCGAGAAACGTACCGTCCACCCATTCGGCAATGTCGAGGTAAAAGGCAATCCAGCCCCACCGCCTGTCTGATCCCCCACGGTCTTCACCTCAGGGAAGCACTTCATCATCTTCACGAAGTCGTTGGCAGCGGAATACACTTCGCGATTGGTAAGCACGACAGTAGGCTTCTGCCAACGGAAGCGCGACGAGGGCTCCAGGTATTCGGCCTCTTTGTCGGAGAACTCGTTGTGGCCCTTGCCCGTCTTGTGCTGCATATAGCCTGTCAGGGTCTTCTCATGACAGAAACGGGCGGCGAGGCGCTGGGCGGCCGTAAGCTGACCACCGCCATTGCCGCGGATATCCACGATGAGTCCGTTGCAGAAGGCGAAGTGCTTGATAATCTCGTCGAGACTGCTCTCACCGATCTCATTGGAGAAGCTGCCCACGTAGAGGTAGCCGATGTTATCGTCGAGGATCCGGTACTGGGCACCCGAGGCGATGTGGTAGTCGGTACCAAGGTAACGACGCTGCAGCGTGTCACTGAAATTGGTGGGGTAGTCTTCGTGCCAGTGCCAGTAGCGACCGTTGTCGAAGGAGGTGTAGAGGTTCACGTGACCGTCTTTCAGTTCGGAGAGCATATCGGTAAGGACTTCGAAGAGTTGGTAGTCGTTCATCGGTCCTTTCGCGCGTACATTATATATATTATAGACGGCGTTCCAGTCGAGACCATAGACCTGCTGTTTGTAGTCTAGGAAACAGTAGTGCTCATCAATCACCCGCCACAGCGCCTCGAAGTTGCCCTGCGGGGTATCGTCGTGTTCTGTCACATCGACGCAAGATAAAGGTAAAAAGGTAAAAAGGTAAAAAAGTAAAAGGGTAAAAAAGTAAAAAGGTAAAAAGGCTACAGCCTTTACCATTCTCTTGATATGCCTTATATATATACTATTCATCTCTTTTTTTACCTTTTTACCCTTTTACTTTTTTACTTTTCACCTATCGTTTTCGTGATACCAATCATGAAACGATGGGTGTAGATATGGCTCTTTAAGTTATTGACTGCGGTTTGCTGATAATTCCCCAGATAACCGACTCGAACCGCCCATTTCTCACTAACCTGCCAATCTAAGGTAAGTAACTGCCGGAAGTTCGGCGCACTGACGAAGGTCGTAGGCACGATATTATGATCATAATTCCCACGGGAGAAGATCTCATAATACGACTGCCCGTAGTTCGGACTGAACATCAGTCCCACTAAGGGGAGATTCAACTCATAGCGCAGGGAAAAATGCTGCTCCTTAATGTTGAAGCCATAAGTCGCGATACCTATAGGCATCAAATTCAGCGCAAACCGCGCCTGCGCAGGATTATTCGACGTGCTCATATCATAAAGAAACCCCAGATTCACATTTGCCGCGAGGCCCGCTTGTAAATGAAATCTAGGAATGCTAGATCTGCTAGATCTGCTAGTCAGGCTAGATTGGCTAGCCCCCCCAATCAAACTAGCCACCCTCCCCCAATAGAGATTATAATTCCCCTCAAGCATACTCGTAGTATGGCTGCGATCTCTGGTTTTGGAGAGATCCACCTCGTGTTCGATATTATTCTGCCAACGTTTATTGGGTTTCTTTCCCGCGCGTATATATAAATAGGTAATACCGACGCCCGAGTATTTCTCCTGCGAGATATAAGTATCGAGAATACGTGACGGTCCGACGCCGATCATATGGCTCTGGGCATTCGCCCCGAGCGCACAGACCATCAGAAATGCTATGAATTTAGCTTTCTTCATCGTCAAATAATCGAAGTTGTCCCGTGAGTTCATCGAGGACCTGTTGCTCGCTTTTACCAGCATCAGGATCTAAGTCTTCATCTTCCTGAATTTCAGACGTTTCAGGCTCCTTAACCTCCTCCGGAAATCTCGTAGGCTCCAACTCTACGACACTCTCAAGACAATAAGTCGTCAGGCGCTTGCCCTTTGCTTTATACCCTTTGACGGCAATAAACTGCTCGGCATCGATCTCCTCCGACCCTCTGAACTCATCAGCCCCACCATAAGTAAGCTGGATGCGAGGATAAGGCGTATCGGTAAGCAGGATCAACTGCGATTCGCTGTTCTCAGATAACCAGTTCTGTTTCTTCTTCGAGGCATCCATCTGGAAGCGTTTGATATACGGATAGTTCTGATTATCAGCGTCGTAGAGGACGGCTGTCCAAATCTTGTCGGCATTGTATTTCTCGATACGCAGGATGTTCTCCTCGTAGTGGTTGTTCAGGTCGAAGTTCGATAGGTAGTAGTCACCGTTCTTCAGGATGACGAGAATCTGGTCGTCGTCGAAGAACTCACCCAACAACCGTCCGTGATCATCGTAATTCAGGCGGTTCACGTCGGGGTCGTACCACACTTTCCGACCACCCAGAGTGGAATGCCCATGACTCTTCAAACCGATGCGATGCACGGGGAACTTCGTTAGGAGGTTACCTTTCGAGGCGCGGCCCTTGATCATCACCTCCGAGAAGTCCTTGTCGATAAAGATCTTCTTCAGTTTCGGGTTCGGATCGAGCGTCACCTTGATCACCTCCGCCTCGCCGTTGGGGTTGGCTGAGAAGTACATCACACGCGAACCAGGCGTGCCTTGTGTCAGGTCGTATTCTTTATCGCGGGTCAGCGAGGTCACGTTGAAACGCTTCATAAAGTAGTAGCCCTTCTTGCCGTCGCGATACACCGCATTATAGATCGTGCGCGAGTCGCTCTTCTTGAACACGGCGAGATAGAGCACGTTCTTCCCCACGAAGATTTTTTCGGCGACGCGGATCACCTTGTATTTACCGTCCTTGTAGAAGATGATGATGTCGTCGAGGTCGGAGCAGTTGCACACGAACTCGTCCTTCTTCAGGCTGGTGCCGATAAAGCCGTCGGTGCGGTTGATATAGAGTTTCTGGTTGGCTTCTGCCACCTTCGAGGCCTCGATGGTGTCGAAGTTGCGGAGTTCCGTGAGGCGCGGGTGGTCCTTGCCGTATTTGTCCTTGAGGAACTGGAACCAGTTGGCGGTGACCTCGGTAAGGTTCGCCAGGTCGCGGTCTATCTCCTCGATTTCGGCTTTCAGACGCGCCATCAGCTCGTCGGCCTTGTCCTTGTTGAATTTCAGGATGCGCTGCATCTTGATTTCCAGCAGTTTCAGGATGTCGTCCTTTGTCACCTCACGTACCAGCGTGGGGTAGTAGGGCGTCAAGCGGTCGTCGATATGTTCGCAGACGGCATCGATGGTGGGTGCCTGTTCGAATTTCTTATCCTTATAGATGCGTTCCTCGATGAAGATCTTTTCGAGCGACTGGAAGTGGAGTTGTTCCAAAAGTTCGTTCTTACGGATCTCGAGTTCCTGACGGATGAGGTCCTTCGTGCGATCCACGCTATGACGTAGCACATCGCTGATGGTCAAGAACTTAGGCTTATTATCCTCGATCACACAACAGTTCGGCGAGATATTGATCTCGCAGTCGGTAAAGGCGAAGAGGGCGTCGATGGTCTTGTCGGAAGAGACACCCGGGGCGAGGTGCACCTGGATCTCCACACTCGCAGCCGTGAGGTCTTCCACCTTACGGGCCTTGATCTTACCTTTCTCAATGGCCTTCACGATGGAGTCCTGCAGCGTCTCCGAGGTCTTCGAGAAAGGAATCTCGCGGATCACGAGCGTCTTCTGATCGATCTTCTCGATTTTCGCACGTACCTTCACGACACCACCGCGCTGTCCGTCGTTATATTTCGACACGTCGATGCTGCCCGCTGTGGGGAAGTCGGGGAAGAGTTGGAAGGGCTGATCGTGGAGATAACTGATGGCGGCATCGCAGATCTCGCAGAAATTATGAGGCAGGATCTTCGACGAAAGGCCGACGGCGATACCCTCGGCGCCCTGTGCCAACAGCAACGGGAACTTCACGGGCAGCGTGATCGGTTCCTTGTTGCGGCCGTCGTACGACATCTTCCAGTCGGTGGTCTTCGGATTGAACACCGTGTCGAGGGCGAATTTCGAGAGTCGGGCCTCGATATAGCGGGGGGCAGCGGCACTGGAGCCTGTGAGGATGTTACCCCAGTTACCCTGGGTGTCGATCAACAAGTCCTTCTGGCCCATCTGTACGAGGGCGTCGCCGATACTGGCATCGCCGTGGGGGTGGAACTGCATCGTGTGTCCTACGATGTTCGCCACCTTGTTGAAGCGTCCATCGTCCATCCGCTTCATCGAGTGGAGGATGCGTCGCTGCACGGGTTTCAGACCGTCGCCCAGGTGGGGCACGGCACGCTCGAGGATCACGTAGGAGGCGTAATCCAGGAACCAGTTCTGGTACATGCCACTGAGGTGGTGTACGGCTGCCGCGTCGAAGCGGTTCACGGGTTTATAGTCGGAATGGCCTTCTTTCTGGTCTTCCGACACTTGCTGTTCTAAAATCTCGTCGTCTTTTGTTTCGTCGTTCATTCTTTTTGGTCTTTAGCCTTTTAGGGTACAAAGGTACTGCTTTTTGGCGAGAATAAAGAGAAAAGAGGGGATTTTTTTCTAGGCTTTCTAGAGATTCTAGGCTTTCTAGGCTGCCTAGGGGGCCTAGAAAGCCTAGGCAGCCTAGAAAAAAAACTAGCCCTCCTAGAAAAAAACGCTAAAATCCTTGCTTATCTCCCCAAAAGTGCTTACCTTTGCGCCTGGATCATAAATCAACATAATATGGAAGCACCAGACAACAACAGCATTTTGCGTCAGCAGAACAATTGGCAGACCTTGTATTTCTATCAGAAATCACAAGCACTTTATCAGCTCACCTTTGAATTCACCAAGCGCTTTCTAACTCGGGGCGACCGGACCATAGACCAGATGGTACAGGCTGCACGATCCGGCAAACAGAACATCGTTGAGGGATTTGCCGACGGCGTCGCATCAACAGAGATGGAACTGAAGCTGCTGAACGTGGCAAGATCAAGTATCAAGGAACTGCGGGAAGATTTCGAAGACTACCTCACTTCACGCCATCTGACAATATGGACCAACGACCATCCCCGCTATGGTCGCCTGCAGGAATTCTGCAAATACCACAATAAGCTGGAGGATTATCAACCCTATTTCCAACGCTGGTCGGAAGAAGAGATGGCAAATGTCGGTCTCTCGCTTTGTCATTATATCGACAGGATGATGACAACCTATCAAAAGAAAATGGAGACTGACTTCATCGAGAATGGCGGCATCAAGGAGCGGATGAGCGCAGCCCGCCTGGGCTATCGCACCAATCAGAAAGAGGAGATTGAAACTCTGCAGCGGCAACTTGCCGCCGCCCGCCAAGAACTGGAAAGGCTGAAGAAAGAGGAGAAGCCCTAGGCATCCTAGGTATCCTAGGCGTCCTAGGGAGCCTAGCCATCCTGGCCGGCCTAGGGTGCCTAGGGCTCCTAGGCTAGAAAAAAACTAGCTAAACTTTTGGCTGTATCGTGGAAAATGAGTATCTTTGCACCTTGAAAAAGAGCAATAAAGAAATAATAAGAAACAAATGACAGCAAATGAGATTCGCGACTCATTCAAGAAGTTCTTTGAGTCGAAGCAGCATGCCATCGTGCCCTCTGCCCCGATGGTGATCAAGGATGACCCCACACTGATGTTTACAAACGCTGGTATGAACCAGTGGAAGGATATTATCTTAGGTACCCGTGAGCCTGAGCCACGCCGTCGTGCCGACACGCAGAAATGTCTGCGTGTGTCTGGTAAGCACAACGATCTGGAGGAGGTTGGCCACGACACCTACCACCACACGATGTTCGAGATGCTCGGAAACTGGAGCTTCGGCGACTACTTCAAGGAAGGCGCCATTGATATGGCGTGGGAATATCTGGTGGATGTATTGAAACTGAATCCCGAGGACCTCTATGTGACGGTGTTCGAGGGCTCGCCCGAGGAGAATATCCCCCGTGACGACGAGGCTGCCAGATACTGGGCGAAGCACGTGCCCGAGGATCATATCATCAACGGCAACAAGCACGATAACTTCTGGGAGATGGGCGATACGGGTCCCTGCGGTCCGTGCTCTGAGATTCATGTCGATTCCCGTACGCCTGAGCAGCGTGCCGCCTCAGGTAAGAGCGGTCGCGAACTCGTGAATCAGGATGATCCCCAGGTGATTGAGATCTGGAACATTGTCTTCATGCAGTTCAACCGTAAGGCAGATGGTTCGTTGGAGCCGCTGTCTATGAATGTGATTGATACGGGTATGGGTTTCGAGCGCCTCGTCCGCATGCTGCAGGGTAAGCACTCGAACTATGATACCGATATCTTCCAGCCGATCATCAAGGCCGAGGAGCAAATCACCGGCCTGAAATATACCACCTTCGAGGAAGAAGAGGCTAGGAATCCTAGGGAGCCTAGGAATCCTAGTGAGCCTAGCCAGGCTAGTATCAATGTCGCCATGCGCGTCTGCGCGGATCATCTTCGTGCTGTGTCGTTCTCGATTGCCGACGGTCAGTTGCCCTCGAATGCAAAGGCAGGCTACGTGATCCGTCGAATCCTGCGTCGTGCCGTACGTTATGCCTATACGTTCTTGGGTCAGAAGGAATCGTTCCTCTATAAACTCGTGCCAACCCTCGTACATGAGATGGGCGATGCCTTCCCCGAGTTGAAGGCGCAGCAGCAGTTGATCTCGAAGGTGATGAAGGAGGAGGAAGACGCCTTCCTGCGTACGTTGGATAAAGGAATCTCTCTGCTCGACAAGGCGATGGAAGAACTGAAGGCTGCTGGCAAGACCGAACTCGACGGTGTACAGGCCTTCCGCCTGTTTGATACCTATGGTTTCCCCCTCGATCTGACGGAACTGATCTGTCGTGAGAACGGTTTCACGGTGAACGAGGCACAGTTTGATGTGGAGATGCAGAAGCAGAAGGAACGTGCCCGCAATGCCGCCGCCGTCGAAAACTCCGATTGGATCGAAGTCTCTGCTAGTCCTGCTAGTCCTGCTAGTCCTGCTTGTTCGGCTAGAGAGCAGCAGTTCGTGGGCTACGACTATACGGAATACGAATGCCACATCCTCCGCTATCGCAAGGTAACCCAGAAAAAGAACGAATTCTATGAACTCGTGCTCGACTATACCCCGTTCTATGGTGAGATGGGTGGACAGGTCGGTGACAGCGGTGTGCTCGTCAATGAGGCCGAGACCATCGAAATCATCGACACCAAACGAGAGAACAACCAGAGCGTCCATATCGTAAAGCAGTTGCCGAAGGATCCCTCGGCGCAGTTTATGGCCTGTGTGGATACCGACAAGCGCGACGCTTCTGCTGCCAACCATACCGCTACCCACCTGCTCGACTATGCCTTGAAGCAGGTGCTCGGCGACCATGTGGAACAGAAGGGCTCGTATGTGTCGCCCGACACCCTGCGTTTCGACTTCTCTCACTTCCAGAAGGTCACCGACGAGGAGCTTCGTCAGGTGGAGCGTCTGGTGAATGAGATGATCCGTAAGGATATCCCTCTCGACGAGCATCGTGACGTGCCCTTCGACGAGGCGAAGAAACTCGGTGCCATCGCCCTCTTCGGTGAGAAGTACGGCGACAAGGTGCGTGTGGTCCGCTTCGGTCCTAGCTGTGAGTTCTGCGGTGGTATCCATGCGAAGGCAACGGGTAAGATCGGTTTCTTCAAAATCATCTCTGAGAGTAGTGTGGCTGCCGGCATCCGTCGTATCGAGGCGAAGACCGGTAAGGAGTGCGAGGAACTGATCTATAACACGGAGGACAGTCTGCGTGCTGTCCGTGCCTTCTTCAACAATGCGAAGGATCTGCAGGGCGTGATTGCCAAGTATATCGAGGAGCATGACGCCATGAAGAAGGATATCGAACAGTATCAGGCCCAGCGTGTGCAGAACCTGGCAGTGGAACTGGTGGCTAAGGCCCGTCTGGTGAATGGCGTGAAGGTGATGACAGCTCAGTTGCCGATAGCGCCCGATGCTGCTAAGGACCTTGTGTTTAAGGTTCGTGAACAGTGTCAGGAGAGTTTCGTGTGCGTCGTCGGTTCTGTCTTTGCTGAGAAGCCGATGCTGAACGTGATGCTCAGCGACGATATGGTCAAGGATCACGGCCTGAATGCTGGTCAGTTGGTGCGCGAGGCCGCCAAACTGATGCAGGGTGGCGGTGGCGGACAGCCCCACTTCGCCAGTGCCGGTGGTAAGAACCCCGACGGGCTCTCGGCTGCGATTGACAAAGTCATAGAACTGGCAAGCCTTTAAAGGTAAAAAGGTAAAAAAGTAAAAAAGTAAAAAAGGAGGAAGGTTATGGCGTTGAATCTGAACAAAAACCTGAAGCTCTACTACTCCATCAAGGAAGTGGCAGAGATGTTTGACTTGCCTGAGAGTACGCTCAGGTACTGGGAACAGGAGTTCCCCTTTCTGAGACCGAAAACCAGCGGACCAGCCAAGATCCGCCAGTATCAGGAGAAGGATATTGAACAGATCCGCCTCATTCATAATTTGGTGAAGGTGCGTGGCTTCAAACTCGCCGCCGCCCGCAAGATGCTGACGCACAACAAACAGGGCGTCGATAAGACCGCCGATATCCTCTACGCCCTCCTGTCCGTCCGCACCGAACTCCAAACCCTCAAGAAACAACTCGACGCCCTCCAATAAACACCCACCAACAAAAAAGTGCAGCCACCCGGCTGCACTCATTTTTTTCTAGTCCTGCTAGTTCTGCTAGTTCTGCTAGTCCTGCTAGTTCTGCTAGTCCTGCTAGTCCTGCTAGTCATGCTAGTCCTGCTAGTCCTGCTAGTCCTGCTAGTCCTGCTAGTCCTGCTAGTCCTGCTAGTTCTGCTAGTCCTGCTAGCCCTGCTAGCCCCTTTAACCTCTCTATCTCCTGCCTCGCATCCTTCAGCTCCTGCCGAAGCCGCGAAATCTCTTCCTGCTGATTAGTACGATAGTTCAGCCGAGCGGCTTTCATCCGTTCCTTGATACCACCCTCGGTGACGAAAGACTTCTGCAGATGTTCCTCGTAGGTCGTCATCATCCTGTCAATAAAGTGACAAAGCGACAGTCCCAAATTGGCCAACTCTTCGTCATTCCATTTCTCGAAAAAAGGCTGATATTCCGTAAGCTGGTTATGTCTTTTACAGAACTTGACGAGTTTTTCGTAACGAGGATGTTTAGGCCCCCAGATAGGCAGATGACGTGTTTTCAGATAGTCCTCATAATCTTCCCGCAATTCTTCTATACTAGAGCGGGCGACATTCATCAGTTTGATTTCCATCTCCATAGAGGTGACACCGTCAGCAGATCCTTCTACGATATTCTGCTTCCCTGAACGTGCAGCCTGTACCATCTGGTCGATGGTGCGATCACCCGTTTTTAAATAACGCTTTACAAAGACAAATGTCATTTGATATAAGACTTCACTCTTCTGATAGAAGTAAAGCGACCTCCACTGCGGTTGCCGCCGTAGAACGTTCTTTTGATCATCGTTTTCCATAATTCTTTCCTTTAAGTTTAACTTTCTGGTTGCACAATGCAGCAATTAGCCGCCTTTCTGCTGCAAAGTTAAACATTTCCACTGAGAAAACCAAACTTTACCTCCAATAATTCACCTTATGAAGTAAAAATCCCCTCCCTGCTAGATCTACTATCCCTGCTAGTTATGCTAGCTCTGCTAGAAATTCAAGCCCTGCTAGTCCTGCTAGAAATGCTAGTCCTGCTAGAAATGCTAGTCCTGCTAGAAATGCTAGTCCTGCTAGAAATGCTAGCCCTGCTAGAAATCCCAGCCCTGCTAGATATGCAAATCCTGCTTGTTCTGCTAGTCATGCTAGATCTGCTAGTTATGCAAGCTTAAGATGAGAATTACGTTAATTACAATTAAATTGTAATCTTAAAATTTGGAATTTTGTAATTAAATGCTTATATTTGCAGAAAATTTGCAAATTCGATATTAAAATGGTATTACAAATTCGTTTAAGTAACTTTTTCTCAATTAATGAAGAAGTGATTTTGGATATGCAGGCAGCAAGTCTCCAGACTAAAGAGTCCAAGGATTTGTTGGGTAATACTTTCGTTTGCAACGACGAAAGATTGTTGAAGACTGTTGCGATTTATGGAGCTAATGCTTCTGGGAAAAGCAACATTATCAAAGCGATAAGAGCTTGTGTTCAAATGATCTTCGAGTCACATAATTATAATGAGAATACAATCTTTGCCTTTACTCCATTTAAGTTTGGTGGCGCAGGTAAGCCAAGTAAATTCTATATCCGTTTCTTGATAGAGGGTGTTGAATACGAGTATAGCTTCTCCATGACAAAAACGGAGATTATTACAGAGGAACTGTATTATTACCCTGTTGGTCGAAAAAAGTTGGTGTTTTCACGAGATGAACGCAAGGGTCCAGACAAGAAGGACATCTATGAGTTCCGTTCTGCCATTCGCAGACCTATGGACGTGGCTGGAAATACATCAAAGAAAACCCTTTTTGTGTCACGTGCCAGTCAGATGGATCGTGATGTAGCTAAGGATGTGTTCCGCTATTTTAATGAGCGCTTTATTTTGAACTATTTTGGCTATAATAGCTATTCCATAGAGTCGCTTTTGAATGAGAACAAAGACTTGATTTTGAGGGTGCTCAAGGCTGCTGATAGTGATATTATAGATATTCGTAGTCAGCACGAATTGAGGTCTCTGACTACTGCAGTGTTTGACCCTCTGAGTAATCAGTTACTTTCAAGGGATGATATACAAAAGCCTCAGTTGAAGATTACGACTTTCCATAGGAATAATCCGGAAGTCCCATTTGATTTTTATTCAGAGGAGTCGAGTGGTACTCAAGAGTTCTTCCACATGATGTTGACTATTCTGAATATCATCAAGGGCAACAAAGTTCTTCTGATAGATGAAATATCGATGGGACTACATGTGAATCTGGTGGAGTATATTCTTAATCTGTTCCATCAAAGTGAATCGGCTCAGCTCATATTCTCTACGCATAATACTAATCTGCTCAACATGAGAAAGTTGAGGAAAGACCAGGTGTATTTCGTTAACAAGCGTGATGATGGGTCTTCAGATTTGTATTCTCTCTTTGATTTTAAGGATTTCCGTGAGAATATGGATGCCGAAAAAGCATACCTTCAGGGTCGTTTTGATGCAATCCCCTATATTGACGAATCGTCGACAAACTTAAAACGACTTGGTTAAGATGGGAAGAAAAGTTCGTATATCTAAGGGAAAACAAATGAAGCCCAACTTTTTTGTTTTCTGTGAGGGTGAAACGGAAATCGCTTACGTCAAGTTCCTACGTTCATTGTATCGTGCTCCCATTCAAGTCATACCAAAGAAAGGAAAGTCGAACATTTCGGAAGATTATATTGTAAAATCAAAAAATGAGTATGTGCAAACCGACCAGGATAAAGTCTTCTTGATGTATGATTTGGACGTTGATGGGATGCTAGTACAACTGCAAAAGATACCTAATGCAGAGCTGTTGGTTTCAAACCCATGTGTAGAGCTGTGGTTCTTGTTGCATTATCAGGATCAGAAATCGGAAATCTCGTCAGACAAGTGCATTAAGAAGTTGCAGAAGGTTTCGAAAGAATACAAGAAGGGGACTTTGTCGGAAGAAGAAAAGGATGTGCTTGCTAAAAATAAGGAATTGGCAATTGAAAGAGCAAAGGCGCTGGAAGTATTAAACAATCCATCAACGACCATATATAGACTGTTGGATTTGTTAAAAAATAGAGAACAATGATAGATAAACAATCCAAATCATTTGTAATATTTTATGATTTTTGTAGAAAGATTAAGAATACAGAATTATAAGTGTTTCAGACGTTTTGAAATAGATTTTAACGAGCATCTGAACATTATCGTTGGAAACAACGAGGAGGGCAAGTCTACCATTCTTGAAGCATTACATTTATGCTTGACAGGCATGATGAATGGCAAATATGGCTTTTCTGATGTAGCAGAACCATTGTTTAACAAAGATGCAGTAGAAGAGTATATTAATAGTTTGAGAACTCCAAATCCCTTGCAGCCTCCAACAATACTGATTGAGGTATATCTGAGGGGGGATGATATAGCTATATTCGAAGGTATTAACAACTCCATGAGAGCACCTGATAAATGTGGTATTGTATATAAAGTGGCCCTTAATGACACATACCAGGAGTCATATCAAAAATTGGTCAATAGCCCTGATGGTGTTAATTCATTGCCAGTGGAGTATTACAAAGTAGAACGCTATTCTTTTGCAAAGGCGCCACTAACCAAAAGAGACAGATACCTCTAAAGTCGGTTATTATTGATTCCTCATTAAATAGAAACCAGAATGGCTCCGATGTATATATATCTAAAATTATCAAAGATAGTTTGGAAGAAAATGAACTGACAGCTCTTGTGCAGAGTTATAGAAAATTGAAATTGAATTTTGGCGCAGATCCAGTTATTAATGCTATTAATCAGAAAATAACCCACGGTTCGGGTATTACCGATAAGGAGGTAAGTATTTCGGTAGATATGTCAATGAGAAACTCATGGGATACTGTACTCATGACTTACATTGACAAGATACCATTTCCTCAGGTTGGAAAGGGAGAACAATGTATTATTAAGACCAACTTGGCTCTATCTCATCAAAGAACTCAGGTGTCAAATTTGATATTGATTGAGGAACCCGAGAACCACCTGTAGCATACGAATCTAAATGTTCTGCTGAATCGTATTACGGGAAAGTGTCAAAATAAACAATTGATAATGACCACACATAGCAATTTTGTGGCCAATAAACTGGGACTTGATAATCTTATTTTGTTATCAAATAAACGATGCACTCCTTTTAATAGTTTGCATAGTGATGATGTGAATTATTTCAAAAAACTACCAGGCTATGATACACTGAGACTTATTTTGTCGAGGGCTGCGATTTTGGTAGAAGGGCCATCTGATGAGTTAATTGTTCAACGTGAATATAAGGATAAATTTGGATTATTACCCATAGAACATGGTGTTGATGTGATTTCTGTAAGAGGCCTCTCTTTTAAGCGCTTTCTGGATATTGCAAGGAGAATAGGGAGGAAAGTGGCAGCGATAACTGACAACGATAGTGATTATCAGAAAAACGTGAAGGATAAGTATGTGAATTATGATGATGTGGATTGCATTGAGATCTTTGCAGACCCGAGGAATGAACTAAATACGTTGGAGCCACAATTCATAGATGCTAATATTGCTATCTTTGATGACTTAAGAAAGACTATTGGTCTTCGTGAAGACAAATATCCAGATAGGGATAGTGTGCTGAGATATATGATAAATAACAAGGCAGAATGGGCTCTAAAAGTATTTGAAGATTCACAGTCGTTCAATTATCCCCAATCATTAGTGTCCCATTTTAACGGGACACTAATGATATTTCCTAATATTTTTATAGATGAGATTCAGGATTTGGCAGGTTATGATTTAGATATTCTAAAGTTGCTCTTTAAAAGTGAATCCACAATACTGTGTGTGGGTGATCCAAGACAGATAACTTATCTTACTCACTGGGAGAAAAAAAATAGAAAGTATCAATGCGGTCAGATTAAGGCATTTGTAAATGATGAATGTATTAAACATAGGAATCTTGATAAGATTGTGATTGATGAGGAACTATTAAGCAGATCTCATAGAAATAATAGTTTAATCTGCGAATTCTCTTCAAAACTATATCCTCAGTATAATGCTACAAAGACATGTGATTGTGATGGATGTCATCCTAAAGATATTGAACATCAAGGGGTTTTCCTGGTAAAACAAAAGGACCTTAATGAATACATGAGACTATATCATCCTGTTCAATTGAGAAACAGTCGTCTAGTGAAGGTTGATGAAAGGCATCGAGCATATAATTATGGGCAGTCAAAGGGCATGACATGTATTAGAGTGATAATCTATCCTACGGGGCCAATAGTTACGTGGCTAAAAGATCATGACAGCGAGCTTATGCCCACATCGCGGGCAGATTTATATGTGGCTGTCACTAGGGCACGATTTAGTGTTGCTTTTGTAATTCCTGATGAGGTTTGTGAAGAGATTCGTGATTTGCCAGTTTGGGTAAATGAAATAAATCAACCTGGTTAGGCTGCTCATTTTTTGTAGTTATTTGTGCCAACTGCTATATTGTTGCCAAAATTTAAGTATGTATAAGTACTAATAAGTATAAAAAGGTAGCATCTCGTCGCAAAATTAGTCGCGTTACATGAATGTCGCAAAAATGGGATAAATAAGGGCATAATAAAGACATAGCAAACATGAGGGCATAAAAAACAAATAGCGTGTAACTCATTGAGCTACACGCTATTTCGTTGCGTTTTGTTATGTCTTTACCTATCGGTGTCATTTCACCTCCTCGAAGTCGGCGTCCTGGATGTCGTCGGGCTTCTGGGTGGTGTCCTGCTGAGGACCGGCCTGCTGGCCGCCAGTGAACTGATCACCGCCGGGCTGACCGGCTGCGCCGCTCTGCTGGTACATCTGCTGTGAGGCAGTCTGCCAGGCGTTGTTGAGGGCTGCGATGGCTGTGTCGATGGCGTTGATGTCGCCAGCCTTGTGGGCATCCTTCAGCTGCTGGAGGGCATTCTCAATCGCAGGCTTGTGCTCTGCGGGGATCTTGTCGCCGATCTCCTTCAACTGATTCTCAGTCTGGAAGATCATCGAGTCAGCCTGATTCAGCTTATCCACACGCTCACGCTCCTTCTTATCGTTCTCGGCATTCTGCTCAGCCTCTGCCTTCATGCGGTTGATCTCGTCCTGTGACAGGCCAGAAGAAGCCTCGATGCGGATGGCCTGCTCCTTACCAGTGGCCTTATCCTTGGCAGAAACCTTCAGGATACCGTTGGCATCGATATCGAAGGTCACCTCGATCTGAGGAATACCACGACGGGCAGGAGCGATACCTGTCAGGTTGAACTGACCGATACTCTTGTTCTGTGAAGCCATCGGGCGCTCGCCCTGCAGCACATGGATCGTCACCTCTGTCTGATTGTCAGCTGCGGTCGAGAAGGTCTCGCTCTTCTTGCAAGGAATGGTTGTGTTGGCCTCGATCAACTTGGTCATCACACCACCCATGGTCTCGATACCCAGTGTCAACGGGGTCACGTCGAGCAGGACGATGTCACCTACGCCACCTTCCTTGTTCAGGATTGCACCCTGGATAGAAGCACCAACGGCTACCACCTCATCAGGATTTACACCCTTTGAAGGCTCCTTGCCGAAATAGTTCTTTACGAGGGTCTGCACAGCGGGGATACGGCTAGAACCACCTACGAGGATCACCTCGTCGATATCGGCAGTATTCAGTTTGGCATCTGCCATAGCCTTCTGACAGGGAGCCAGACAAGCCTGGATGAGGTCGTGAGCCAGCTGCTCGAACTTTGCACGTGTCAGGGTCTTCACCAGGTGCTTGGGAACACCAGCCACCGGCATGATGTACGGCAGGTTGATCTCCGTAGAGGTAGAAGAAGACAACTCGATCTTCGCCTTCTCGGCAGCCTCCTTCAGACGCTGCATAGCCATCGGATCGCTCTTCAGGTCAGCACCCTCATCATTCTTGAACTCCTGTACCAGCCAGTCGATGATTACCTGGTCGAAGTCATCACCACCGAGGTGGGTGTCACCATTGGTTGACAGAACCTCGAATACACCACCACCGAACTCCAGAATAGAGATATCGAACGTACCGCCACCAAGGTCAAACACGGCGATCTTCATATCCTTGTTCGCCTTATCGACACCATATGCCAAAGCGGCAGCTGTAGGCTCGTTGACGATACGCTTCACATCGAGACCGGCAATCTGACCAGCCTCCTTGGTAGCCTGACGCTGAGAGTCAGAGAAGTAAGCAGGTACGGTGATAACAGCCTCAGTAACCTCCTGTCCGAGGTAGTCCTCAGCAGTCTTCTTCATCTTCTGGAGAATCATAGCAGAAATCTCCTGCGGCGTGTACTTACGACCGTTGATGTCCACACGGGGATAACCACCCTCATTCACCACAGAATAAGGTACGCGGGCAATCTCCTTCTCGGTCTGCTGCCAGTTCTCACCCATGAAACGCTTGATGGAGTAAACCGTGTTCTTCGGGTTCGTGATAGCCTGACGCTTGGCAGGATCACCGATCTTACGCTCACCATTCTCCACAAAACCAACAACAGAAGGTGTTGTACGCTTACCCTCGCTGTTGGCGATTACTACTGGCTCGTTACCTTCGAATACGGCAACGCAGCTGTTCGTAGTTCCTAAGTCAATTCCAATAATCTTTCCCATAATTCTTATATTTTATTTGTTACTAATTCAAAATGTCAGTAAGCGTTGTGCAAACCATGTGCCAAAATGGCGAAAACGGAGAAATTTATCGTCTGTCACGTCATTTTGGCACAAATTATTTGGGAGTTTAGCCGATTTATGCTATCTTTGCACTCAGAATTCTATTTTCAATAAAACTGTCGATAGTCATGAAAAGAACGCTTTTAGCAACCTGTATGGCTTTCCTCATGGTGACGGCCTATGCACAGAACTCCTATATCGTGAAGACGAGTGGAGTGCTGGAGGGGACGCGGTTGGAGACCTTGAACCAGGAGGAAGAGACCGCCATCGATTTCATCAGTCAGAACTTCAAGTTCCAGAGCCTCTGCGACTGGCAGGAGGGGATGAAGTTCATGGTGATCCCCGGTGAGTATGATATGGTGGTGAAGACTTTCACGGATGCTGCCACAGACAAGGATGTGAGCAGCGTGAAGCTGCGTCATAAGATCATGATCTATATGGGTCATGAGGAGGACAAGGACGGCCATGAGCGTATCAACTTCCGCTGTCAGGATGACCAGCGGAAGTACTACTATGAGATTCCGAGTGAGACGTTCGAGGATTACTGTTATAACAATCTGGGTGTGCCCACGCTCGCCTATCTGGGGGATGTGGATATCGCCCGTGAGAAGCTGGTGGGTAAGCAGGTCTATACGAAGACCCAGTTCTATCGCGTGGACACCGAACTGGATGGCGATGGCTATCTCGATGTGGTGGTTGATAAGGACGTGCCCGTGAAGGTGAAGGCCGTAGGTGTCGGCACGCGCGATTTCCCGGTGAAGATCATCGTGGAAGACGAGGAAGGCAACGAGTTCTACCAGAATGTGGCGATCTCGAAGACCAACTGCAGCTTAAACGACGATGACTTCGTGAATGACAACGCCAAGTATCTGTTCGGCAACTCCTTCGAGCTGGTGGAGGATGTCTTGAATATCAGCAGCAGCAACTACAAGCAGTTCCTGGGTAAGATCATCCATACGAAGTATCCCACGAAGCTCCTGAACGAGTTCTCTAAGAAGCTGCAGTCCATCCCCCGTCTGACGGAGTATCAGATTGAGGCGATGAACCCGCATAAGAACGATGATAAATACACTTTGAAGCTGAAGAATACGACCCTGGGTACCTATTTCTATATCGACATGCTGTTGGATGAGCATCTGGCACAGGATCAGACCGAATACTTCGGTTATATCTTCGCCCTCGGTCCTGGTAAGAAGATCGAGACATCAGAGGGTAGTCGTGCGATGATGCGTGCCGGACACGTTGGTATCGGCTTCTCGGAGGATGAGACGATGATGGCTGCCGGTGAACCTGACAAGGTTATCAATGGCGAAAACGGCCTCTATACGTGGGTTTACCAGCGTTCGAACAACAAGTTACTCTATGTGGACTTTAACGGTTCCGGTGTGGTGACGAAGACCTACACCCGTGATAATAACGCCAAGAGCTCGAGTGGTACAACCAACCGTCGTAATGCGAAGTCCGCACCTGCCCCGGCTGCAGACCCAGCTCAGAGTTGGATGAAAGGCACAGGAACCCCCATTATGAAATAAAAAAAATTCCCAACCAAAGCGGTTGGGAATTTCTGTTTAAGCCTTGTCTGTAATAGCCTGCATGATCTTGGCCTCGAGCTCGTCACAGAGCTCCGGATTATCCTGCAGCAGCGCCTTCGTGGCATCACGGCCTTGTGCCAATCTGGCATCTTCGTAAGAGAACCAGGAGCCGCTCTTCTTGATGATGCCATACTCTACACCCAGATCGACGATCTCACCAGCCTTCGAGATACCCTCACCGAAGGTAATCTCAAACTCTGCCTTACGGAAGGGAGGGGCGACCTTGTTCTTCACCACCTTCACCTTGACCAGATTACCGATCACATTGTCACCGTCCTTGATCGCCTGCGACTTACGGATGTCCAAGCGGACAGACGCATAGAACTTCAGGGCGTTACCACCCGTGGTCGTCTCGGGATTGCCGAACATCACACCGATCTTCTCTCGCAACTGGTTGATAAAGATACAGGTGGTGTTGGTCTTTGAGATGGTGGAGGTGAGCTTACGCAGGGCCTGACTCATCAGACGAGCCTGCAGACCGACAGCCGAGTCACCCATGTCACCCTCAATCTCCTTCTTCGGGGTCAGGGCTGCCACGGAGTCGATGACGATGATGTCGATGGCACTGGAGCGAATCAGTTGGTCGGCAATCTCCAGCGCCTGTTCACCGTTATCTGGCTGGGAGATATACAGATTGTCGATATCCACACCCAGCTTCTCTGCATAGAATCGGTCGAATGCATGTTCGGCGTCGATGAAAGCCGCGATACCACCCGCCTTCTGACACTCGGCAATCGCATGGATGGCCAGCGTGGTCTTACCGGATGACTCCGGACCGTAAATCTCGATGATACGTCCCTTGGGATAGCCACCTACGCCCAGGGCTGCATTCAGACCGATACTACCTGTGGGAATCACCTCCACATTCTCGATCTTCTCTTCACCCATACGCATGATGGAGCCTTTGCCGAAATCCTTTTCGATTTTCAACATGGCAGCCTGCAGCGCCTTCATCTTCTCCTGTTGCGGGCTTAAAGCCTCGCCTTCTTTTTCTTTCGCCATAGCTTTTAGAAATTTAAGTGTTAATAATTATAATTCGAGGTCGCCGTCGAACACTTCGTGCCAAGGCAGACCTTGTTTGTTCAGTTGTTCCATAAACGGATCGGGATCGAAGTCCTCTACGTTCCACACACCCGGCTTCTTCCAGATGCCCTTGACGAACATCATCGCACCGATCATGGCAGGTACACCTGTAGTATATGAAACGCCCTGCATACCCGTCTCCTTATAGGCCTCCTGGTGCTTGCAGTTGTTATAGACATAGTAGGTGCGCTCCTTGCCATCCTTGATACCACGGATACGACAGCCGATAGAGGTCTCACCCTCGTAGTTCTCACCCAGATCCTGGGGGTTGGGCAATACCGCCTTCAGGAACTGCAGGGGCACGATCTTCACCTTGGCAGTACCTGAACCGTCTGCCAACGGGGCCTCGTATTCGATCTCGTCGATGCGGCTCATGCCAATGTTCTGGATCACGTCGAGGTGCTTCAGATACTGCTCCCCGAAGGTCATCCAGAAACGCCCCTGTTTGATGGTGGGGTAGTTCTTGACCAACGACTCTAGTTCCTCATGATGCAGCAGATAACTCTCACGCGGACCGATATTGGGATAGGTGAGAGGCTTATGGATCTCCAGCGGTTCTGTTTCGATCCACTGGCCGTCCTTATAGTATAGTCCCTTCTGGGTAATCTCGCGGATATTGATCTCCGGGTTGAAGTTCGTGGCGAAGGCGTGGTGATGGTCACCGGCGTTGCAGTCCACGATATCGAGGTAGTGGATCTCGTCGAAGTGGTGCTTGGCGGCATAGGCGGTATAAACACCTGATACACCTGGGTCGAAACCACAACCGAGGATGGCGGTCAGACCAGCCTGTTCGAAACGGTCCTTATACGCCCACTGCCAGGAATACTCAAAGTGCGCCTCGTCCTTTGGCTCGTAGTTGGCGGTGTCGAGATAGTTGCAGCCACATGCCAGACAGGCGTCCATGATCGTCAGGTCCTGATAGGGCAGGGCGAGGTTGATCACGAGGTCTGGTTGGTAGCTGTTAAAGAGGGCCTTCAACTGCTCCACATCATCTGCATCCACCTGTGCCGTCTGGATGTTCATTTGATATCCACGATTGTGGATATCATCCACAATCTTATCGCACTTCGCTTTGCGGCGCGATGCGATCATAAAGTCGGTAAACACATCAGCATTCTGGGCAATCTTGAATGCTGCTACCGTAGCGACGCCCCCGGCGCCAATCATTAATACCTTTGCCATATTTTTAATATATTTATATGCACTTGTTCAGACCCCCATCCCCCTCGCTCGGCTTTGCCGCTTTGCACAGCAAAGAACTTAGGGGGCTTTGATCTCGTCAGCACGTATCCCCAAAGCAGCCATGAGCGAGTACCCCAGGATCTCCTGCCGATAATGACCGCCAGGGAGAGGCTGCATGGCGAAGAGCGTCACCCGCTTCTCCTCATCATCCACCTGCCGGAGTGCCTCGCGTACCTTATTATATATAGTCTTCTCCTCCAGATTGGGAATCACCATCACCCGTTTCACCTCCTTCTGCGCCGTCACCAGCTCTAATACCTCCGTGAAGAAATCCTCCCCGGCGATGGGCTCGATGGGGTAGGCATTGATGGCAAACTCTCCCAGGTGGTCTTTGAAGGCCTTGCCGTCGAGTTCCTCGTAGGCACCAGGCGCGAAGTTCTCCAGTCCCTGCTTCCCTTTCTGATGGATGAGCACCACCTGTGTCTCGTGCTCCCCCTCCCGGATGCCACCGTCCAGAGCCACACAGTCGATCCAGCGGGCGATGTCTGCCTGTGGGATGCGGCGTCCCAGCATCCGTTCAAAGTTCACGATGAGGTTGAATGCGACCTTATCCACATAATCCGCATCGACGAGCATCACGTTCTCACTCCATCTGGTTTCCTGTATCGGGTTGTTCATATCTAAGGTGCAAAGTTACGAAAAAGAAGTGAAAAGTGAATAGTGAAAAGTGAAAAATTTGCTACCGCCGTGCAAAAAAACGTAAATAGTAAATCGTAAATCGCAAATAATTGCTATCTTTGCAGTCAAATTAAGAACAATTTAATAATTCAAATTCAAAATGTCAACATTAACGATTGCTATTGTCGTCGTTTTCTGTGCTGGCTACCTGTGTATAGCCCTGGAAAGCCTGACAAGAGTCAACAAGGCAGCCATTGCCCTGCTGATGTGTGTGTGCTGTTGGACCCTGCTGATGATGGGGCCTACAGCTTATTACCCCGCCATTCCTGGCGAGGAGGTGGTTCACCACATTGCTGAGGTCATTGAGCATCATCTCGGTGATGCCGCCGGCACCTTGTTCTTCCTGATGGGTGCCATGACCATCGTGGAGATTGTTGATTCCAACGGTGGTTTCAACTTCGTGCGCGACACGATGAAGACGCGCTCCAAACGGAAACTGATGTGGCGTATGGTCTTTATGACCTTCTTCCTCTCAGCGATCCTCGACAACCTCACCACCTCGATTGTGATGATTATGGTGCTCCGCAAACTCGTACAGAGTCGGGGTGATCGTCTGATCTATGCGGCGCTGGTGGTGATTGCTGCCAACTCCGGCGGTGCCTTCTCACCCATTGGTGATGTCACCACCATCATGTTGTGGATCAAGGGTGTCATCACGACGCAGGGTGTCATCACCGAGATCTTCATCCCCTCGCTGGTGTCAATGCTTGTGCCTGCCTTCATCCTGCAGTATCAGCTTAAGGGTAAGTTTGATAAGGAAAACAACCTGCCGAAGGCGGATGTGACCCAGTTCACGAAGGCGCAACGCGACATCATCTTCTGGTTGGGTGTCGGTGGCCTCTGTTTCGTGCCCATCTTTAAGACGCTCACCCATCTCCCGCCGTTCATGGGTATCCTGCTCGTTTTAGGCGTGCTCTGGACTGTGACTGAGATCTTCCATTATAACACTGCAGAAGACGATACGATGGCGAAGCGTGTGTCTGACCTCCTCTCGAAGATCGACCTCTCGACCATCATGTTCTTCTTGGGTATCCTGATGGCAGTGGCCGTGTTGCAGGAAGTCGGTGTGCTGACCATGATGGGTGGTGTGCTGGATTCGACCTTTGAAGGTAACCACTACTTGGTGACGGGCATCATCGGTGTGTTGTCTTCTATCGTAGATAATGTGCCCCTGGTGGCTGGTTGCATGGGTATGTATCCAGTTGCGGCTGCCGGTGACATGGCGGTGGATGGCATCTTCTGGCAGCTCTTGGCTTACTGTGCCGGTGTCGGTGGCTCGATGCTGATCATCGGCTCTGCCGCTGGTGTCGTGGTCATGGGGCTTGAGAAGATCACCTTCGGGTGGTATATGAAGAAGATCACCTGGGTCGCTTTCGTAGGTTACCTCGCCGGTATCTTCTGCTACTGGGCCGAGAAGACTTTCCTCTTTTAAGAGGAGGTCTTCATTTTTATTCCCAGAGGGAAAACCTTGTCATCAGGCTTCTTTCTAAAACGTCCTGTCTCAGAGGCCGGCTGTCCGATTATCGTAATCATTCGAAGAACTCGCTACGCTCAAACAGCTTCTCATGTCGATTTACTTGTGTCGCGTATGCGACACAAGAATCGAAGAAGATTCCGATAATAGTACATCCTATAAATGCCTCTTCGTGCGGAATGTTTTTTGATCTTGACTGCGCTCCGTTATTACCGTACTTCATGCTACATGTTTTCTTCGAATGAATTCTCAAAAACATTCCGCATGAGGAGGTCTTTAGAGGAATGTAAATCCTTTGAATCAGTATTGAGTCTCTGATTGCGAAAAGCAATCTGAGCAACGAAATACGAAATGCTGTCTGAGCGCAGCGAGTTCATTGAGTGATTTGAAGGATTTATTGTTCCGGCCTCCGAGACAGGACGTTTTAGAGGATTTATTCGAAGAAACACCCTTAGTTGAGACGACTGCGCTTCTCACATGGGATCCAGAACCAGAAGGTGGAGCCATGGCCTTCGCCTTCTGAGGTAACCCCGATGTGACCGTTGCAACGGTCTGCAATCGCCTGGCAGATGCTAAGGCCTAATCCTGTACCCTGTACGAAGTCATTGAGCTTCACAAACCGCTCAAAGACACTCGCCTGTTTCTCCTTGGGGATACCGGCACCGGTGTCCTCACAATAGAATAACAGACCGTCGGCCTCTCCCTGTTCATCGAGGGTCACCCTGCGCTCATACCGATACCCTACTTTGATATGCCCCTCGTGGGTATATTTCACGGCATTGGTCGTGAAGTTCGTGAGGATCTGTTGGATACGACCTTTGTCGAGGGTCGTCACATAATGCTCATAGGGATTGTCCTTGATGAATTCTACCCCAGGCTCCTGCACACGTTGGGCGAGGGTCTGACAGATATCGTCGAAGACTCTGGCGAAATCCACCTCCTCTGGTTTGATGGCGAGGGCCTGGCCCATGTTCGAGGCCTCGAGGATATCGTTGATGAGACGCATCAGCATGTCGCAGTTATTGCGGATGATACGGATAAACTCCATCCGCTCCTCGTGGGTATCGACCATCGGCAGCAGGTCACTGAAGCCCACGATGGCATTCAACGGCGTACGGATTTCATGGGTCATATTCGCCAGGAAGGCACTCTTCATCTTACCGGAGTCCTCGGCACGCGCCGTCTCTTTCTTCAGCTTCTGTTGCGCCACGATGAGTTTGGTGATGTCACGTGACACCCCGAAGTACCCGATCTGACGGCCCTCTTTGTCGTAGGTTGGGATACCACTGACTGCATGCCAGGCGGGTTTTTTGCTGTAGTGCGTGTAGCGGAAATGATGGATGATGTTAAACGGTTTGGTCATCGAGTCCGGATCCTGAAAGGCTTTCGATATTTCCTCTTTTTCATCAGGGAAGATCCGGTTGATGTAGTCGTCGAAGGTTTCCTCGTACTCCGACTGACGTAGCGAACGGGAATAGGTCAGCTGACGTGTCTGAAGGTTGGAGCGCCAGACGAACATCTCACTGTTCTCCAGCAGGTAGGTGAGCTGGTGCTCATAGACATTGATGGCGTCGTAGGTCTTGCGGATCTCGATGTCATGGTGGATCTTCTCGAGATACATTGTCCGCTCTGCCGAGATGTCACGTGAGGTGACCACATAAGAGTGCAACTCACCCTCCTCATCAAAGATGGGACGGATCCTGATCTCGATATACTTATCGAGGCCGACTTCGGGGTAGTACATGTGACTACAGATGTGCAAGGGCTCCCGTGAACCAGACTCATAGACACCATGAAGCATGGGGAAATCAAACATGCTGGTCTGACGGAAGAACGCTTCGCTTTTCTCGTCAAACTCACAGAGTTGGCGCATCTTCTCATTCACGTCGATCAGGAACCCTTCCTTGTCATAGAACGACATGGCAATGAGGTTGGTCTCGAACATCCGGGCGTATTTGTTACCCATCTCCTGGTTGATACGCTCCGACTCCACATCGATGGTGATATCCTTCACGGCATAGACGATATACCGGGGCTTCCCGTCTTCCTGTTCCACGATGGCGGTCCCTTCCAGATGTCGCCAGTCAGGGGCTTCCTCACTACCGATGTTAAAGCGGCGGTTGAAGTATCTGTTCTGCTCCTCACCCGCCATCAGCGAGTGGGTATGCTGCTCGAAGTCCTGTTGGATGGCAGGATCTAACCGCTTGATGAAGTCTGCCAGGGACAGTCCCTCGTCCGGAATCAGCAGCCCGTAGGTGTTCCGCATGTGGTTGGCCTTGATGTCGTATTCAAACACGTAGAAGTTACCCATCTGCAGGGCCTGTTTCATCATACTGTTGATGTCCTCGGAACGGTCGGCAGTGGTCTTGATCCTGGAATGGATCAACCGACTCAACAGGAAGACGATGATGATGGCGATCACCGAACCGATGAGGGCAAAGAGGGCGATGGGCGACGAGTCGTTATGGGTACGTTCGGGGTTGAACCACTTGTCGTGGATGCGTTGCAACTCGCCCGCTTGCTCCAGACGGGCATAGGTGTCGTCGATGGCTTCGATGAGCGCCTTGTCATAGCCGATAATACGCAGTTCCCCTGCGGGGATGTCGATGTCGTCGAGCAACAGACTGTCGAGTCCGTACTCCCTGATCTTCATCTTCAGCGGCATCTCCCCCCAGACATAATAGGCGTCATGTCCGTTACGAATGGCTGCCAGAGCCTCTCTCGGCGAACGGTATTCCGTATGATAGGGCTTGTCCTGGATCTCCTGGATGCGCAGCGCCACATAGTCGTTGTTCTTCACCATCAGGGTGTCCTTGGCGGTGAGTTCGTGGAGCCGTTGGATTGCCTTCTGACTCTTTCTTCTGACCAGCTTTACGGAATAGTAGGTGATCATGTTCTGCGTCATCACATACGGGTGCTTCCGGTAGTTGATGGTCAGGGCGTGGATGAGGTCTGCCTCCCGGTTCTCAAAGGTCTTGGTACAGAGATACCACTCCTGCATCACATATTTATGGGGCACCTTCAGGGTGTTCAGGATGAGGTCGAGCACCTCCACGTTATAGCCGTCTGCCTCACCGTTGTCATTGCGGAACTCATAGGGTGGGAACTCCCAGTCGCTCACAATGATAAGGGGACGTTCTTCGGTATATTCACGCACCCACTGCGCCTCTGCAGGCAACAGACTGCAGAGCATTAGACAGGTGAGTAGTATCATTTTCTTGGTTGTCATTCGCATCACTTTTGCAGGTTAGTTTCGTTCCATTTCAATCAACTGACAGGGGATGGTGAACCATACGTTGGTGCCTTTGCCTACGGTCGAGGTCAGGTTGATCTTGCCGCCCATATGCTGGATGAGTTCCTGACAGATACTCAGGCCCAGGCCCGCCCCACTGGTGCTGGAGTCGGTCACGAAACGGTCGAAGATATGCTTGATCTGATCCTCGGGGATACCATGACCCGTATCTTCCACGGACACGGCGAGTTGGTCGCCGAGGTAGTCGTAGTGCACCAGCACCGTCCCTTCTTCGGTATGTTGCACGGCATTGGTCAGGATCTTCTCCATCACCATACTGATATTGTTCATGTCGATATCGACCACCAGTTTCTTGAAAGGCGCCTTGACGATATACGATACACCGGGCTTCCGCTGGTTCGCCCACACATGTTCGCAGCGGGCGGCGATACTCGTGGCGAAGTCGACCGGCTGCGGGTTGATGGTGATCATCTCGGCATCCAGTCGGGAGAGGAAGAGGATGTCGTTGATGAGCTTCAACAACTGCGCCGAGCTCGATTTGATCTCGTTGATAAACACGGTCTCGTCTTCTGCACTGTGTTCCATCTGGAAAAGTTCTGCGAAGCCCACGACGGTGGTCAAGGGGGTACGGATCTCAAAGCTCATGTTATGGAGGAACGCGTTCTTCACCACCTCTACCTCCTGAGCCCGTAAGGTCTCCTGAGCCAGTTGGTCTTCGATGGCCTTCAGTTCACTGATGTCACGACACATACCGAAATATTCCTTCAGATTGCCCTTCTCGTCGTGGAAGGGGATGAAGTGGAACTGCAGGTGCAGGGGATGGCCCTGACGCCTGATGGTGGTTTTCACGTCGGTATGGACGCGGGTGGCGGTCTTGTTGTCCATGTTGTTCAGGATGCGCTCCGTCGATTTCTTCCACTTCGGGTCGATCAGGTTCAGCATCCTGGTCTGTGTCAGGGAGAGCAGGGCGCTGTTGGCCTCGTTGAAGAGGGTGAGCGTGTGGGTGGTCAGGTCATACTTTACCATCTTGATACCACCGACCTTCAGCACGTAGTCGATATTCTGGATATATGTCGATACCTCGTCGTTGGCCTTCTGTAACTCCTGGATATCCTGCAGCACGTGCTGGTAGGATTCAGCCATCTCCGTCACGTTACGACCTGTGCCGAAGATGGCGAGCAGCTTCCCTTCGGCATCGCGCACCGGTGTCAATTGCAACTCGTAGTAGAGCTTGCTGCGCTTCAGCATCTTGTGCAGCGGCCGACCGTCCTCCCCTTGATAGATTTGGGTCATGTACATCCGCTCGAAGTGTTCCACATCGAGGTCAGGCTCTCCCAACACGTCTTTGATGGAGATCTTCATGTCTTTGATCACCTGCATGTCTGCCCCTAAGGCAGAGAGAGCCTTCTGGTTGATATCCACAATATAGCCTTCACTATCATAGGCCACCATATCCACCATCACGGAGTTGAAGATTGCCTGATAGCGCAACAGCGTGTTCTTCACTTCCATCTGGCGCAACAGTTCCTTGGTCACGTCACTGCGGGTACAGAGTATGGTCGTGGGATGTCCGCCCTTGTCGCGGCGCAGCACACTCAGGGCCACGGTATAGTCGTGGGCCTGGGTCTCGTCGTTATCCTTAAACACCTGGATGTCGAGGTTCACATGCTCTTCCTTCTCCTGGGAGATATCCTCGATGGCCCGCTGGAGCCGTTGCACATCCTTGGGTCTGTAACGATACACGAAAGCGTCGAGGGGCGTACTCTGCTGTCCTTTGCCCTGTTCGTCCATCCAGGTAAACTGCTTCGTCTGGATGTTATAGGTCCACAGACTCACATGACTCGTCTTCAGGATGAGTGACAGGCGGTCGTTGCTCTTCCGCACAGCCTGGGTCAGGCGTCGTTCCCGAACCCGATAGAAGATGTAATAGAACAACAGGATGACGGCGATGACAGCGAGGGTGGCAGCCAGATGCCACACCCATGCCGGGATACCCGTATCACGGCGGTCGGGATAGAACCACTTGTTCTGGATGGGTTGCAGCTTGTCAGCCGCTCTCAACGCCACATAGGCACTGTCGATACGTTCCAGCAGATGGTGGTCGCGCGACATGAACTTATACTCGCCATAAGGCATGTCGATCGGCATCAGTGTCAGTTTGTCAGTCTGGTATTTCCGCATGAGCCATTTCAGCGACATCGTGTTCCAGAGGATGATACCGTCGTTCTTGTCGATAACCTCATGGAGGGCGCTCTTCATGTCGTCATAAGGCAAGACCTCCTTCGCCCAGGCCTGTTTCATGAGGTAGTGATGACTGAAACTGCCGCCATGCACGATGACGCGGTAGTTTTTCAGGTCTTTCTCCTGACGGATATGGACGGGTTTGTTCTTGGGGACCAGGATACTATGCGTAAACAACTGCACGATGTTCTTGCTGTAGAGACTGTTCTCACGGGAGTATTCCGCATCCATACGCAGCATCAGGTCGCTCTTTCCGTTCTTCAGGTCTGCCTGGGCCTCCAGGGTGGGCTTCAGTTTGATGACATAGGGGATGTCGAGCTCCTTGAAGATCAGTTTCAGGAGGTCGATGTTATAGCCGTCGGGTTCACCGTTCTCGTTCAGGAACACGTAGGGCCACAGGTCCCACGCATCCTCATAGATCAGCGGATGCGATGTCGTGTAGGTCCTGGTTGTATCTGTCAGGGTCGTCTGGGCAACCATCGTCTGCCATGACCATAGGCAGACCACGCCCATCACTATATACCTTATATTATTATATATCTTCATATTTCAGTCTTGATGTCACAGGGGATCCAGAACCAGAAGGTGGAACCTTGGCCTGCACCCTCGGAGTTCACGCCGATCTGACCGTGGAAGGCCTCTACGATCGCCTTCGAGATGTTCAGACCCAGACCTGTTCCCTGTACGTAGTCGTTCAGCTTCACGAATCGCTCGAAGATCTTGCCCTGGTCTTCCTTCGGGATACCGGCACCCGTGTCCTCACAATAGAAGTACAGCCCACCGTCCTTCTGTTTGTACCCCACCTTGATATGCCCTTCAGTCGTATATTTCACGGCGTTGGTCACGAAGTTCGTGATTACCTGTTGGATACGCTCTTTGTCCAGTACTGCCGTCAGGGTGGTGTAGGGATTCTCCTGGATAAAGGCGACGTTGGGATTCTGGATGCGTTGGGCGAGTGACTTACAGATGGCCTCGAAATCTTCGGCGAAGTTCGTCTCCACGGCATGTACATAGATGCTGCCACCACCGTCGATGGCGGACACGGCCAGGATGTCATTGATGAGCCGGAGCAGCATGTCGCAGTTGTTCATGATCACTCGGACGATCTCCTGTTTCTCCTCTGGGGTCTCCAACATTGACAGTACATCACTGAAACCGACGATGGCATTCAGCGGCGTACGGATCTCATGGGTCATGTTCGCCATAAACACACTCTTCATGCGACCCGAATTCTGGGCACGCTCCGTCTCCTGCTTCAACTGCTCCTGTTTCTGGATCAGCGGCGTCACATTACGGATGATACCATAGGTACCCAACTGCTTGCCATCCTGATCGTGATAGGGCACACTGTCGATGATGTTCCACTGTAGCGCCTCGCCTTCATGGAAGAAGGGATGACAGAGTGTCAGTTCCGCCTTCGGCTTCTGCATTCTGTGCTCCGGGTCGAGCAGGTCGTCCTTGAAGGTGCTCTGCACGAAGTGTGCCCGCAATTCCTCGAAGTCCATCGGAGGCATGGCGGTCTTCAGACCTTTATAGAAGGTCACAGTCTTGTCGGCGAAGTTGGTTCGCCAGAAGCGCATGTCACAGCTGTCCATCAGATACTGGATCTCGTTCTCGAGGTTCTGGATCTCCTCATTGGCACGTCGCATCTCCAAACCGTTCTGCTTGCTCTGCAGATAGAGGGCGCGCTCCTGGGTGACATCACGGATGGAGAGAGTGATATAGACCAAGGCGCCTTGTTCATCATGGATGGGGTGTACACGGATCTCCGTATAGCAGTTCACGTCGCGGTCCATGATGATCGTCTTCGAACAGAAATAGAGTTCCTCGGCATGCCTGTTGGCCAGCACTTCTCGGAAGGTCGGCATGTCGTAGAGCGTCTTTTCAAAATAATAGGGATCATCCTCCGACTGGAACTTCAAAATCTCTCGCATCTTCTGGTTGACCGTGAGCAGATGACCTTCCTGGTCATAGAAGGCCAGACCCACCAAGGACTGTTCGAAGGTCTTGCGGTATTTGTCGGTCAGCTCGTGCTCCTCCCGTTCCTGGAGGATCTGTTCGGTCTGGTCTGTCAGCGTACAGAAGATATTGATGGGTGTCTTGAGACCTTCTACATACTCTGCTACGCCCTGGTCGTGCATATAACGCCACTCTCCGGCATGCTGCTCCCCACTGATATCCCAGCGGAAGATACACTCGGCCGTCTCAGCGCCTTCATTATAGAGCTTGGCGATAAAGCGGCGATAGTGCTGCTGATCCTCCGGGTGCATATACTGGAAGCTCTCTTCATACCCTATACCTGCCTCCGGCAAGAATTGCCCATGGAGGTTATAACCCCAACGCTGGCGCAGGTCAAGTCGCACCACGTAGTTGGCGTTCACATCGAGGGTATGCTGCATGATGTCATAGATCTCCTTACTCTCTTTCACGCGCCTGTGGATACGCAGGATACTGATATGATTGATACCCCAGGTGACGAGGAAGGCGAGGGCTGTCAGGGTGACCATCAACACCGAGGGGGTATCGAGGAAGCCGATCTGAAGGAGGGTGCTATGTAGGAAAATACTGTTCATGCGACTGCTTTAGTTGATGATTTCTGTTTTCTTCTCTCTGCTGATCATCTCACAGGGGATCATCACATAACACGTGGTGCCCTTGCCCTGTTCCGACTGGATCTCGATCTGTCCGCCCATCTGCTCCACGAGTTCCTTCACGATGGGAATGTCGAGGCCTGTGCCACTGATCTTGCTCTGGTCGTCCTTGACGAAGCGGTCGAAGACATGGGACAGGACCTCCTTGCGGACACCTATGCCGGTATCTTCGAGAACGATGTTCAGTTCCCCGTGGTGGTATTCGTATTTTGCCCGCACCATACCTTCGTTGGTGTAGTTGGCGGAACATGTGCAGAGCTTCTGGATGACCTGTCCGAGGTGCTGTTCGTCGATGTTCAGCACCAGATGGGTATAGGGGTTGTCGATGAAAGTCTTCACGTTGGGCCCCAACGCACTCCATCCCATATAACACCAGCCGTCGAAGAGGGTGGCAAAGTCGCTCGGCTCCTTGGGGAACTCCACCATCTTCGCATCGAGGCGGGAGATGAAGAGGATATCGTTCACGAGGTTCAACAGCTCGTCGGTATTCCGTTTGATCTCTTCAGCGAACACCGGCTCGTCCTCCACGTCGTGGGGGCTGTTGAAGAGCTCTGCAAAGCCTAAGACGGCATTCAACGGCGTACGGATCTCATAACTCATGTTCAGCAGGAAGGCGTTCTTCAACTCCTCCGTCTCCTGAGCCTTCTTGCTCTCTTCCATCAGGCGCATCTCGGTGTATTTCATCTCGGTCTCATCACGACACAGACCGAAATACAAAGTCACACGCCCCTCCTTGTCCGTCATGGGAATGAGACTGAAGTTCATATAGACATCCCGTTTCTGGTCATCATGGAAGATCGTATGCAGCACCTCCGAGATGTTACCGGCCTTACCCTGATCCATCCGCATGAACAGACCTCTGAGTCGCCTGCGGTCCGATTCATGGATGAGTGAGGCACAACGGATCTGCGAGAGACGGTATTGCACCTGGTTCAGGTCACTGAAGATCCGCAGCTCATGATGCCCCGGGTGGTAGGTGATGATTCGCACACCACTGGTCTTGAGGGTGTAGTTGATATTCTGGATATAAGCCTGGATCTGTTGGTTGGTTTTCTGCAACAGCTGCACCTCTTCCTCCTGTTTGTGGTGCGACTCCACCATCTCGGTGATGTTACGGCCGGCTGCCATCACCCCATGGAGCACCCCCGCTTCATCGCGGATCGGACTGAGGATCGCTTCGTAGTAGAAAGTGCCGCCGAGTTTCACGTCGGGGATACGCTCGTCTTCCCGCTTCACCTGGTCGATATCGGTGATGGATGACAGTCGGATGCTGTCATACAACTCATGAATGTTGATATGACGATAAGACGGGATATCGTTGATATGCACATTTTTCTTCAGGAAACTTTTGCGGTCGGCAATCATAAAGGTCTCACAGGCCTTTTCGTTCAGGTCCATCAGACGGCCGTCAGGACCGTAGAAAATCATATCCACCAACGAGGAGTTGAACACCGTCTGATACTGTAACGACAGGTCGTGGGTCTTCTCCCCTCGGCGCTTGCTCTCGGTGATATCGCATTGAACACCTAACAACATCATGGGATGATGCTTCTGGTCCCGTTTCAGGACAGAGATATTGATCTCGTAGGTTTTCAGTCCGTTATGGCTTCTGACGAGCAGCGTCTCTGAGAGACTGTTCTCAATGAGGACATTCGTGAGCCTCGTACGCAGTTCTTCAAAGTCGTCATGGTTAAAGAATTGCGCAAAGTCGATGGGCGCATAGACGGTCCTGGTAACGGTCTCACTGGAGATCAGGGTGAAAACCTTCGTGACATCATAGGTCCACACCTCGGTCTTGTTGGAGTTCAGCACGAGTGCCAGTTGGGTGTTCAACTGCTTGGCACGGCTGCTCACCTCCTGTTCCCGGTAATAATACAGCCGGTTGGAGAAAATCAAGACGAACACACCAATCAACAGGAATGCCACCAGATAAGCGGAGAGGTGGTAGCGGTCTGCGACGGTACTCCAGTCCTCAGCCTGGGCATAAGCCGTCGCAGAGAAGAGTAGCATTAGCAGGGTCGTTGATGTTTTCGTCATGTCAGTAATAACCTTTATTGATATTATTGGTAGGTTTTTGGTGGCGAAATTACTCATTTTTTGCGAAACAACAAAGAAAAATGGCAAAATATTTGGCGGATTGCCAGAAAAACGCTACTTTTGTCATCAGAAAACGCTAAAACTTAGTAAGATTATGATAGATGTAAAAGAAACTTTGAAGAAAAGCGAAGAGCGCATGGAGATGGCTGCGATGTTCCTCGAGGAGGAACTGAATCGTGTTCGTGCAGGTCGCGCCAATGTCGCCATCCTCGATGGTGTCCGTGTAGAACTCTACGGTAGTAAGGTGCCCCTCAACCAGGTGGCGAACGTCAGTGTGCCTGATCCGCGTACCATCGCCATCAAGCCTTGGGACCGTAAGGAGATCCGTAACATTGAGAAGGCGATCATGGACTCAGACGTGGGTATCACACCGGAGAACAATGGTGAGATCATCCGCCTGAATATCCCGGTGCCTACAGAAGAGCGCCGTAAGGACTTGGTGAAACAGTGTAACAAGATCTGTGAGAAGGCGAAGGTCGAAGTGCGTAATGTGCGTGCCGACATCAAGGATAAGCTGAAGAAGGCCATCAAGGACGGTCTCTCAGAGGATAATGAGAAGGATGCCGAGCAGGAGCTGCAGAAACTCCATGACAAGTACATCAAGAAGCTCGACGACCTGATGGCAGCGAAGAATAAGGAAATCATGACTGTGTGAAAGGTTTAGTCATTAAGAACACAGGCAGCTGGTACACCGTCCTGACGGACGATGGCCAGTTGATTGATTGTAAGATCAAAGGAACCTTCCGCCTCAAAGGCATCCGCTCCACCAACCCCGTCGCCGTCGGTGATCGTGTCACCATAGATCTTACGGTCCCCGAGCCTGCCGAGGGGCTGAGCCTGTCGAGGGGCGCATTTATTTCTGAAATCGAAGACAGAAAGAACTATATTATCCGTCGCTCTCAAAACCTCTCCAAACAAAGCCACATTATCGCCGCCAACGTCGACCAGGCCTTCCTGGTGGTCACGGTCAACTATCCCCAGACCTCCACGACCTTCATCGACCGCTTCCTGGCCTCCGCTGAGGCCTATCGTGTCCCGGTGGTCCTGATCTTCAACAAGACCGACCGCCTTGACGCCGACGAGCTGCACTACCAGCAGATGATGGTGCAACTCTACGAGACGATCGGCTATACCTGCAAACAGATCTCCGCCGCCAAGGGGGAGGGCGTCGAAGACTTACGACCCTTGCTCGAAGGGAAGATCACACTCCTCAGTGGCAACAGCGGGGTGGGGAAGTCCACCCTCATCAACCGGCTCGTGCCTCATGCCAACCTGCGTACGGCCGAAATCTCCTCCTCCCACAACCTCGGCCAGCACACGACGACCTTCTCCGAGATGATAAGGATTTCTAATACGGTTCCTGTGGTTCGGCAGGCTCACCAACCGTGGACGGTCCCTGAGCTTGCCGAAGGGTGGCTCATCGACACTCCGGGCATCAAAGGCTTCGGCACCTTCGACATGGCCCCCGAGGAACTCACCAGCTACTTCCCCGAGATCTTCCGCTTCTCGAAAGACTGCCGTTTCTCCAACTGCACCCACACCCACGAACCCGGCTGTGCCGTCCTCCAGGCCCTCGAAGACCACTACATCGCCCCAAGCCGCTATCAGTCCTACCTCTCCATGATGGAAGACAAAGATGAAGAAAAATACAGGTAGCCCCACGGTTGCTGAGCCTGTCGAAGTAAGAATATGAATAAAATTTCAATAATACTCATCCTTTTCCTCCTCACCGTCGCCAACGCGACCGCCCAGGAGTCCGAACCCAAGAAACAGTCTTTCTTGCTGAAAGGACTTTACTGGGTGAAGACCCTGATTGACTCTTCTGCGGTGAGCGGTGTCGATCGCTCATACATCGAACAACCCAAGCGTCCTTGGGCTGTCGAGGTGAGAACGGATGCCAGTGAGACCACTTTGAAGATGCATACCGATGTTGATTTCGGGAATGATGTGATGGGTAATATGAGGGCTGTCACCAGGAATGGCTTCTCCACCTCCTTGGGGGCCTGGATCGGTTATCGCGGCTATGGTCTGGGATGGTCAAAGGAATTGACAGGAGGCGATGGAACAACTTTCTCCTTGGGCGCGACAGGCGGTAGCTTTGGCATCAACCTCCGCATCAACTCCTTCCGCAGTCGTATGCCGGAGTTCACGTTTACCGCCGATAACCACGGTCAGCCATACAAGGAACGCTTTCATGATGAGATCGACGACCCGATCAAGGTCCGTTCCCTCTTCATCGATGGTTACTATCTCTTTAATCGGAAACATTTCTCTTACGCAGCCGCCTATGATCAGTCACTGATTCAGCGGCGTTCGGCAGGATCACTGATGGCAGGTGCAATGTACCATCACTGTAGTGCCGATTACAGTGCCGACTCCAACTGGGGGTGGGTTTATTATATGAAAGGTGTCGGTAAGCTGAAGTTTACGCAGGCTAACATCGGTGTGGGCTATGCCTACAACTGGGTTCCTGCCCGGGGATGGCTGGTCAATATCTTGGCGATGCCTACGCTCGCATTATATAACCGTACCACCCTCTATGAATATACCATCTATTATGACTCAGACAAGGAGACGGTTGAGGAGGCCTTGAATGATCCCGATACCATCTATGAACTGGAGGAGGAGACGACCATTAAAACCCCGAATAAAGTGACGTGGAACTTTGATGCCCGCCTCGCGGTGGTCTATAACTGGCAACGCTCCTACCTGCGAGTCTATGGCCATTTCAACCGCTTCACCTATGGTAGTGATGTCACGTGGGGTCGACTTTATGACTGGAAAGTTTATGCAGCTCTCGGAATTAGATTCTAAACGTATCGCTGTCCTCCTGTCTGGAGGTGTTGACAGCAGTGTCGTGGTGTACGAGTTTGCCAAACTCGGACTTCACCCCGATTGTTTCTATATCAAGATCGGACCTGAGGACGACAAGGAGTGGGACTGTTCTTCAGAAGAAGACTTGGAGATGGCGACGGCTGTCGCACATAAATATGGTTGCAACCTCGAAGTCATCGACTGTCATCGCGAATACTGGGATCAGGTCACCCGTTACACGATGGAGAAGGTACGGGCGGGTTTTACCCCAAATCCTGATGTGATGTGCAACCGTCTCATTAAGTTCGGGGCGTTCGATGAAAAACGGGGTCATGACTACGACCTCATTGCCACGGGCCATTATGCCCAGACGGAGATTGATGAGGCAGGTAGGAAGTGGCTCGTCACCAGTCCTGACCCCGTGAAGGATCAGACCGACTTCCTCGCGCAGATTTACGACTGGCAGTTGCGCAAGGCGATTTTTCCTATTGGTCATTACGTCAAGGATGAAGTACGTCAGATTGCGGAGCGTGAGCACCTCGTCAATGCCAAGCGCAAGGACTCTCAGGGCATCTGTTTTTTGGGGAAGATCAATTACAATGACTATATCCGACGTTACCTCGGTGAAAACCCCGGTGATGTCATCGAACTCGAAACTGGTCGTCGTATCGGTTCTCACCGTGGTCTCTGGTTCCACACCATCGGTCAGCGCAAAGGCATGGGCTTCTCCGGCGGCCCCTGGTTCGTTGTCAAAAAAGACGTCCCCCACAACATTCTCTACGTCTCCCACGGCTACAACCCCGCCACCGCCTACAAAACCGACTTCCCCATCCATGACATCCACTGGCTAACGGTTGCTGTGGTTCGACAAGCTCACCAACCAATCACGGTCCCCGAGCCTGCCGCGCTCACCACGGTCCCTGAGCCTGTCGAAGGGGAAGGGCTGAGCACGGGCATTACATTTAAAATCCGTCACACCCCCGAATACCTCCCCGGTACGCTGGAACAAACATCCCCCGACACCTACATCATCCACTCCAAGACCCCCATCCATGGTGTCGCCCCCGGTCAATTCTGCGTCATCTACGACCAGCACCATCACCGCTGCCTCGGCTCCGCTGAGATTACTTTATAGTTCGCTTGCTTTGGGGGTGGGTGTTTTCTTCGAATGTATTTAGAGTCCCCTAAACAACAATAAACAATGAAAAACACATAGAGATAAACCTTTGTATATCAACCACTTTTAGAATTTAACACTTCGGACTTGCTTTTTGGTGGTTCTCAAAAATCCGCTTATCTTTGCAACGCATTTCTACCGCGGAGAATTTTGAGGTCTTTTATTTTGCCACCTCGTGGACAGGGTTGACAAAGGTTGACAAGAGTGTACGACGGTTGACTGAAGAACGAGAGGGAAAAGAGCAAGGAAGTGACCTCATTTGAAGAACGTGACATCGTGGAATGAGTTGACAATAGGTGTCAATGATTGACGAAAGTTCACTCCGTGGCGGTTTGCATGAAATTGATTGTAAAACCACATAAAAAGGAGTTAAATGAGAAAGACAAGAAAATGCGCCTTCTGCGGCAAGGAGTTCACTTGTAACAGCGGTTCGCAGAGGTATTGTTCAGAGCATTGTGCCGAGGCAGCAAAGGCTCAGCGCAAGAAAAGACAACAGGACTTTTTGAAGGCAGTCCAGCCAGTTATAGACATCGCCAGCCAGGAGTACCTTACATTCTCCAAGGCTGCCATCCTCATGGGATGTTCACGTCAGTATGTTTACAAATTGGTAAACGAGGGTAAACTTCCTGCCTCACGAATCAGCAGCCGGATGTCATTCGTCCGCAAAGCAGACATCGAGATGATGCTTGCTGGCAATCCTTATCATAGAGTATTGCCTGGTGCTTCGTGAGCGCACTATGTCCGTGTAGTCCTTTCCCGACTTGACCTCTATCGGGTGAGCACTCATCGTTCAGATAGAGCTTGATTTACAGTGAACAGAAAGCACTTACAGCAGTTTTTTTTTACACTTTTCAATAACTTTTGATGGCTAAAAATTACACTTTTCAACGATAAACGTCAAAACTACATTTTTAAAATTGTGGCTTTATTATGTAAAATATCGCGTTCTGAAACGTTATTTCTTGTAAAATATCGTATTCTTATGCTATGTTTTTATGTAAAATATCGCGTTTTACGTTTTTTTTCGTATCTTTGCACCCAAAATATCATCGTTATGGTTGACAAAAGGACATTGGAATTCATCCTTACTGACCAGCAGGAGGAAATGGAAAGCAGAGCTGAAGAGGCATTATGCCAGCGGCGTGAAGAA
>Ga0256405_10001965_pt1 | contig 51236 bp, 44 predicted proteins | sample RumenRJG_02DNA_FD_189096 | JGI IMG/M metagenome (GOLD analysis project Ga0256405, IMG submission 189096) | Bovine rumen microbial communities from Lethbridge, Alberta, Canada - RJG_02 | ecosystem: Host-associated > Mammals > Digestive system > Stomach > Rumen | place: Canada: Alberta...
CGTAAAGATTGACCTGCGCGTTGTCCTGCCCTTCGTTTATTACCTTTGCTATCTGACGGATGGTAGGCTGGGAGAGGATGTCCCTTACGGACAGGTTGTATCCCGTCTGCTGGTGGATGGCGATGCTGAGACGCATGGAAGCAATGGAAGATAGTCCGACGGAGATAAGGTTGGTGGCCACACCGAAGCGGTCTGTCCCAAGCCTTTCTGCTGTGATGTCAAAGAGCTGCTGCTCCAAGGGTGTGGCGGGCGGCACAATCTCCTCCTCTGCAATGTCGGGAGCAGGCAGCCTCTTCCTGTCAACCTTTCCATTGGGAGTGAGTGGCAACTCATCCAGCTGTATATAGGCAGCAGGCACCATATAGTCAGGCAATGATTTTGCAAGGAATTCTTTTAGGACTCCTTCGTCTATATCGCAGTCTGCGGTATAGTACAGGCACAGCAATTGTCCGTCATACACGGATGCCACTGCCTGGCTAATACCCTCGAACTTCAAAGCCTGGCTCTCTATCTCGCCAAGCTCGATGCGGAAGCCCCTCAGCTTCACCTGCTGGTCGATGCGACCGAGGTATTCCAACAGCCCCTGCTCGTTCCAGCGGCACAGGTCGCCGGTGCGGTAAACCTTTACAGGCTTGCCATCTACGATGATATCAGTGAACACTTCCTTGGTCAGTTCCTCACGCTTCCAGTAGCCGGTTGCCATCTGCATGCCAGCCAGACACAGTTCTCCGGCCATGCCCTGCAGCAACAGCCGCCTGCCGCTGTCGATGATATATGCCGTCTGATTGTGGAGCGGACGGCCAATGGGTATATTGTCATACTGCCGTCCTGGCTCAAGTTCATACCAGGTGGCATCCACGGTGAACTCCGTAGGTCCGTAAGTATTGATGAGCCGACAATGGCATGAGGGATTCTTCGTCATTCGCTCTCCGCCTACCACAAGGTAGTCCACAGGCAGGTCTGGATACTCATCCAGCAGCATCTGTCCCAACTGTGTAGTGAAACATCCACCAGTAATGCGATTGTCAGTTATGAACTGATGCAGCAGATGCAGGTCTTTGGTCGCATCTTCGGGCACGATGCAGACCGTTCCTCCAACTGTCAGTACTGGATATAGATCCTCTATTGAGGCATCGAATGCGAAAGGAGCATGACAGCTGATACGGCTCTCGGCTGAGAGTCGCCACTCGTCTGCGATGAATTGCAGGAAATGTGAAAGGGCTCTGTGTGGAACCATCACACCCTTTGGTCTGCCTGTAGAGCCAGAGGTGTATATCATATATGCCAGGCCGTCTGGTGTGGCAAGGTTGATTGCCTTGGTCTCTTCTGTGAAGTCCACATCCTCGATGAAGATGACCTGCATCCCTTCGGGCAGAGCCTTCCCCTGTGACAGTTTCTCCTCCAGTAGGGAATGGCTGGTGATGAGTACCTTGGCCTGGCTGTCTTCCAGTATATACTGTAAGCGCCCTGCCGGGTATTCCGTATCCATGGGTACATAGGCACCGCCTGCCTTCATGACGGCGATGACAGAGAGAGGGAACTCCTTCACGCGGTCGAGCAGGATGCAGACAAAACAGTCTGGCTGCACTCCGGCGTCTGTCAGCAGGTGAGCCAGCAGATTAGAGCGTCTGGATAGATCGGCGTAGGTCAGCTGGCTATTCCCATCTACCACAGCTGTCCGCTCTGGAGTCTTCGCTGACTGTCTTTCGAAGGCGGACACGAAGGTATCCTGGGTATCGATGTCTATATGTTTACCTGTGCCGAGCCTGATCAGCTCTGCCTGCTCGGCTTTGGTAACCAGGCTGAGCGATGACAATGGCGACTGCGGATGCAGCATCATGTCTTGCGCCACTGTCTTTACCGTCTGCACCATAGTTCGCAGGAAGCCTGGGCTGTAAAGCCGGTCGGAAGACTCTGCACGGAGGTCATACTGACCATCGCGCTCTACGACAGTGAACGTCAGGTCGCTGCACGTCGTGTTGGAGTCCAGGCGACAACAGGGATAGCTTTCCTCGCCAAGCTTTATTTCCTCGGTGATTCCACCGCTGTAAAAGTTGAAGCTGATACCCGGCTTCATCTGGAGGTCACGGCAGAAATGGCTGAAGGGATAACTCCCATGACGGATGGTGCCCATCAGTTCGGTACGGAACGACTTGACAAAATCCGTAACCTTTGTGTCTGGATTCACCAGTGCCCTGACAGGTACTGTGCGTACAAACATACCAAATGCCTCCCTGAGCCGGCGCTGAATCCTGCCGTGGCTCGTAGTGGTAAAGACAGAACTGCTTTCCCTGCCTACAACAGAAAGCGTATAGGCAAATGCCGCCATCAGCAGCAGATTGGGAGCTGTATCATTTCGCTTGCACCACTCAGCGACCTCTGCCATGGGCAGATGCCCATCGTATCTGATATATTTTCCTAACGGATCGCTGACGGACTCTGCCAAGGAGAGAGCCTCACAACCCTGGAAATGCTGGCGGAAGTATTCCCTGTCCGCCTCGTATGCAGCAGTGTGGAATATCGCTTCCTCGTCCTCTGCCCATGAGAGCAGGCCGTAATGCTGTTCCGGCAATGGCATGCCTGCGTAAGCTAACGGCAGATATACTTTTCCCAAAAGCAGGGCAATGGACGTTCCGTCGGCAATGAGATGGGAGAAATCAACGAGAAACACAATCCTGTCTGGAGTCTCTATCAGGTGGAAACGGCAGAGTACGTCATTGAAAGGGTCGAAGGGTTTTAGGGCTTTCTGGAGAAATTCCTCACATTCTGGTTCCGACAGCGTGAGCCTGAATATTGGCAGCTCCCTTGTATCGTCAACCGTTTGCCGCAGCTCATCACCCTCTGTCAGAAAACGGATGCGAAATGTCGGACAGGTGGCATAGATGGTCCTAAAGGCTTGTTCCAAGCGGTCAAGGTCAATACTCTTGGGTAAAGAAGTCATGTATCCCAGGTTATATTGTGTCATCTGGGGATGCTGCATCATCTCCAGGAAGATGCCTAACTGAGATTGGGTCAGAGGGTAAGTTTTCATATAGCTATTTGTTTCGTTATTTCTTTATATTCAGGTACAGGCAATTCAGTCCATTGGCGTATTTGTAATTGATCTCATCGCAGAGCCCTTTTACAATATCTAAGCCTATCTGTTCTTCATCTATCACGTCATGCTGTCCCGGCTGATAGCTCACCAATGGGTTGTATGCCTTGCCCACGTCCTTTACGATGATGGAAAGACGTGTGGGCTGGTCGATAATACTCACGTCGAAGGAGTCTTGTTTCTGTTCTTTTTCTCCCATACCATATTGGTGAAACATGATCTCCTCCAGAACATGCTGTACCTTCGTCATGCGCTCCTCCCCAATGTCGAAAATACTGACGTAGAAAAGAAGGTCGTTAAGTTTGCTGTCCACGTCGTCAAAATCGTAGCGCACACTAACAGAAAAAGAATCAAGATTGCCTATGGTAGATATGAGGTATATCCTATGGATGGCGACCTTACGCCTCGACATAAAATATGGAATACCAAGGGAAATGAGCATGAGTGTCCACATGCCTATGGGGAAGGCTATCCATACGTTTGATGGAAACCAGTAGGAGCATGCCAGGAATGTGAGCAGTATACAAACGACTAAGCTTACCATTAAGAGAGAGGCAAGTTTTCCCCTATTAGTAATAAGGAAAACATTAACCAGCATAAGGTTTACTGCCAAGGGAATCAGCACTAAACTGAACAGGCGCAAAGGTTGTTCTGATACGACCAGAAGGTCTTCATCCGCCCCAAACAATCGTGCCAACAAAGAGGGGAAAAGGGATATCAGCAGAGTAATCAATGCTGCTCCACCCAGCACTTTTTTAAAGATACTATCGAACAGCCGTTTCATACCGTTCCAATCGCGTTCGCCATAGAGCTTACCTCCAATACCTGTGATGGCACTTCCAGCCCCCCCAATTACGAGCATACCAATGGAGAAAATCTGTATGCAGACACTGAGGATGAACATACCATCGGCCCCTTGGATATGCATGACGATGGCATTCAAGCCCAACAGTAACACTGCGACGGAGACTGTGCCTATGGCATTTGGAAGTCCACGAAGCAGGCACGTGCCCCCCAGTTTCAGCGATTCTGCGGAAAGAGGAAGATTGAAATGGAAGGGGCGCGGTTGTTTTGTAAGATATGGTATATAGCTGAGAATGACAGCCACCGAACTCAGGGCAGACGCAATGGCTGCTCCTTTCATACCCAATTGAAAATAAACTACCAGAAATAAGTCGAGTAGGATATTTGACGAGGAAAGAATAACCATGGCTTTAGTTACTAATCGGGGACGACCGCTGATTTCTATGAATTGGCCAAGACTCATGGCCAAGAGTGTCACCACGCCTCCAATAAAGGAAACGGGAAGATAGTCTATGAGGTAAGGAAGCAGACGCTCATCATCAGTGAGAAAACGCGCTACAGGGTCTGTCCAGATGCATAGAGTCGCAGCAATCAGGCCATTAAATACCAGTAAGCTGACAAGGCTGAGGGTTAAGATGCGGTTGGCTTGTCTGTACTGCTGATTGCCAATGGCTGGTGCAAACAGTAGTACTGCTCCCGAGATAATGATTGATCCCAATAATGAGGAAACTGTTAGAATCGGGACCGACAGCGTAACGACTGATATAGCATCACTGCTCAATGTATTGCTCACTATAATTCCATCGATAGTGGTATTGACCTGCCCAACGATGGAAGTCAAGATAGCAGCTATCAAATAGACCTGCAGGGAGTGGTTGATGATGTATGAGTTCCTGTTTTCTTCCTTCATATATTGTTCATCCTTACTTTTTTATCGTGTGTAATAGAATTCCAGGATTTTCAGGCGTATCAAGCTCTCGTACTTGGCTTGTACAGCATCCTGTTGGGCTTTGTGGAATTTCTGACGGGCCTGTAAAAGATCGAAGATGCTGGCGCGACCTTCTTCATAGCGGATTTCCTCGTATTCCACACTAATGCGGCTGGCTTCGCAGGCTTTGACCGATGACTGGCGTCTCTTTTGAGCTACAGTGGCATTGTAATAGGCATTCTGGATATCTTCACGCAACTTTAGCTTGGCATCCTCGAAGGCAAGACGCTGTTGGAGTATTTCATTAGAGGCACGTTTTACACTGTTGCGCGTCTGGAAACGGTTGAAGATATGGTAGGAAAGCGACAATCCGATAACTTCCCCCAAATTGCTGTGAAGCTGATGGCCAAAACTGCCTAAACCTCCCTGGTGGAACAAGTTGTAATAGGCAGTTCCTATGCTGCCCGTCAGGTTGAGTTGGGGATAATAGTCTGCCTTTCTGACCTTCAACAAGGATTCGCTCTGGCGGATACCTGCCTGTGCAGACATGATGGTAGGCCAACTGTCGACGGTGGACTCATAGATTGTCTGTGGCATCTGAAGTGTAGCATCAGAAGAAAGTCCCAGAGCCTGTTCGTCCTCAACGATACGGAAACCTTCGATATCAGGCATGTTAAGGGCGTGTGCCAGAGTTAGTAAGGACAGCGTATATTGCCCCTCATCATTTGTCAGTGTATGCTCGTCAAGAGCCAACTGCGCCTCGGCATCGGCTTGCTCACTACGTGGGCGTTTACCATCTTCCACCAGAATGGCGGCACGTCTTACCATCTCACGGCTGGTCTCTACCTGCTTGCGCGATACATCGGCCATGCCTTTATAATAAAGACATTGCAGGTAATAGGCGGCTACCTGAATGGAGATGTCTTTTTTAGCAGCTTCCAAATTGGCAGTGGCGGATATCAGGGAGAATTTGTCGGCCTGGATCTGATTCTTGATCCTAAAACCGTCGAACAATGGCATCGAGGCTCTTACAGATCCTGTCGTGGCTGAACCGTCCTCGGCAAGTGAGACGCTGCCATTGCCTGACGCTGCCCCAGGATTATTGAAACCGAACATCTGGCTCATGTCCAAATTGAGGTCTGGCAGCCATGCATTCTTCGATGTGTTGAGTGCTATCTCCTGCTGGCTGATGGCCAGCGCACGTTCCTGTACATTGATATTATGGCTGATGGCATAGTCGATGCACTCATCGAGTGTATAGGCATGTTCCTGAGCTCTTGCTGCTGACAGCGCAGCTAAGAGTATAGCCACGGAAGTTATCATCTTATATTTCATATCGCTCTTTACTTTTTAATTCCCCGTAAATGGTCTTCGGCATTTACGCCTTGAAGTATCTCCACATAGATGCCATTGCTGATACCCACCTTAACGGGTATGCGTTCCCATTCCTGTGAAGATAGATCCTCCGGGCTGGAGGTGAGGCGATAGACGAATGCCGAGTCTGCATCGAACACCACTGATGCTTCATCGATGGAGAGCACACCCTTGTGCTCCTCAGTGACTACACGGGCATTGACACTGTAGCCAGAGCGGATATCGACACCATCGGGGATGCTGGCAGCTGCCCATACCTCAAACTTGGTTACCCCGTTTTGCTCTACACCTTCTGGCGAGATATATTCCAACGTAGCAGGCACCTTGACTTCTTGCATGGCACCGAGTACCAATGTGGTCTCCATACCAACACGGAGCCGTGCTACCTCTGTCTCATCGATGTGGCCCTTGAACAGCACGTCGCTCATGTCGGCCACCGTGCAGATAGTGGTACCGTCGGAGAACATACTGGTAGCCGATACCGACGAACCCTCCTTGACTGGCACATTGAGCACGATGCCCGACATAGGACTGGTGACAATCGTCGTATTGATAGTTCCAGAACGTCTGGAAGCTCCTTTGGTCACGACCTCATAAGCTGCCTCGGCTGCAGTGAGTTTTTCGCGGGCCGCCTTCAGCCTTGTCTCATACTGCTGGTATTCTTCGGTGCTGATAACACCTTTTTCATACAAACGTTTGGTACGGTCCCACTCGCGCTGCTGCTCATTCAGTTCGATACGTGCACTCTCTATGGCGGTCTGGGCACTGTTGAGCTGGCTCATGTCGGGGATGACCCTGATGTGAGCCACCTCCTGACCTGCCGTAACGCGGTCGCCTGGTTTGACAAGCACCTTGGTAATGACGCCTGTTATCTGGGGCTTCACACTTACCTCACGACGAGCCGAGAGCTTGCCGGTGGCCACAGTCGTTTTCTGAATGTCCCGCTTCTGAGGCAAGACCAGCTCATAGACCTCAGGCTCTGGTTGGGACTGTTTCCAAAGGAAATAGAATGTGTAAATCACGAATAGGCCTACAAGGCACCAAATGATGGTTCTGATAATCTTCTTCATATTTTACTAATTATCTTTGTTTTTATTCTTCCCTTAAGGCTTCGATGGCTTTGATGGACAACGCACGCCTGGCAGGTATCCAACCGGCAATGAGACCACCAAGCACCAAGATCAGCAATGCTGAGATAGCGGCAACAAAGGGCACATGCGGGTTGTCAAACAGGCTGCCCTCCTCAGTAGCGATCTGGCTGCTTACCGTGTACAGTCCCCAGAACCCTATTATAATACCTGTAACCCCTGCGGCCAATGTAAGCAGCAGGCTCTCACACATAATCTGACGGATGATGGCCGTTGGCTGTGCTCCCAATGCACGACGAACGCCAATCTCCTGAGTACGCTCCTTGACGGTTACAAGCATGATGTTGACGATGCCTATCAGACCAGACAACAGCGTGCCCAGGCCCACTATCCATACCAGCAGGTTAATACCGTCAGACATGACAACGACCTGGTTGATCATCTCCTTGAAGTCAACTTCATACAGCCCATTCTCATCGTCAGGCGCTATGGAGTGCTGCTGGCGCAGTACATTGCCTATCTCCTTGAGGTAATCACCTGACGGGTATTCATCATTCAGTATGAATAAGGCCATATTCTGCTCATTGATGCGATTGTAGAGCAGCTGTGCTGTACTAATGGGCAGGTAGAGGCTTTCCGACTCGTTGGGACCTACATGGATAAACGGGCTTGTCTTCCGCATGACACCGACCACCTGACAGGTGAATCCATTCAGGTGGACTTCCTTACCTACGGCTTTTTGTCCCGGGAAAAGCTTGGCAGCCGCCTGTTCGCCTAGGACACACACCTTACGGTTCTCCCGTACATCAAATTTGCTGATAAAACGGCCTTCAACCACTCTTAACGGTGAAAAGAGATGGTAATTCTCGGTGGTACCTGCCACCAGCATCATGTCGCTGTATTGCTCAGTTTTTACCTGTTGCGCCTGACCTGTTGACGGCACTTCTAAAACGAGGCCCTTGTCATGGATGATGCCTGGAAATTTGCTCTCGATGGCAGCAAAGTCGGCATCGGTTATATTCCAACTGCGCCCACGCTCAAATCCACCGTATGCAATGGTTGTAGGACTAGTAAAGTAAGCCACGGTGTTGTTAGGAATTGCTTTCATCTGCCCGGCAATACCTCCGCTGAATCCCATGCCGGCTCCAATGAGGAACATCAGTATCAGAAGGCCCCAAAACACACCGAAGGCTGTCATTAACGAACGCATTTTCTGCTTCCGTATGGACTCCCAAACCTCTTGCCAGAAATCTTGATCAAACATCTTTGTTATTTACAATTTGACAATTTACAATTAGATAATTTATGATGTCAGCGCATCCACGAGTTTGATGGTGACGGCCCTTTTTGCCGGCACATAGCCGGCTGCGATGCCAGCCAGTATCATGATGAGGTTACACCCCACAACCATACCAAACTCAACAGTAGGGTCAGTGAAATAGGGTACACTGCCGCCCAAGACTGCCGACAGCAGCTGGGTAAGCCCGATGCCGAGCATCATACCTGCATAGCCGAATATCATCGTGATGATGACAGCCTCGATAAGCACCAGCCTGATGATACTTCCACTGCTGGCACCCATAGCTCTTCGCACACCAAGCTCACGGGTGCGCTCACGCACCGTGATAAGCATGATGTTGGAAACGCCCACCACACCTGCTAATAGTGTAGCAATACCAATAATCCATACGAAAATGCCAAGATAGGAAAGTACTTTTGTCATATTGATCACCGTCTCAAAATCGTTTCTGATGACCAATGCCTTGCTGTCCTGAGGACTGCACCCGATACGAGGTGATATGAAATTCCGGATATCGGAAGTGAGATGGTGTAGCTCGTCCAGGTCTTCTATGCCGGCATATTCCACCTGCATCATACTCAGGGCCGGTTTCGTAGGACTGTATAGTGCCATCACTGTAGAGATGGGCGCATAAGCACTGATGGCTTGATAGCCTTCAAAAAGATAACGACACTCACCTACCACTAAAAAGATGTTTCCGTCGAAGATCACTTCGCATCCTACAGGATTCTTGTCACCAAACATCTCGCGACACATACGGCTGGAAAGCACACAGACTTTACGCTGCTCCTCAATATCAGTATGGTTGATGTCACGCCCGCGAAAGATCTTATAATATTGTGCAATAATGTAACCCGGTGTACATCCTGTTAAGGAGGTGTTCACATACTCGCTCCCGCTGACAGCCTGCACAGCCTGATTGAACGTGGGATACACATTAGCGACATAATCGAAATGCTGGTTCCACAGTGCATTTGCATCTTCGAGGGTCATCTCCACCATACGGTCAGTATTCATGCCGTTCCAGGGTATGGAGGTCTTGCCCGTGGCGAGTGTGATGAGCTGAGCCATGTCGAGATTACCACCCTTGTAGACACCTTTCTGGACGCCTCCAGCCGAACCCAGCAGTGTCACCAGGATGAACATACCCCACCCAATGGCGAATCCTGTCAACCAGATGCGCTGGCGGTTGTTTTGCATGGAGGCTCTTACCTCATCGATGACATCCCTCATTTCTCGTCCTTGAATATGACACCGTCCTTGAAGAATATCCTCCGGTCGGTCTGATTGGCAATCTCCTGTTCGTGAGTCACGATGATGACCGTCTGGCCCTCCTTGCGGTTCACCTCCCGCAGCATGTCCATCACCTCCTGTGTGGTCTTGCTGTCAAGCGCTCCTGTTGGCTCATCGGCCAGGATAATCTTGGGATGCGAGATGAGTGCACGGGCAATGGCAACACGCTGACGCTGACCTCCAGAAAGCTGCATGGGCAGATGATGCCAATGTTCGGCGAGCCCCACCTTTTCCAGATACTCCATGGCAAGCCTGTTTCGTTCCTTCCGTTTTACGCCACGGTAATAGAGCGGCACTGCCACATTCTCCATGGCGTTCTTGAAATTAATCAGGTTGAACGACTGGAAGATGAAACCTATCAGCTCATTGCGATAAAGCGCTTCAGTCTTCTCATTGAGGTTTTTCACCAAACGTCCAGCCAATCGATATTCGCCTTCGTCGTAGTCGTCGAGGATCCCCATAATATTGAGCATGGTGCTCTTACCAGAGCCAGATGGACCCATGATGCTGACCAGTTCTCCTTCATCAATATGAAGGTCTACGCCTTTGAGCACGTGGAGGGGCACTTCTCCAGGGTAGGTCTTGTGAATACCTTTAAAATCTATCATCGTTACAGATCAATTTTTAGTCTTAAATTATTTTCAAAGATAGTTAGCAATAAAAACTTGTTTTATGAATACTTGGTGCAAATATACACATTAAATTTCAATTTCATGTCCGTTTTTCTCAAAAAATATTAAATTCACCACGTTTCGCAGCGACAATGTTGTCAGGCAGGTTCACCAGATAGTCGAACTGTGCTTCACGAGGCAGGTAGAGCGCACTCTTAGCTGCAAAGTCGCTTGGTTCCACAGGTATTACACGCCCGCCACGCATCGGACGGCTCTGTAATATCTCTGCTTCTACCATCTTGTAACGGCTATAAGCATATCGGAGGAATAGCAGGGCCAGCACAGGCATACAATACTGGCTACTGGTTAACTTGCTGCCTTGGCGCAGCAAATCAGCCGACTCCCATAGTTCTGCTTCTAGCTTTCTTATATTGATCATAGTTCTGTTGCGTATTTACTTGTAATTAAAACCCTTGTATCACACTCCAACAACTCGGCAATCTTGTCGAGAGTCTGGAGGTCGGGCTGTGAAGAATTTGTACACCACTTGCTGACTGTTGTTACGTTCTTACCAAGTTGTTCTGCTAACCACTTGTTGGTTCTCTTCTTCTCAGCGAGAACTACTTTCAGTCTATTTAAATCTTTCATCTTTTCCTTTTTATATGATTTGAACGCAAATTTAGTGAATTTCTTCGAGAAAGCAAAACAATCCACTAGATTTTAATGATTTTAAAGAGAAAATAATGGTAAAACGATCTTTCTGCGTGTAATAAATCCCGCTTTGCCTATTGACGCACCACTTCCGACCTTTATGGATGAGAGGATGTCTCTCTGAATGCGTCCCGCTTTCGGTGGAGTTGCACATGGAGGCAGTAGAGTTGTACTGTCGTCTTATTCATAAACGCTGCCTGTCTCAATGGGAAGAGTGCAAGCACACGTCCCATTGTGTTTCCAGTGCAGGCATTGAAAACACCGACGGGCAATGTTTATGAGCCGACGGTGCAACACAACTTGCTTCTCCACATGCCCTCCATACCGAGAGCGGAACTGATGCATTCAGGGAAACGTTCTTTCATCCAGTCCGAAGGTGACGCTCGACAAAGCCAAAGGCTAACTTGAACAGCTTCGACTTTAATCTTCCCACCCAGAGCCATGTTCCATCCCGCCATTGACTCCTTACTGTCTCATCAGCAGAGCCGAAGGGACAGCCGGAAACAATGGCGGGAGTATGGGCGAGGACACATGTCTCACGACGTGAAAATCTACGGCAAGGTATCTCCGGCAGGCTCCGAACCTTCTGCTGTAGATTTCCAGTTCATGACACAAGAGTCCTCCTAATGCCCATACGGTAGAACATCAGGCTCTTCCCGCCCTTCTTTTGAGCTAAAGAGAATTCTAATAGCCTATGAGGAGACACAACCACTGTTTAATAGAATCAATGATGGGTATAATGTACAAAATTACATCATCGCAACAATCCATAAATTGTTGGAACATAAAAGGATGATTGATGACAAATACTTCAATTCGCTCAATAACTTCCAATAATTTCTTTTTCATACGTCGTAATCTTTAAAATCATACGACTGGAAGATATTATCTGAAGTCAGATCGGTCAAGGGCAAACGTATAACGTCTTATTCGTGTTGTGTACTACGTGAGGATAAGAGAAGAGCGATAGGTCTCCTATCGTATAAGTACAAAATATCTCAATGGGGACTGTCTGTCCCCAGGGCGTAGCCTTCCCCTGAGTGTTTTTAGTGGTATAGATTATTATAGAAATTCTTTTCTTGCTTTCTTATCATGCATATCCCTATACACTTCTTATCTTTCCTTGTAAGCAAGCACGTAAAAAGAAAACTGATATTTATTTGGTTGTTTCGAAGAAAATGATTACCTTTGCATCAGATATTTGACATGTTGAAACAAAGCAGAACGACGCAGACAGGAAGTTTCTAAACCGTTACCTATTAAAGTTTTGCTTATCTGTAAGTGATTGATAATTAAAGGAGTAACCATAAGACTCGCAGATATAAGTGGTATTAAACTATCGAATGATGAAACTGAAGAAACGAAAAATCAAGTATTCGGCAATATTCTTTCTCTGCTGGTTCCCCCTTTTGGTCTTTCTTATTGATGGTGTCCTGAATTTCCAGACATTGGTTGATTATTTCGGCTCGTATGCCTTTGTCGAGACTGCGCTATTGCTTATGGTCATTCTACCAACAATGGCTGTTTACAAATTTACAAAAGAATAACTGGGTGTTATAGCCGAATAAGATCAAAGCCCCGACCTGCACAATTTGCAAGCCGGGACTTCTTGGATATATATGGTATGGCAAACATTTATGCCACTGAGTGCATGATATGACGGGCTGATGTCACTTTCGCATCGTAGATGACGGTCAGTTCACGAGTACGTGGATTCCACTTCGTGTTCATCACACCCTTCATGTGTTCTGCCTTTGCTACAGCCTTCATGTGAGAATCGTAACGGCTTACTCTGAAGGTGCAGGCTTTCACGTCTGGGCGATAGACATGCTTGTGTGCATTGAAATGAGTAGTCTTTTTGTCAACGACTACAACAACTTTGTTGTTTTTACCATTGTAATGCTTCTTATTTCCTGCCATTACTGGCATTGCTGATGTGATGGCCATGATCATCATGGCTGCAATCACCTTATTCAAGTTCTTCATAATCTTCTTTTTTATAAGTTCAACTTCTGTTTCGTGAGAGGCTTTAATAACCTTTTCACGGTGCAAAGTTAAGGCGAATCTATGGGATTTGAAAATGAAAAACCCGATTCTGTGATTCCAGAATCCCTAAACTTTCATGGGGATTTCCCCTAAATGAAATGATGATGAACTTGGGGAGAGTCATCTTAGAATCTTTGCTTTTTGCAGGTTGTCAAAGTCATCCCAGAACTCTTCCTGGGAACATCGCTTCTGAAATACTGAGGATCAAAAGGTGCGGCATACATAATCTTGCACTCGATCACCATCACCGCCTCAGTGTAGTAGGGGGTGCCATTAGCGGTGTAGGCTGTATGCAAGCCCAAAGCCTGAGCCTTGTCACCGTCGCGTCCGCTCTTCGTGCCCATGTAATTCAGTACCTTCTTGTCCTTTGTGTCGAAGGCCATCACCGTGAAATACTCTGCTTTATCCAGAAATTCCTTGGTGTAGCGTTGCTCGGCAACATAGACAGTCAGGGCAGTACGTCCCCACAGTGTGCCGATGCCTCCCCAACCGATGGTCATAGCATTGCTCTTCTCCTTGTCGCCAGCCGCCAGCAGTTCAGCATCATGAAACCATTGGAAACCGTTCTCCGTGAAGTCCTCCCTCACATTGAATTTCTTGAAACCAGACAATTGGTGCTCACCATTGTCTTCTTCCTGAGCAAGAGCAGGAGTCACTGCCATTGCGAGAATGGCAACAAATGCTGTGATAACTGTTCTTTTCATCATATTCGTCTAGTTTAGATTAATCGTTAATATACGATTTCGTCGTCATGTCATAATATAGTGCCTCCAACTCGGCCAGAGTCAATTTCTCCACACTATGCTCGATGATTCTTATTAACTCATCGCGTCGATAGTCATCCGACTGATATTTATTCATGTATGTCATAGTTCTTTAATTTGTCATTAGTATAATTACACCGCTGATTAAGATGCCGAAGCCCGTGGTTCGCTGGATGAAACCCGCACCGATGCTCAGCAGGAATGTATAAAGGACAATGTTACTCAAATCCTAAACTATCATAATAATCGGTGCAAAGGTACGAAAAATATGGGAATATTAACTATCTTTGCAAAGATATTCGCGAGATGTGCCACGTACAAGTGTTGACACATCGACATATATTAAATATATCAGATCATTACTACAAGTATGACAGAAGCATTTCTATATTACATGATAGTCATCAATGTCGTGACCTTCCTGGTCTATGGCATTGATAAGGTCAAGGCCAAGCAAGGCAGCTGGCGCATATCGGAGGCAACCTTGCTGATATTGGCAATCATAGGTGGCAGCATCGGAGCATTGCTTGGAATGAAAGTCTGGCATCATAAGACGATGCACAAGAAGTTCAAGTATGGACTCCCACTGATTCTGTTGGCCCAGATAGCATTTTTTTATTTCATCTCATGATCCGCGACTTCATTGCCATAGATTTCGAGACGGCCAATCAGCAGCCGTCGAGCGTCTGCTCCATTGGAGTAGTTATGGTGCGTAATGGGCAGGTGGCAGACCGTTTCTACAGTCTCATTCAGCCGGAGCCGAACTACTACAATTACTGGTGTCAGCGGGTGCATGGGCTAAGCCAACGCGATACGGACGATGCACCTGTATTCTCGAAAGTGTGGGAGCAATTGGAGGAAAAGATAGCCGATGTTTTCTTCTCTGACCAGCAGTCAATCGATGATCTCCGGTATCAGATAGCTTCCATTGACCTTCAGTCGACTTCCGACGCGACTCGGCAGAGGTCAAGAAATCTTGCCTCTGCTCTCGCTGCTTCGTCAGTTCCTTTTGTGGCTCACAATGCCCGCTTCGATGAAGGCTGTCTGAAAGCGGTGTTCAAGGTCTATCAGATGGACTATCCGGACTATCGGTTCTACGATACCCTTGCAGCAGCCCGCCGACAGTTCGGGCATTCGTTGCCCAATCACCAGCTCCACACCGTTGCTGCAGCCTGTGGCTACGACCTCCAAAACCATCACCACGCCCTGGCCGATGCCGAAGCCTGTGCCGCAATAGCCCTGTATATTTTGTAAGCATCTGCCGCTCGGCTTTGCCGCTTGCCTAAGCAAGAACTTTTAGCATCATTCTTACTTATTTCCCCTTCCTGAACTCTTTGGGGTTCATTCCTTTCATTCTGTTGAAGAAACGGGCGAAGGTGGTGACTTCGGCGAAATGAAGTTGGTCGGAAATCTGGGTGATGCTCAGCGAGGTTTGGCGCAGCAGGAATGTGGCCTCCATCAGTAGCATCTGGTTGATGTAGTCAACGACGGTACGGCCGCCTGACACTTGGCGGACGACGCGAGAGAGATAGGTGGTGGTGATGCAGAGACGGGAGGCATAGAAGCCGATGTCGTGGTGCTCGGCGAAGTGTTGGGGAAGCAGGCCGATGAATCCTAGGAAGATTTCCTCGACACGTTTGGGGAAGCGGTGCTCGCGAATGCTGTGCTGCTGGATGGTGGAGAGGTCGGTGAGGAAGAGGTTGTAGAGCATCCGCAGGCTGTCGTTGGCCAGCGGAAGTCCCATCTGCTGGTAATGAATCATCATCTGCATCAGTTCACGCAGACGACGAAAATCATCGTTTTTCAATGGCAGTATAGGCGATGTGAGTTCGACTACAGTGAAGTAGGCCGTACGGATGGCATCGCGTACCATGGGCAGGCTGAGCGTGAAGTGTTCGTCGGCCAGCAGACAGATGCCGCTGTAGTCGCTGGAAGACGAAAGGATGGTTATCTCGAAACCGGGCGAATAGGTATAGAGGTCGCCCTCACGAAGCGTCAGTTCGCGATTATGATATAATATGGTAACCCAGCCACGAGTGACAATCGTATAGACGTAGCACGACAGGAACGCGTGCGTCTTGTTCGCGCCGAAGGTCCACTCCACGTCGGTCTCCAGGCAGATAACATTTCCGTCCCATTCCCCTTCGGGTACGGGCAGGTTTCTTATTTGCCAAAATTCCTTCAAACTGTACACCTTGATAATGGACGATTTGACTATTTGATTATTTATGCTTACGCGCTGCAAAAATACAATAAAAAAATGAATTTGTTTCGTTTTGGTCGGTTTTTGTTTCGTTTTGGTTTGCAAATCTATGAATAATAAGTCGTAATTTTGCACCCAGATAACAAATAATATTATATTTAACTAAAAACAAATTAAGGTTATGGACAAGCAGAAATCAATCGAAGCATAACAATTCTTTGTAACAGGTCTTTCAGAGGGCACATTCGTACACAATTGGAGTAAGGGTACTCTTGAACTCATTGAGAAGATTGGTGCACAGAACTGGCTGAAAAAACAATTTTGATTTTTAAACAACGAATTAAACTAATTTCACGAATTATGAAAGAGAAGGTATTACAAGCCATGCGTGAGTTCGGTGCTCCCGTCAACGCTGGCAAGATTGCGGAGATCACAGGTATTGACCGCAAAGAGGTTGACAAGGCGTTTGCCGAGTTGAAGAAGGAAGGTGCCATTGTGTCGCCCGTCCGTTGCAAGTGGGAACCGGCTAAGTAAGAGGCTTATGGAAATCAAAGCAGTAAAATTTCGCAGAGACGGATTCTATACTCAGCCCTTCGTCTTCGGTGGCGAGGAAGGACCTGACAAGTTTGACAAGAACGTCCGCTATCGCGGCAGTCTTCAGAACTATCTGATTGACACGGGCAGCGAGGTGATTCTGGTAGATACCGGTCTGCCTGCAGGCTTTCCCGAAGAAGTGCCCAATGAAGATTCACCCATCTTCACTGGCAAGGACATCAGTAGCTATATGGATGCCTTCAAAAACCTCGGCTATAAGCCGGAGCAGGTGACCAAGATACTGGTTACGCACAAGCATGCTGACCACACCGGCGAACTGAAAAGCTTCCCCAACGCGAAAATCTATGTAAACCAGGAAGAAGTAGATGCCACCGAATTGCAAGGACTCACGAACCTTGTTCCCGTCAGCTATACCGATGGTGCCTACTACAACTTCCCCGAAAGTCAAAAGATAGCCGACGGCATCTACTTCATCAAGGCTAAGGGTCACACCAAGGGCAACAGCATCATCATTGTCGAGATGGATGGACTGTTCTACATGCTTCATGGTGATATCACCTACATGGACGAAGCTCTCTACGAGGATAAACTTTCGATAGTTTTTGACGACTTACCTGCTGCCCGTGAGACCCTTAACCGCGTGCGCGAGTTTGTTCGCAACCACCCCACCGTTTATTGTGGCACCCACACCCCACAGGGTTATGAGAATCTGGAGGCCAAGCGCGTGATGGATCTGGATAATCCCATGCCGACCATACTGGCCGAAGTCGATTTCTCCAAGCAGGAAGCCTCCGGCAAGTACGTCTGCTCCATCTGTGGCTATGTCTATGACCCCGCAGAGCACGACGGTGTTGCTTTCGAAGACCTGCCCGATGACTGGCGTTGTCCCCGTTGCAAGCAGCCGAAGGAGAAATTCAATCCAGCATAAAGGTTATCACTATGTAATCTAAAGGAGGACCAAATCCTCCTTTAGATTTTAATATGGTTTAGGTATTGTATAATACAAAAAAATGACGTATCTTTGCACTCAATGACGACGCCACTCATCATAGGACTACTGATTCCATTGTTGGGCACGATGCTCGGCTCAGCCTTCGTGTTTTTTATGAAGGACGAAATGTCAGTGCGCTTACAGAAAGCATTACTGGGTTTTGCATCGGGTGTGATGGTGGCCGCATCGGTGTGGTCGCTGCTGATTCCAGCCATGGAGATGGGAGCCGATAGTGGCAAGTGGGCTGTGTTCCCCGCGGCTGTAGGTTTCCTGTTAGGCATGGGATTCCTGTTGATGATAGACGAACTAACGCCACACCTGCATATCGGCACGGATAAGCCCGAAGGTATGCGCTCTCATCTGTCGAAGACCGCCATGCTGGCCCTTGCCGTTACCATCCATAACCTGCCCGAAGGAATGGCCGTAGGTGTGGTCTTCGCAGGAGCCGACAGCGAGGCGACGAATATCTCCCTTGCCAGTGCCGTCGCCGTTTCGCTGGGTATCGCCATCCAGAACGTGCCCGAAGGAGCCATCATTTCCATGCCGATGCGGGCAGCAGGCAATTCCAAGTGGAAGTCATTCCTCATCGGTTCAATGAGCGGAGCCGTCGAACCCATCGGTGCCATTGCCGTCCTAATGCTTGCCTCACTTCTCATGCCTGCCTTACCCTACATGCTCGCCTTTGCTGCAGGCGCCATGTTCTACGTTGTGGTCGAGGAACTCATCCCCGAAGCCTCTGAGGGCCAGCATTCTAACCTCAGCACCATCGGCTTTGCCATTGGCTTTGTCCTGATGATGGTGCTCGATGTGGTGATGGGGGAATTATAGCGCGTTGTAGTCGCTGATGGATTGGCGCCATTCGTCGGAAAACGGTATGGACTGCTTTTGCTCCAGGTCATAGAGCACCAATATCGACAGGCAGCGACTCTTCACCTCCTGCGTATCAGTGTCAAAGATTTCCTGTTCCAGATGGAAACTCTTGTTGCCGAGCTTGACGGTGCGGGTGCGGACGGCAATACGGTCAGAGCCTTTAATCTGAGCAAAAAACTCCACCTCTATCTTTACTACGAAGATAGCATAACGATCCCAGTCAAAGCCGTTGCACACGGTGGAGACATATTCCGTTTTACCAGAGTCGTAGAATTGGAAATATATGGTGTTGTTCACGTGTCCGAACTTGTCAACGTCGTTAAAACGTATCTGTAGCGGCACCACGTTGTGAAACTCGTTACTTCTATCTTCTGCCATTTTGATTTCCTCATCTTTTGTTTTCGCGTGCAAAGGTACTACTTTCTCAGCAGAATTCGCACGATGACACAAGGAAAACAATAAAATTTGTTTATTTCCCCTCCCTGTACTCCGAGGGCGTCACGCCAGTGTGCTTCTTGAAATAGCGGGCGAAGGAGGCCTAATCATAAATCCCAAGGCAAAATAATCATGCTTTGGGATTTACTTCGTATCTTCGCAGCAGAAGTATAGTAACGACTAAAAACGATAAGGCATTCTGGAAGACACTGGAAGGAGATGAGAAAGAGGGTGAAGAAATTATAGACCAATGTTTAACTGAGTTTAAAGGATTGTCAGTATAGTTTAAGCGAGTTTAAATTTCGTGTCATTTTGACCATTCCGGAGTGCCACTTTGTCATTCGGCACGTATATTGCATTGAGGTGAGTGAAAACCAAAGCGAAAGCAGAGGCAATCAAGTAAACAAAATGTCAAATTTAAAAGTATAATTGGAGGTATTGATTATGTTACCAGTAATGTTTCAGAACAGTTGGATGCCAACAGTATTTGAGGATTTCTTGAACAATGATTGGATGCCTCGTGCCAACAGTACAGCACCCGCAGTCAATGTCAAGGAGGATGAGAAGGCCTACACCATGGAACTTGCAGCTCCAGGCATAAAGAAAGAATATTGCCGCGTAGGCATCAACGACGAGGGAAACCTCACCATCGCCATTGAGAACAAACAGGAGCACAAGCATGAGGACAAGCACCATCACTATCTGCGCCGCGAGTTCAGCTACTCGAACTACGAGCAGAGCTACACGCTGCCTGATGATGTGGTGAAGGATCAGATCTCTGCCAAGGTCGAGGACGGCATCCTGACCGTCACCATGCCGAAGACCGAGCCGAAGCAGAAGGTCACCAAGGCCATCGAGGTATCATAAAGTGATTCCACTTCAAAACGACAAGCCCCCGACCTGCAGCAATGCAAGCCGGGGGCTCATTAATCCTGAAACAATACTTTTGAGGTTAGTACAATCGGAATAAGAAACAACATTTGTTAATTTTCGCTGCAAAGGTACGAAATAATTGGGATTTATTTGTATTTTTGCAGCATATTTGTGAATGCGATGATTAGAAGAGCAGAAATAAAAGACATACCTGGTATCATCGGTTTGCTGCATCAGGTAAACATGGTGCATCACGTACTGCGTCCCGACTTGTTTAAACCCCATACCACCAAGTATAATGAACAGGAACTTAAAGACTTGTTGTGCGATGACAGCAAACCAATCTTTGTTTTTGAAGACGGAGTGGTCTTAGGCCATGCTTTCTGCATGATAACAGAAGTTAAGGATGACAAGTTGCTTCAGGATATCAAGACACTGTATATTGATGACATCTGCGTGGATGAAAAGGCTCGCGGCAAACACATCGGCAAGGCGTTGTATGAATATGTTCGCGATTATGCCCAGTCAATCGGTTGCAACAACATCACCCTGAACGTGTGGGACGGCAATGATGCGGCATTAAGTTTCTATAGAAACATGGGCATGAAGGTTCAGAAAACAACCATGGAAATTAATAACCTAAACAAATACGACGATGAGTAAGATTTTGATTTTACAAAGCTCTCCAAGAGCAAATGGTAACACCGCTTGGATGGCGGAAGAGTTTAAGAAGGCTGCTGAGGCAGCAGGTCATGAGGTGACACTGGTGAACGTGGCCAGAAAGAAGATTGCAGGCTGCTTGGCTTGCGAGTACTGTCATACAAAGGGCAACGGCCAGTGCATCCAGAAGGACGACATGCAGGAACTCTATCCACTGATGAACGAAGCCGAGGTGCTGGTACTGGCTGCGCCTATCTACTACTTCACGCTCTGTGCCCAGATTCAGGCCCCCATCCAGCGTATGTACTGCGTCAACAAGCCCGCCAACGTCAAGAAGATGGCGTTGCTGATGTCGTCTTATTCGCCCAATGTCTATGACGGAGCCACTGCCGAGTTTCGCGACATCTGCAACTACTGGCAGGTTGAGAACATGGGCTTTGTCTCTGCCAAGATTGATGAGCAGAAGACGGAGGAAACCAAGCAGAAAGTGCTGGAATTGGTGGGGAGATTGTAAGCAAATACGAATATCATGGAGATATGTAAATAGAGTATATAATACCTACTTTTGATTAACCTGCTTTTGTAGGACTTTGCTGGTGCGCAATGCTTAAAACCTCGTTTTTAGGTATTGCGCACTTTGTTTATTTGCCGTACCTTTGCAGCCATGAAAACAATGACGATTCCCACAGAGATGAAGGCTGCGAGTAAGCGAGAGCAGAGCCAAGCTCGCTTGAGCTCTGCCGAGCGTGAGCAGGCTGGAGCAACGCTCAAGGTCCTGATGAACCACATTTACGAGCTGCATAAAGGTGTGCGCCACATGGTGCTGTTCACCTGCAACAAGAAATACTGCGAGCAAACCATTCAGCGACTGGAGAGTCAAGGTATTCCATACCTGTTGCAGCCTGCCGGGCAGCAGAACCTGAACGTGTATTTCGGGCGGCGCGAGTGTCTGGAGGCCATCCGGCTTATCGTCACTCGTCCATTGAACGAACTCACACCAGAAGAGGACTTTATCCTCGGAGCTATGCTCGGCTACGACCTCTGCGCACAATGCGAACGGTATTGCAAACGCAAGAACGGTTGTAAAGGGGAGTGCGACGTCAAATGCATCAACAGGAATTGAAAATGGTCAAATGGTTAATTGTCAAATAGTAAAATATTAAGATGAACGCAACAATTGTAATCTATGGTTCCTCGACAGGAACCTGCGAGGCCATCGCAGAGAAGATTGCCTCGAAACTGGGCTGCGAGGCCCTGAACGTACAGGACCTGACAGCCGACATCGTGGCTGCTAACCAGAATCTGATTCTCGGCACCTCGACATGGGGCGCAGGAGAATTGCAGGATGACTGGTACGACGGTCTGAAGACCTTGCAAGGCGCCGACCTCAGCGGTAAGACCATCGCCCTCTTCGGCTGCGGCGACTGCTCATCGTATAGCGACACGTTCGTTGGTGGCATGGGCGAACTGTACAACGGTATCAAAGATAGCGGTGCCAAATTCATCGGCAGCGTAGAGACCGACGGCTACACCTTCGACGACTCCGAGGCCGTGATTGACGGCAAGTTTATCGGTCTGCCCCTTGATGACATCAATGAGGATGACAAGACCGACATCCGCATCGAGGCCTGGATAGCCGCCATTTCTCCCCATATATAATCACAGGAATAAAATTCATAAAGTATTTGTTTAGTTTAGTGAGGTGGCTTGTCGGTGACGATTAGCCTCCTTTTTTACGTGCCTGCAACCGTGTTGCGAAATATTGGTGTAACTTTGCACCAGAATGTGGTGATGGCTATACAAAATCCGAAATCAAAAAATAACCTTCACCTTCACCAATCCCTATTTATAGGGGTTTTCGAGGGTTTCTCGTTTTCTGAACCGTCACCGAACCTTCACCCGCGCGAATAAAAATGTTCGTGCGGGTGCGCGCTCTGCGCGACAAAAAGAGGAATCTCTCATGATATGCACTATGTAAAATAAATTCGCACCTTTCTTCCTTTTTTTAAAATTGCCATGTACCTTTGGCTTTTACGCTTTCGCATCCCCGCGACACCCGTTCGCGCATCCGTGCAAGCCCAAGCCAGTTGAAAACGGTGAGCGTTTTTCCAAAAACGCTCACCGTTTTCAGGAAAAGAAGCCCTTCTTCTACCTATGTAAACGCTCCGCGCACCCCCGCAAGCGTGCCCCGTGCGCGAGCACACCGCCCAAAATGGGTGAAGGATGGGTGACGGTTCACCGGGACGCGCACCCACGCGCACAGCACACGCGAACCCTTATTCTAAAAGGGATTCCGCGACATCGGGTGAAGGTGAAGGTTATTTTTTGATTTCCATTTTTAGTTTTTTTATCTCTTTCCCAGCCGCAGACCGAAGATGGCGCGAATGTGCCATTTGATGTTATGAATGGCGAGAGACTCCTTGTGGCCGATGTTGCAAAAATTGAATATCATCGATAGGCCCAGGAACTTGTTTCCCCAATGGTAGATGACGGCGTTACGTCCGGTGATGATGACCTCGGGGAAGTGGTAGTGGAGAGGTACGCGCGAGTCACCGAAAGTCATGGAAGTCTTGCTATAGACAATAAATGTGGGCAGGGCAGAGAGGTGTAGCAGCTAAACAATACCGCGACAGTTGTCCTTCATCATAGATTTATACCAATAAATTTGGCATTTTACTCACTTATTCGTACCTTTGCTCGGCAAACGGTAATAAGAAACTATCATGATGGAAGACAACAAACCTGTTGACGGTGCTGAGTACATCTCTTTGGAGGATGCCAAGCGGCTGAAGCTGCCTTTCTTTGAGGGCTTGGCAGCAGGATTCCCGTCGCCTGCCGCTGACTATCAGCACGAGAGCCTGGACCTAAACGAGAAATTCGTGCATCACCCCGAGGCCTCCTATTTTGTCCGTATCAAGGGCGAGTCGATGATTGGCTTAGGACTCTTGGACGGTGACATCTGTCTGACCGATCGCTCGGAAGAGGTCTCGGATGGCAATATCGTGGTGGCCTTTGTCAATGGCGGACTGACGGTGAAGACCCTCGACACATCCACCAAGGACCAGGGCTTCCTGCGCCTGCTGCCTGCCAATCCCGCCTTTAAACCCATTATCATCGATGCCAACGACCAGTTTATCCTGCAGGGAAAGGTGACTTCCATTCATCGTGACACCAGAAAATACTGATTATGTACGCCATCATTGACTGCGACAACTGCTACGTAAGTTGCGAGCGCGTGTTCCGTCCGGACCTGAACGGGAAACCTGTTGTCGTGCTGTCGAATAACGATGGCTGCGTGGTGGCGCGAAGCAATGAGGCCAAGGCGCTGGGCATCAAGGCCGGTATGCCATATTATCAGATGAAGGAGCGCTTCCCCCATCAGGAAGTGGCGGTATTCTCCTCCAACTACGAACTCTATGGTGACATCACCGAACGGGTCATGTCGCTGGTGCGCAAGGCGGCACCCTCGTTCTATCGCTACAGCATTGACGAAGGGTTCTGCGACTTGAAGGGCATGGACCATTACGACTTGAAGAAATGGGGTGAAGACCTGTCGGCATATATCTGGAAGGCGACCCGCATGCCCGTCAGCATCGGCATTGCAAGTACGAAGACGCTGGCCAAGATGGCCAGCTACTATGCCAAACACTACAAAGGCTACAACCACTGCTGCCTCATCGACACCGACGAGCGCCGTATCAAGGCCCTGCAGCAATATGACATCGATGAGGTCTGGGGAATCGGTCGCCGCTATGCTGCCCGCCTGCAGGCGTTGGGCATCAGGAGCGCCTACGACTTTGCCGACCATGCGGAGTCATGGGTACGGGCCATGCTGAACAATGTGGTGGTCATACGGACGTGGAAAGAACTGAATGGCGAGGACTGTATCCCTATGGAGGACATGTCGAAGAAGAAAAGCATCTGTACCTCCCGCTCCTTTCCCGGCATGGTGACGGATATGGAAACCCTGCGCACCAGTATCTCCAACTTTGCGGCCCGCTGTGCCGAGAAACTCAGAAGGCAGCAGTCGGTGGCACAGACCATCAGCGTCTTCATCGACACCAATCGCTTCCGCGAAGATCTGCCCCAGTACTGGAATATGACCGAGGAGCGACTGCTTACGCCATCGAATTCCTCCCAGCAAATCGTACAGACTGCCATCCGGTGTATGGAGCGTATCTTCCGTCAGGGTTATCACTACAAGCGTGCTGGCGTCATCGTCATGGGCATCAGTCCTGATAACGGCATACAGACCAACTTTATTGACTACGACGCTGAGCGCCACGAGAAGATGAAACGGCTTGACGAGGCACTGGACAAAATCAATCGCGAATACGGTTCGGAAACGATAGTCCTCGGTTCCCAACAGTACACCCGACCGGGTGGAGTGGGGCGCGCCGGCGTCTTCAAGGATAGCATTAAGCACGACTTCCGTAGTCCCTGTTACACAACACGTTGGAGCGATATTCCCGAAGCCGAGTAACTGCTGCGCGGAAACAATATGTTCTGTGGAATGATACCAAAACGTCCTCTGTAAGACGAGACTACGCTTACAGAGGACGTTTCAGTGAATAGCGACAGCCGATTCTTAGTTGGCAGGCTGTGCAGGAGCCTCTGCGGGTTTCTCGGCAGCAGGGGCAGCTGCGTCCTTCGTCTGGCTGGCACCGAAGCCAGGCAGGTTGTTAGGATTAGTGACGGGGTTCTCGATGCCCTCCATCACGGAGCTGTCGGTGCTGGCCGTGGGAGCTACCCAGGCGCAAGCGATGCTGATGATTACCATGGCGACGGCCAGGCCCCAGGTGGTCTTCTCGATGAAGTCTGTGGTCTTGCGGACACCGCCGATTTGGTTGTACGAGGCGAAGCTTGATGACAGGCCACCGCCCTTAGACTCCTGGATGAGCACGATGCCAATCATGAGCACGGCAGCCAGGACAATCAGAATGACAAATAATGTGTAAAGTCCCATGTTTTTTTACTGTTTAATATTATTGTTGTTTATAATTAATTTTTCCAAGAATCTGATCTGGTCGGCGAAGTAGCTGTTGCGCTGGGGCAACTTGTCGCTGAGCCGACGGATGATGTCAAGAGCCTTCTGGTAGCGGCCCTGCTTGATATAGATGCGCGCCAAGGTCTCCGTGAAGTATTCCTCCTCTTCCTCCTCGTTGCCGTCGGTGTTGTCGTCCGTCGGCGGTTCCTCGTCGTACGACGGCATGGTGGGCAGGTCGTTGAGCAGGATGCGACCCTGTTCCTGTTCCAGGAAAGTGTCGATGAGGTCCTGACCCTTCATCTGTGGTGCCTCTTCGGCTTGCAGGCTCTCCGTCTCCAACAGGTAGGCCACGTAATCGACGGCAGCATCGGCTGGCGTGGGGCTGCGCTTGCCCTTCTTCGTGCTGTCGCCCTCGTCCTCCTGGGGTATGGAGTCCAGGAAGTTGTCGATGAGATCGACGGTGCGGCTGGCGACCTTGTCGCGTGAGGGCTTGGTAGCATTGGCGGCCACTTGCTTGCGCAGCTGATAGTGAGCAGCCTCGACCATCTCGAAGATGACCTTCCGGTCGGTGATGTAGAGTGCCGAGCGCCTCAGTTCCTCGTCGAACGTCGGGTCATGGAGCAGGTAGAGATTCTGCAGCATCAGCAGGCGTGCCGTCTGGAAATACGGATGCAGCGCCAACGTGGAGCGCAACTCGTACAGCGTGTCGCGGTCGAGGTACTCCGGGTGCTTGATGAGTTCCGTCAATTCCATATTCTACATCTTACTTCTTACATCATACATCACACATCACCAGTTCGCCACCGTGGCATTGAATATCTGGTCGCAGATGTCCTTGACCATCTCGGTGACGAGCTGCTCTTGCACGGCGTTGAGCGACTGCGTCGTCTCGTAGGTCTGCGTAGCCGTAAACTGGCGCTCGAAGTCTTCTGCGTGGTTGGCATTGTTCGTAAAGCGCACATTGACCGTCATCGACAGCTCCGTCTGTGCTGAGTAGCCCTCGGCGCTGACCGACTTGTTGCGCTGTTGGTAGTGCGTAATCTCGCCGTCAATCTTCAGGTCGCCATTGCGACGCACCTGGATGAGTCGCGTATGGTTGGCAAACTGGTCCTTCAGCTGGTTGTTGAACATCGGTCCCATGGGTCCCCAGACGTAGCTGGAGCGGATGGGAAAGTCGGCTATCTGGATGGTCTTCGTCTTGGTATAGTCGATGCTGGCTCCGTTGAACTTGTAGCTCACGGAGCATGCCGTCAGCATCAGGAGTGCTGACAGGCCCAAGAACAGAAGTCGCTTATTCCAGTCCATATTGTTTCAGTCGTCTGTAGAGTGTGCGGTCGCTGATGCCCAATTCCAGGGCGGCCTTCTTGCGATTGCCACCGTTACGCTCCAGGGCTTTCTCCAGCATCTGACGGCCCAACTCGTTGAGGTTCAGGTTCTCCTGTTCCGGTTCGATATACTCCTCGGCCTCAGCCTCCTCGGTAGGCGGGGCAAGGTGGGAGGAGAGCGGTGAGAGATTGGCGTTGACCGGTGCCAGTTGGGTGGTCGGCAGGGAGGCCGTCTGATGGGGGTGTGCCGTCTGCACGTCGTTGAGCTGTTTTTTCAGGCTGCTCATCTCGCGGCGCATGTCATTGACGTTGCTGCGCAATTCGAAGAGTATCTTGTACAGAATCTCACGCTCGTTCTCAAAGGAGTGCTCGCCCTCGGTGCGGATGGTGGCCAGTTGGGTGGTCTCCTGGTCCTGCGGGATGAAGCGGGCCAGGATGTCGGCCGTAATCTGGCGGTCCGTGCTGAGCACCGATATCTGCTCGGTGATGTTCTTCAGTTGGCGCACGTTGCCCGGCCATTTGTAGCGCATGAGCAGTTGCTTGGCCTCGTCGGTGAGTACCACCTTGTCCATGCGGTATTTCTCGGCAATCTGCATGGCGAAGAGGCGGAACAGCAGGACGATGTCCTCGCCGCGGTCGCGCAGGGCCGGCATCTGGACGGGCACCTGGTTGAGGCGATAGTAGAGGTCCTCGCGGAAGCGGCCCTCACTGATGGCCTGCCGGATGTTGACATTGGTGGCCGCCACGATGCGGACGTCCGTCTTGCGAATCTCCGTACCACCCACGGGAATATACTCGCCATTCTCCAGAACACGCAGCAGACGGGCCTGTGTGGCCATTGGCAGTTCGCCCACCTCGTCGAGAAACAGTGTGCCTTTGTTGGCCACGCCGAAGTAACCCGGCGAGTCGTTGATAGCACCCGTGAAGGAGCCTTTTACGTGGCCGAACAGTTCGGAGTCGATAGTACCCTCGGGAATGGAGCCGCAGTTGATGGCGAAGTACTTCTCGCGACGGCGCGGGGAGTTGTCATGGATGACGCGCGGAATGATTTCCTTACCCACACCGCTCTCGCCGACGATGAGCACGCTGAGATCTGTCGGCGCCACCTGGAGGGCGACGTCGAGTGCGCGGTTCAGTGCTTCGCAGTTGCCTACGATGTTGTAGCGCTGTTTGATGCTCTGTAGTTCCGTTGTCTTCATCTTAGCGTAAGCAGGCTCGTAGCTTGCAAGCTGCAAAGGTACGAAGAAAATCTGACATAATGGCACACTTTGGCAGAAATTTAACTTTCTGTCGCTTTTTCAGAGGCCTCGGGGGCTCCTTCGTGCTCGTTTTTCTTCTTCTTGAAGAGGTCCTTGGCGCGTGGCTGTGCAAAACGTGCCTTGTCGCCATCCTCACGCTTCTCGTGGAACAGCTTGGGCAGCGGATTCTTCAACGGCTCATCATAGTTGATGCGGTTGCGGTAGATATCGATGGCCGTATAGATGGCCTGACGCATGGAGTTCTCGTCGGCCTTGCCCTGTCCGGCAATGTCGTAGGCCGTGCCATGGTCCGGGGAAGTGCGGATGATGGGCAGTCCGGCGGTGTAGTTGACGCCGTTGTCGAGGGCAATGGTCTTGAAGGGGGCCAGTCCCTGGTCGTGATACATGGCCAGCACGCCGTCGAAATGGTCATAGAGTCCGGCACCGAAGAATCCGTCGGCAGGGTAGGGACCAAAGGCCTGGATGCCCTTTTCGGCCAACGCCTCCACGGCCGGCAGGATGACCTCTTTCTCCTCGGTACCGAGTAGTCCGTTATCACCGGCATGGGGATTCAGCGACAGGATGGCGATGCGCGGTGAAGAGATGCGGAAGTCGCGGCGCAGGGCCTGGTGGAAGATGGTGGCCTTCTCGATGATGGCCTCCTGGGTGATGGCCTGTGCGATATTCTTCAGGGCCAGATGGGTGGTGACCAGCGCTACGCGCAGGTTTTCGCTCATCAGGATCATCAGCGACTTCTGACCGTCACCCAAACTGGTCTCGATGTACTCCGTATGTCCCGGAAAGTGGAATCCCGGACTCTGGATGGTGGCCTTGTTGATGGGGGCGGTGACGAGGACGTCGTAGAGGTGGCTGCGATAGTCGGTCATGGCGCGGTCCAAGGCGCGGAATGCGGCCTGTCCGGCATCTGTTGAGGGCTGTCCGAAGTCAACCTTCGTCTCCTCGTCCGAGCAGGACAGCAGGTTGAGGCGTCCGTCGCGGGCCTCTTCGGCCTGGTTGATGACCGAATAGCTGACCTCCATGTTCAGGGCTTTGCGATGATAGACCGCCACCTTGGGGGAGCCATAGATAATAGGTGTGCAAAGTTCGAGGATGGCAGGGTCTGAGAAAACCTTGAAAATCACCTCGTAACCGACACCGTTGGTATCGCCTTGCGTGATAGCCACGCGGATTTTTCTTTCTTGTTCCATATCGTTGTTGTATTGATGGGGTTGATGGGGTTAATGGGGTTAATGGGATTGTTGGGATTGTTGGGACTGATGGGCTGTTGACAGCAGGCCGCAGGCGGCGAAGATGTCCTGACCGCGGCTGGCACGGATGGTGGTGGTGATGCCGTGCTGCGTCAGATAGTCGCGAAGGGCCTCCATGCGCTGTTCGTTGGAGGCCGGCAGGTCCACGTCGGGAATCTCGTGGAACCGGATGAGGTTGACGCGACATTCCAGACCCGCCAGGAGGCGCACGATTTCGCGGCCGTAGAGCGGTGAGTCGTTGAGACCTCCAAAGCAGATGTATTCGAACGAGCAGCGCCGCTGGTGGGTGAAGTCGTATTCCTTGAGCAGTGCGATGGTCTCCTCCAAGGGCATCGCCTTCTCGGCAGGCATCAGCGAGAGACGCTGCTCGTGGAGCGGCGAGTGCATGGAGATGGCCACATGGCAGGGACTCTCGTCGAGGAAGCGCTTTAACTTGCCACGGAGTCCCACGCTACTCACCGTGATGCGCTTCGGACTCCAGGCATATCCCCAGTCGGATGTCAGCACCTCTGTCACCCGCAGTACGGCGTCGAGGTTGTCCATCGGCTCGCCCTGTCCCATGAAGACGATGTTCGTCAGACGGTCGGCCTCAGGCGGCGCATAGATCTGGTTCAGGATGTCGGCGGCCGTGAGGTCACCATGCCACCCCTGTTTGCCGGTCTGACAGAACAGGCAGTTCATCTTACACCCCACCTGGCATGAGACGCAAAGCGTGGCCCGGTCGTGGTCGGGAATGAACACAGTCTCGACAAATGAAGAGGTGAGAGATGAGGGGTGAGAGGTAAGTACCGGGAAGAGGTACTTGATGGTGCCGTCCTGCGAGCGCTGACAGTCTATGGGGGCCATCGCGCCCACCTCGAAGTGGTCGGCCAGCAGTTGGCGGTTCTGCTTGGAGATATTGGTCATCTCGTCGATGTCGCTGACGTGCTTGACGTAGAGCCACTGGGCTATCTGCTTGGCGGTAAAGGCCGGCATACCCAGTGCTGTCACCTCCGCTTTCAGCTCGGCAGGTGTCATGGCGAGAAGTCGTTTCTTGTTAGCATTCATTCTGCAAAGGTACGACATTTAATTAAAAATGAAGAATTAAAAAATAAGAATTATGTTCTTTTAATGTGGAATGTGCGAAAAATATTGTATCTTTGCACCTAAATACAGAAAAACAACCGATTCGCATGAGACAAAAAACAGATTGCTTCATAGCCTGCAACAGTCTGAATGATGTAGAGGCAATGGTCAGCCAATTGCGCCAGAGCAGGGTGGTCAGACACCTCTTCCTGTTGGTTAACAAGGACTTTGCCGACGCCCACGAAGCACCGGCCGACTGCTCATTTCTGGTCACGGAAGAGCTGGCTAGCAGCCAACTGGTACAGCAGATAGCCGGTAAAACGGTTTCGGAATATGCCTTGCTGTGCCTGAAACCCCTTCCCATCATGTTGGGAGCACAGGCTTTGGAGCGCATGCTCCTGGTGGCTGCCGATACAGAGGCAGCCATGGTCTATAGTGACCGCTATACCACGACTGACGGCCAGCGCAGCATACATCCCGTCATCGACTATCAGGAGGGCTCGCTACGCGACGACTTCGATTTCGGCAGTCTGTGGCTGGTGCGTGGCGACCTGCTCCATCAGTATGCCAGTGCCGATCATGAACGCGACTACCAGTATGCCGGCCTCTACGACCTGCGTCTGTTCCTGAGTCGTGAGGGACAGCTGCTGCACCTGAATGAATACCTCTATACCGAGGAGGAAACCGACCTGAGAGCGTCAGGTGTCAAGCAGTTTGACTATGTCAATCCTGCCAACCGTGAGGTGCAGATAGAGATGGAGCAGGCCTGTACGGCCCATCTTCGCCAACTGGATGCACTGATAGACACCACTCAATATAAAGAGGTGGACTTCAACGAGCAGGAGTTTGACGTCGAGGCCTCTGTAGTGATTCCCGTGTTCAACCGCGAGAAGACCATCCGCGATGCCGTGGAGAGTGCCCTGTCACAGAAGGCGTCGTTCAAGTATAACGTCATCGTCGTAGATAACCACTCTTCCGACGCTACGGGCGACATTCTGAGGGAGTTGGCCGAGAAGCATCCCGGCGACCTGCACGTCATCGTGCCGGAACGTCATGACCTGGGCATTGGCGGTTGCTGGAATATGGCAGTCAACAGTCAGCAGTGCGGCCGCTTTGCCGTCCAGTTGGACAGCGACGACCTCTACTCGTCGCCCAAGACGCTGCAGACCATCGTCGATGCTTTCCATCAGCAGAAGGCTGCCATGGTGATAGGCTCTTACCGCATGTGCGACTTCCAGTTGAATACGCTACCTCCCGGACTGATAGCTCACAAGGAGTGGACGGACGAGAACGGTCCCAACAATGCGCTGCGCATCAACGGTCTGGGAGCACCCCGCGCCTTCTTTACGCCGCTGCTCAGGCAGGTGGGATTCCCCAACACCTCGTACGGTGAGGACTACGCCCTCGGACTGATGTTCTCCCGTCGCTACCGCATCGGCCGTATCTATGACGAACTGTATCTCTGTCGTCGCTGGGGCGGCAATTCTGATGCTGCCCTGTCGGTGGATAAAATCAATGCTAACAATCTGTATAAGGACCGCCTGCGTACCATGGAACTGCACGCACGCCAGTTGTTGGCAAAGGGTGGGGCAGGTGCCTTGAACGACTCACCGCTGATGCGCTTCTTCAACCGACAGTTGCAGACGTGGGACGAGGTGCGTCAGCGCTATCGCCAATTGGAACAGGTGGAGACCCGTGAGTTGCTGGCCGACAATATGACGCTCATGGCCCAGTGGAATCCGGCTCGCATGGTATCCACAGGCGCCAAAATCGATTCCAAGTCGCTTGCCGAGCGTCCCTGCTTCCTGTGTGCCAAGAACCGGCCCAAGGAACAGATGCGACGTGTCATCGAAGGAAAATACGAATTGCTGGTCAATCCTTTCCCCATTCTCCCCGTACACTTTACGCTGCCCACCCTGAGACATCAGCCGCAGCGCATCAGACCCATGTATGGCGACATGTGGCGTCTGGCTGAGGGTAATAGCGACTTTACCTTATTATATAATGGACCCTCCTGTGGCGCATCGGCACCTGACCATGCCCACCTGCAGGCCGTCAGTACGGATGTACTCCCCATTCAGCAGTGCTGGCAGCGCCTGGGCCGCAACCTGGAGGAGGTGATTAAGCATGGCGACGACGATGGCATCTGGCTTGTCGTGGACTATCCTGCCACGGCCTTTGTCATCAAGAGCCATACGGCCCAGATTGGTGAGCACCTCTTCAAGCAGCTCTACCATGCATTGCCCGTCATGGGCGATGATGCCGAGCCGATGATGAATATCATCATGTGGAACACCGGAGATGGTGTGACCAGCATCGTGCTGCCCCGCAGGAAACATCGTCCTGACTGTTACACCGCAGCAGGCGAGAAACAGTTTATCATCAGCCCGGGAGCCGTAGATATGGGTGGACTGGTGATTACCCCACGCGAGGAGGACTTCCGCAGACTGACCGTTGAGAAGGTGCTCCAGATCTATCAGGAGGTGTCACTCAACAAGGACCAGGTGCGCAAGGTGATAGAACAGCTGAAGTATAAGTCTGAGGCTGTCACCCATACCGCCCACACCGGCAAGCAACCATTGGTGAACGTAGGTATCGTCAGCGGACAGAAGATACAGTTCTCACTGAACGGTGCCTATACCGCGAAAGGCGAAACCATTGAGGGTGCCCAGACGGTGGAGTTCTCGGAAGGTGGCATCCTGTGGAATGGCAACCAGTACCGCGAACTGACCTTCACACCACAGTCTCCGCAGGCATCGTTCTCCCTGTTTGACGTGACCATAGGCGTCAACTTCCACTGGGAGCGCAAAGAGACACAGACCTTCCTGGGTACGTTACGCCTGGTGGTTGAGGCCGACCAGATTACCGCCATCAACGAACTGCCCGTGGAACAGTATCTGGCATCGGTCATCTCCAGTGAGATGAAGGCCACGGCAGGCATCGAATTGCTGAAGGCCCATGCCGTCATCAGCCGTTCATGGCTGTTGGCACAGATGAGGCGCCGCGAAGAAAGCGGTGAGAAACGTGACGGTTTCTTCTCGTTCATCAAGAAAGAGGACGAGATCATACGCTGGTACGACCGTGAGGACCATACCATCTTTGACGTCTGTGCTGACGACCATTGCCAGCGCTACCAAGGTATTACCAAGCAGACCAGCAGGGCCGTGGAATTGGCGCTGAAGGGGACGCGCGGCCAGATACTCTGCTATGGCGACGAGATTTGTGACGCTCGTTTCTCCAAGTGTTGCGGCGGTGTGACCGAGGAGTTCCAGTATTGTTGGGAGGATACCCCCAAACCGTATCTGGTCTCCGTGGAAGACCCGTTCTGTCATACGGATGACAAAGCCATCTTGGGACAGGTGCTCAACGACTACGACTTGGAAACCAACGACTTCTACCGCTGGACCGTGGAATATACGACGGAGGAGTTGTCGAAACTGGTCAACGAGAAACTGAAGGAGGATTTCGGTGAGATTACCGACCTCGTGCCGTTAGACAGGGGTAAGAGCGGCCGCATCTGGCGACTCAAGATCGTAGGTACCAAGAAGACGCTGATCATCGGTAAGGAACTGGAGATTCGTCGTGCTCTGAGCGAGAGCCATCTGTACAGCTCGGCTTTCGACGTGGAGAAGACGGCCACGGGCTTCCGCCTAAACGGTAAGGGCTGGGGCCATGGCGTAGGCCTCTGTCAGATTGGTGCCGCCGTCATGGGTCAGCAGGGCTACACCTACGACAAGATATTGCTGCATTACTATCGCGGCGCAGAAATCAAAAAGATCTATTGATAAGACGCTGATACAGAATCATTAACGCAAGAATAGCACAGAGAAGAAATGAAACGAACAAATCCGTGGTTTTGGATTCCGACCCTTTATGTGGCTGAGGGATTGCCCAATGTGGTGGTGATGACTGTTGCCGTCGTCATGTACATGCAACTGGGTATGAGTGATACGGACATCGCGCTCTATACAGGATGGCTGGGACTGCCGTGGGTCATTAAACCGCTGTGGAGTCCTTTTGTGGACCTGTATCGTACCAAGCGTTGGTGGGTATTGGGCATGCAACTGCTGTTGGGATCCTCACTGGGTGGCGTGGCATTCACGCTCAGCACACCGTTCTGGTTCCAGGGAACCATGGCTTTCTTCTTCCTGATGGCTTTCAGCAGTGCCACGCACGACATAGCGGCCGACGGCTACTATATGTTGGAATTGGACGACCACCAGCAAGTGTGGTTTGTGGGTATCCGCAACACGTTCTACCGCCTGGCAGTCATCTTCGGCAATGGTGTGCTGATACCTGTCGCTGGTATTCTCCAGCTGGTGTTCAGAAATCAGAATGCATTCACCTGGAGTCTGGTGTTCTATGGACTGACGGGACTGTTCCTGGCCATCTGGCTCTATCACGTCTATATCATGCCAAAGTCTGCTGCTGACAAACCTCACGATACCAATGCCCGAGAGGTGGTTTTTGGCGTGGTCACTGCCTTTAAGACGTTCTTTCAGAAGCTGCCAGTCCGTGAGATGTGCTTTGCCATGGCTTTCCTGTTATTCTACCGTTTCCCGGAAGCGCTGTTAGGCAAGATGAGTGTGACATTCCTGATGCGTCCCCACTCGGCAGGAGGCTTGGGCCTTTCTCCGCAGGAGTTTGGATTGGCGAGCGGTACGGTGGGTGTCATCGGTCTGACCTTGGGTGGTATCATCGGTGGCCTGCTGGCCGGTCGTGATGGTTTCAAGAAATGGCTCTGGCCTATGGTGTGTGCCATTACGTTGCCGGATATCGTCTATGTATATATGAGCTATGTGATGCCTGACAACCTGGTGCTGATCAGTAGCTGCTTGTTTGTCGAACAGTTTGGCTATGGTCTGGGCTTTACGGCACTGACGCTTTATATGCTCTATTTCAGCAAAGGCCATTTCCAAACCTCTCACTATGCTTTCTGTACAGCCATATCCTATCTGGGACTGATGATTCCCGGCATGCTGTCGGGATGGATGAAGGACTTGATGGGGTATCGTACGTTTTTTATCGTGGTCATGGGCTTGTGTGTGATAACCTTCGTGGTGACGGCATTTATCAAGGTTGACCCGGAATTCGGAAAGAAGAAAGATCCGTGCTAATCAGTGAAATCGCAACAATCACTGTAAGACAATAGTAAAGCGACAGGGTTTCACAACCGTGTCGCTTTATCATTCTAATGATAGTATTAATAATGGAAAAGAAATCGTGTGTCAAAAGTACGAACTTTTTTTGATTGTGCAACACTTGAGCGCTGTTTTTTTTACATTTTATGCTTTATAACATGTATTTCCCCTTCAAGAGTAGGGATTTTCCTACGCTGAAATAGGAATAATCACTTGCGGTGCGTCAGCTTTCTTACTACCTTTGCCATGTCAAAAGGAATTATTAACTCAAAATAATACGACTATGAAGAAGTTATACACCAACATGCTGATGCTCATCGCCATCATTGCACTGACAAGTTGTGACCAGGATATGCTCGACCGTAGCGAGGCCCGTACACTGGACGGCACATGGAGCGGTTATATCGATACCTATTATGCAGACCGTTGGGGACTCAACGACAACAGTTTCCGTACGACCATCTATTTCGAACGGGAGAATCCGTACGGCGGATGGGGCTATGAGGTGGACTACAACTATTACAGCCGCTACAACGACTACTATTATTGCGAGTTCCGCTGGAAGGTGGTGAATGGCAGTATCTACATCAGCTATGCCGACAGCTCGAATGATGTCATCATCTATGACTACCATCTGACAGACAACTATTTCGACGGCTATATGGATGACGGTACACGCAAGGAAATCCATTTCCGTCTGGACTATGACAGTTCCTTCGACTGGAACTATTGGCGCACTCGCGGAGCGACACGCAGTGGTGGCGACACCCAGAAGGTGCAGGCCAGCGGCGTATTCGCAAAGGGTCAGGAATCCAATTAGATTCCTAACCCTCCGTTAAACGACACGTCAACAGCTTTAGACTGAAGAATACGGGAGTAGGGGGCAATGTCTTGGGTGAGCCAGATGTTGCCTCCTACTGTTGAGTGGTGGCCGATGGTGATACGTCCCAGGATAGACGCGTTGGAATAGATGGTCACATAGTCTTCTATGATGGGGTGGCGTGGCACGTTCAACATATTGCCCTGTTCGTCGTACTTGAAGCTCTTGGCACCCAGGGTGACACCCTGATAGAGTGTGACGTGATGGCCGATGATGCAGGTCTCACCAATGACGACACCCGTACCGTGGTCGATAGCGAAATACTCGCCGATGGTGGCGCCCGGGTGGATGTCGATACCGGTCTTGGAATGGGCCTGTTCGGTGATGATACGTGGCAGGACGGGAACTTTCAACTCGTGCAGCTTATGGGCAATGCGGTAATGAATCATGGCATTGACAACGGGATAGCAGAAGATGACCTCACCGTAGTTCGGCGCTGCCGGGTCGTTGTCGAACATGGCCTGGATGTCGGTGTATAACACACGCTTGATCTCTGGCAACTCGTCGATGAAGAGCAGTGCCAGACGCTCGGCCTCTGCATACACTTGCTGCTTGGTACGCATGACCTCGCAGTCCTCACAAAATTGCAGACCGTGGGCAATCTGCTTGATGAGCAGACGCAGCAACTCATCCATGTGGACGCCAATATAGTAGGAGCGGATGGTCTCATCGGGTTGGCGCTTGTTGAAATAGTCAGGGAACAGAGCGCACTTGATGAGCCTGACAATCTCCTTGACCTGTTCTACCGACGGCAGGGGAGCCTCCGTGGCCGGCATCATGCCGACTTCCTGCTCTGACAGGCGTGAGAGTAGGGCGACATTCTTGAGAAGTACCTTGTTGGAAGTCATAGTTTGTGTGGTTGTTTATTCGTGACGGATGGCTTCTATCGGGTCCATATTGGCTGCCTTCTGTGCGGGCAGATAGCCGAACAGGATGCCGATGAAGACGCATACGATAAAGGATACATATACTGACCATGCGGGAACGCTGGAAGGCATGCCGAACGAGGGGACAATGAATTCGCTGGAACAGAACCCGACGAAGATGCCTAACAGACCTCCCGTAACGGATATCAATACCGATTCTATGAGGAACTGTAGGGAAATCACGGGACCTGTGGCACCGACGGCCATGCGCAGGCCAATCTCTTTGGTGCGCTCGGTGACCGATACCAGCATAATGTTCATGATGCCGATACCTGCCACCAACAGAGAGAAGGCGGCTGCCACCACAAGGATGATGGTCACGGTGTCCATCGTACTCGACATGGTCTGCATCATCTCTGCTTGTGAACGGATGGTGAAATCGTCCACGGCATCGCCTTTCAATTTGTGGTTGTCACGTAGAATCTGGGTGAGTTCCTCGATGGCTGCATCCGACAGTTCCTCCGTGACTGCCGAACAGATGATGTTGGAAAACCACGTCTGGGCAGCAATGCGCTTCATGACAGTCGTATAGGGGGCAATGATGACGTTGTCCTGGTCCATACCCCAGTTGTTGTAGCCCTTCGACTTCAGGACGCCAATGACGCGCATGGGAATGGACTTGAAGCGGATGGTCTTGCCGATGGGGTCGGTCTGGCCGAAGAGTTCCTTGACGATGGTGGCACCGATGACGCATACCTTGGCGGCTTTCTTGATGTCTTCATCGGTAAAGCACTCTCCTTCCTCAATGGTCCACAGCTTGATGTCCAGATACTCCGTCGATTCACCATACATTGAGGTGTTGGTATTGTTGTTGCCATAGATGACCTGTCCGGAGGCGGTAACCTCTGGCGACACCTTCGTGACGAATTTCTTCTCGCGCAGGATGCGCTCATAGTCTGCCATCTTCAGTGTCTGCATGGACGACGGGTCCTGACGGACGCCGCCGCGCATGTCTGCACCGGGACGTATGGTCAACAGGTTGGTTCCCATCGTTGACAACTCTCTGCGGATGCTCTCCTTGGAACCCTGTCCGATGGACATCATGATGATGACAGCAGCCACTCCGATGATGATACCCAACATGGAGAGGAAGGAGCGCATCTTGTTGTTGGCAACGGCCTTGATGCTGACCTTAAAGAGGTTTGTTATATTCATTTTTCGTTATTACGTTATGTCGTCATTGCGTCCTGTCACTACGTTTCTCTTAGTCATCTACCGGGGCGGGCAACTTGGAAAGTGCCTCGGCGGCCGATTTGATGTGACTGTTGATGGTGTCCTCACGTATCTTACCGTCGCGGAGGTTGATGTTGCGCGACGAATACTCCGCTATCTCGGGGTTGTGCGTAACGAAGATGATGGTGTGGCCCTGGCGGTACAACTCCTGGAAGAGCACCAGCATCTCGAAAGATGTTCGGGTGTCAAGGTTACCCGTGGCCTCGTCGGCCAAGAGGACGGCAGGGTCGTTGACCAAGGCACGGGCAATAGCCACACGCTGCATCTGACCACCGGACATCTGGTTGGATTTGTGGTATAGACGGTCACCCAGTCCTACTGCCTGCAGGGCTTTGATGGCGCGTTCATGGCGCTCGCTGGCCGATATGGCAGAATTGTACATGAGTGGCAGCTCCACATTCTCAACAGCTGTGGTCTTGGCCAGCAGGTTGTAGTTCTGGAAGACGAAGCCAATCTTGCGGTTACGCAGGTGGGCCCGCTGGGTCTTAGACATCTCGCGCACGGAGATACCGTCCAGGAAGTACTCGCCACTGGTGGGCGTATCGAGGCATCCCAACTGGTTGAGAAGGGTGGACTTGCCGGACCCTGACGTACCCTGGATGGTGACAAACTCTCCTTCGTAAATCTTGAAGGATACGCCACGCAACGCCTTGACGGTTTCGGAGCCCACCTGGAAGTAGCGCTTTACATTCTGCAGCTCAATAACTACTTTTTTGTTGTCGTCCATGTTGTTCTCTGTTCACTTTTCAATTAACGATTCACCAGCGAAGCGCCTACTTCTTCTGTTGGTTCTGCCTGTTACGGGGCTTCGGCATGAAAGGATTGCTGGTCTGCTGGCCCTGGTCGGCGCTGTCGCTACCGCTGATCTTGAAATCGACCAACACCTCGCTACCTTCGTTGATGCCGCTGATGATCTCAGTCAGAATGCCATTGCTGGTACCTGTCTCTACGGCATGGGCCTTGAAGGTGTTACCCTCCAGCGTCCATACCTTCTGGGCAGCCTCGGTGTCTTCTATCTGCTGGCCTTTTGACAGCAGGGCTTCGTTGGGCATGAAGCGCAGAGCCTTGGCAGGGATGGTAAGTACGTTATTCTTCTCCATCGTGTAGATGGTGACATTGGCCGTCAGACCGGGCTTCAGCTTCAGATCCTTGTTGGGAGCCGAGATGACCACCTCATAGGTCACCACATTGCTGGCCGTAGTAGCCTGTTGACGCACCTGCGTGACCTGTCCCTCAAAACGGTCGTCGGGGAAGGCGTCAACGGTGAATGAGACGCGCTGCCCTTCTTTGACTCCGCCAATGTCGGCCTCGTCAATATCTGCGATGACGCGCATGTCGGTCAGATTCTGGGCAATGGTAAACAGTTCCGGCGTATTGAAAGAGGCGGCCACCGTCTGACCTTCCTCAACGGCTTTCGAGAGGACGATGCCGTCGATGGGCGAGGTGATGGTGGCATAGCCGAGATTGGTCTCCGCCTTGTTGACACTCTGTTGCGCCGTCTTGACCGATTCGCGGGCTTTCTCGTAGTTCAGCCGTGCATTCTCATAGTCATCGGCACTTACCAGACCTTTGTCGTAGAGCGTCTTGTACCTGTTGTAGTTGGCCAACTGGTAGTTGAGCGTGCTCTGAGCTGACGTCAGATTGGCTTTGGCGGTGTTCAACTCACTGGTCAGGTTGGTCTTGTCGAGTTCGGCGATAATCTGCCCTTTCTTGACAATGGAGTTGTAATCGACATACAGTTTTGCCACGATACCGCTAACCTGTGTACCAATGGTGACAGAGGTTACCGGTTCGATGGTTCCTGTCGCCGTGATGGTGGTGTGGATGTCCTGTCTGATGGCTTTTCCAGTCTCAAATTCGACTTTTGCTTCTTTCTTGCCACCCGACAGCAGCCAGATGACGAGGGCTACGAGCACTACCGCTCCTATGCCCCACCATAGTTTCTTGTTCTTCATATATTCCTTAACTCCTTTAACTTCTTTAACTCCTCCTTAAATCCCCATAATCTCTCCTTGGTAGAATCTGAGCAACTGGATGTTCAGAATCGTCATGTATTTGGATTGCAGCTTGTTCTGCTGGGCCTGGAGGAGATTGGTCTTCCCATTCATCAGTTCCACAATGTTCTTAAGACCCAGTTGGAACTGCTCCGACAAGAGGTCGTAGCTTTGCTGCTCACTCTCCACACTGGCCATGGATGCACGGAACTTCTGCTGGTTGCTCTGTGCGTCGAGCCAATAGCCTTCTATCGTCTGGTAGAGCTGCTTCTGCTCGTTCTGGATGTCGAGAAGTACCTGCTCATGCTGGATTTGTGCCTTGTTGATGGCGGTGCGTGTCTTACGGTTGTCCAATAACGGGATACTGACACCGACGCCTGCAGCAACATCGAAGTTGGTCTTCATCTGGGAACCCCATTCATTGGAGTTGTTGGACGAAGTGCTTGTTCCGACACCTCCCGTGATGCTGACGGTAGGCATGTGACCTCCTTTGGCAATTTTCATCTGGAGGTCGCTCGACTGGAGAGCCAGTTCCGTATTCTTGATTTCCGGACGGGTGGCCAGTGCCTGTTGGTAAACATCAGCCAAAGCGGGAATCACACTGAGTGCCTGCTGGTCGCCAATGTCTATCGGAGCAATCTCAAGGTTCTGTGTTCCAGTGATTTCCAGCTCTTGCTTTAAGAGAAGTTTGTAGTTTGCCAGATTGGTCTCCGCAGCAACGATATTGTATTCGTCTGTGGCCCGTTGAGCACTCAGTTGGGCTAGGTCGGCCTTGGAAATCTTTCCTACTTCCAGCATCTGCTGCCCGCGTTCCTCGTTTTTCTTGCTGGCTTCCAGGCTCTGACGGGTGACCGTGATGGCCTCTTTCATATAGAGTATCTGCACATAGAGTTGCGCTATCTTCTCCTGAATCGTGTTGGCGGTCTCCTGGATTTCCAATTCGGCCTGTTCCTCGCTGAGCTTGTTCAACTTGACCTGGTTGCGGTTCTGGTTGCCGTTCCACACCGTCCAGGCCGCATTGATACCATAGGTTCCGGTGTAATACGTCTTGTTGACCTTGGTGTTGAGTGTCCCGTTCGATACAGTCGTTGTGCCGGTGCCCAGCCATGGTTTATAGCCAAGGCTCTGATTGGTAGAAGCCGTCAGCGAGGGTAGGAGGGCAGACTGCGACTGCTTGCGCGTCTCCGTAGCCGTCTGCTTGGAGAGACGTGCCTGTTTCAGCGTGATATTGTTCTGCATGGCATAGTCTATGCAGTCGCGCAAGGTCCATGGTCTCTGGCCATGAGCAGCGATGCTTGCTGCCAGCGTCATCATCAAAATTGTTGTTCTCATTGATTGTCAGTTTTCAGCTGTTGTCTGGTTCTTATAATTGTTGTAATCGCGCAATGTATTTACCCAAGATGTCGAATTCCAGATTAACCACTGTTCCGACATGGATATCTTGGAAGTTGGTGTGTTCCATGGTGTAGGGAATGATGGCCACTTGGAAGGTGTTGCGGGTCGGGTCGCAGACCGTCAGCGATACGCCATTGACGGTGACGGAACCCTTGTCAACGGTGAAATAGCCATGGCGGGCCATCTCGGGGTTGTCTTGGTATTCAAAGGTGAAATAGGTGGAACCATTGGCGTCCTCCATGGCGATGCATCGGGCCGTCTCGTCAACATGCCCCTGTACGATGTGCCCGTCCAGTCTGCCATTCATCAGCATGGAACGCTCAACGTTGACCTTATCGCCAACTTTCAGAAGGCCGAGATTGGTGCGGTCCAGCGTCTCTTTCATGGCGGTCACGGTATAGTGGCCGTCTTCTATCTTGACTACGGTGAGGCATACGCCGTTATGCGCTACGCTCTGGTCTATGCTGAGTTCGTCAACGAACGAGCAACTGAGCGTAAAGTCGATATTGTCTCTGTCTTTCTGGATGGCTACCACGGTAGCAAACTCCTCAATAATACCGGAAAACATGATGCTTAACTATTATCTCTTATCTACTAATAAAAAAGGGGGCGCCCAGTGATGTGATGAAAACTCCTTTGTTAAAAGATTTGAGTGCTCTCCGTCTTTGTAATCCACCGGCCTTTCGGCTTACCTGCCACCGCTCCTCGCCTGGAAGACTGGAGTGTGACAGGCATTGTGGCCCGCCATTGGCAAGAGAAGACAACTCGGTTTTCAATGTAATTTGATGAGTATCCCGATCGAACCGGCACGCCCCCTATGTCGCTGCAAAGGTACGAAAAATAATTGAGAACTGACGTGTCAGTCCTCAATTATTTCATAATCATCTGTAATTTCTTCTTCCTGGCTGCTTGCTTCCGTTGTTTCGAGGCTCTCCTCTTTGGTGGTAGCAACACCATATTTCCTGGCCAATCGGCGCTGATACCATGAGAGTCCTCCCAAGGCGAGTAGGACTATCACAATCAGGTAACACCATACGGCTGTTGTGGACAGCATGAAGTAGGGTGGGATGACCACTTCGATGGTGCGCATGTCGTAGTTCTCCGGCGACTCCAAGAGGAAAGCCTTTACCTTGAACTTGTATGTTCCGGCAGGCACGTCACTATAGCTGGCCGTCCGCGAGGCGTCGGCATTGCGCCAGTCGATATCGTGTCCTTCCAAACGGTACTGGTAGTGGATGCGGTGCTGGAACTGGTAGTTCAGTGAGGTGAAACGGAAAGAGAATACCCCATTGTGCTTGGGCAGCAGTACGCGCCGGCTCTCGGGGACATAATAGCTGATCTTACTACCCAAACGTGGCGACTGGAGCTCGTCGTTCAAGAAGAAGTCGGTGATGCGTAGCTTCAGCAGCGAGCCTGTCTTGGTGATGAGCTTGGAGCGGTCCACCCTGTAGTAACCGTTGAGGGTACCAAAAAGGATGATGCCGTTGGGCAGTGCCACGGCGGCACCTTCTGAGCATAGCGTGTCGTCAACACCATCCAGGTTGGAGAAGGTGGTCACGATGTTCTTCTTGACATCAAAGGAGCAAATCATGTGGTCGGTGGAAAACCAGATATTGCCTTTGTCGTCGAAGGTGATGCTGCGTATTTCTTCCGAAGGAAGACCGTTGCTGAGGCCATAGTTGACAAACTGCCACGTGCCGGTCTCGTCCTTGGTAGTGGTACAACTCAGTCCGCCGCTGTTGGTACCTACCCACATATTGCCTTGGCCGTCCTTAGCCAGGCAGATAATGTCGTTGCTGGTGAGGCCCTGACTCAGGTCCTTCGGCGATTCCAGTTTCTCATAGACGAAGTTGTCGCCCTGCAGCGACATGATCAGGATGCCGTCTGTGGTTCCCGCCCAAATCTTGCCGTCCTTGTCCATCGCTATGGTACGCACGCGTAAATGGGAAGTGGAGGGATAGCGCTTCATCTTGTTGTGGCGGTTGTAAACCTGGTAGCTGCCGTCCTTCTGCTTCTTCAGGATGTTCACACCGCCACCATAGGTGGCTACCCAGATATTGCCTTCCTGGTCTTCGACAGTCTGGTAGGCACTGTTGGATGACAGTGACCACTTGTCGTCGGCATGGTGCTGGAAGTTGATGATGGTATAACCGCCAGCGCCATTGGGTGTCATCTTATAGACGCCATTGTCTTTGTCGCAGAGCCAGTAGTTACCCTGGCTGTCTTCGCTGATGCCGTAGAAACGGTTGAACGGGTTGCCTTTGCTGTCGTGGGTGATGACCTGCTTGTTGCCGTTCCGGTCTGTGATGAATAGCGAGCCTTTCTTGTTGCCGATGAGTAGCAGGCCGCGTTTCTTGTCGTAGTAGAGGGCGCGAATCTCATTCTCCATGATGGAGACAGGATTCTGTGACAGTAGCACGCGGGGGATGGTGTTCTTCAGGATTTCCAGTTTCTCCAGACCTCTGCGGCTGGTGGACTCCCAGATGACACCGTCATCCAGTTCCAGGTGTGCATTGACGGCGTTGGATAGGTTCCACGAGTTGCTGGGGTCGTTATGGAAGTATTCCAACTGGTCGGTCTCGCGGTTGTAGTATCCGTAGCCACCATGATTGAGTCGTACCCATATCTTTCCTAATGCTTCGCCGAATTCAGCGCCGCGACTGGTGAATTCCGGTACCAACACATGCTGGTTGAAGAACTTCACTTCGCCGGTCTTTGGGTTGAGGTTATAGGCTCCGTCGCCCAGGTCTGAGAACCAGATGATGCCGTGACGGTCCACATACAGGCTCGTAATCTCGCGTCCCAGATCTTTTACCAGCATAGGTTCCTGTCCATACGAGAACTGCATAATCTTTCCCGACTTACTGCCGGCAAAGATGTTATAGCCGTTAGAGGTCAGACAGGTGATATGCTCGTCGAGGAAGAAACCTTTCCGTTCGATGGAGAGGTTGGGCATGTTGACGCGATGGACACCTTTCTCGGTACCTACCCAGATATCGTTTTTGTAACCTTCGACGATGCAGTACACCGTACTTTTTCCCGTCATGATGAGGTCACGCTTGAGGCCTTCGCGGTTAAGGTGCATCTTGTACAGGCCCACACCATGGAACGAAATCAGTACGTCGCCGGAAGTGGTGACGTAGGGCGTGAAGAAATAGTCGGCACGGAACTCCTCATGGTCGGTAATGCCCCTGAAGGGGTCTTCGATGCGGTCTGTCTTGCGGTTGATGACAAAGATGCGGCCGTCATACATCTTCAACCAGACATTCTGTGCCTGGTCAATCACCATGTTGTCCACACGGTTGTGCATGCCGCGGATGCCGCTGGCCAGTCCTGTCTTGTAATTGTAGAAGTTGTAGCCGTCGAAACGGGAGATGCCGTTCCATGTGGATATCCAGACGTATCCGTAGTCGTCGGCTCGCAGGGAGGAAATGGTATTGCTGGGCAGACCGTTGTCTGTGGAGTAATGGGATAGCGTGGCTTGCAACTGCTGTGCTCTCATCATATTTGGTGATGAGAGCATCAGCAGCAGAGCCAGCAAGTGTTTAAGTATTGTTTTAAGGTTAGTTGTTATCATGACTTATTAGTATGCAAAGAGCGGATAGCTCTTCATGGTCTCATTGACCTCGCCGCGGACCTTGGCGATAACCTGCTCGTTCTCAGGGTCGTTCAGTACTTCCTCAATCCAGGCGGCAATCTGAACCATCAAGTCCTCCTTGGCACCACGGGTGGTAATGGCAGGAGTGCCCAGACGGATACCGGAGGTCTGGAAGGCGCTGCGGCTGTCAAAAGGTACCATATTCTTGTTGACGGTGATGTCTGCTGCAACGAGGGCATTCTCGGCAACCTTACCGGTCAGTTCGGGATACTTTGAACGCAGGTCAACCAACATGGAGTGGTTGTCGGTACCGCCGCTGACAATGCCGAAGCCGCGCTTCACGAGTTCGTCGGCCAAAACGGCAGCGTTCTTCTTAACCTGTTTGGCCCACTCTTTGAACTCGGGCTTCAGGGCCTCGCCGAAGGCAACAGCCTTTGCTGCGATGACGTGCTCCAGGGGACCGCCCTGCTGACCAGGGAAGACGGCGGAGTTGAGCAGAGCAGACATCTTCTTGACGACACCCTTCGGAGTCGTGTAGCCCCAGGGGTTGTCGAAGTCCTTGCCCATCAGGATGATACCGCCGCGCGGACCACGCAGGGTCTTGTGGGTGGTCGAGGTGACGATGTGGGCATACTTGACGGGGTTGTCCAGCAGACCGGCGGCAATCAGGCCGGCGGGGTGGGCCATGTCAATCATCAGCAGAGCGCCAACTTTGTCGGCAATCTCGCGCATGCGCTTGTAGTCCCACTCGCGGCTGTATGCCGAGCCTCCGCCGATAATCAGCTTGGGCTTGTGCTCCAGAGCCAGACGCTCCATCTCGTCGTAATCGACGCGGCCCGTCTCCTTGTTGAGGTTATAGCCTACGGGCTTATAGAGGATACCAGATGTGTTGACCAGAGAACCGTGAGAGAGGTGGCCGCCGTGGTCCAGGTTGAGACCCATGAAGGTGTCGCCGGGCTTCAGAACTGCCAACAGCACGGCAGCATTGGCCTGTGCACCGGAGTGGGGCTGTACGTTGGCATATTCGGCTCCAAAGAGCTGGCATACGCGGTCAATGGCCAACTGCTCCACCTTGTCCACCACCTGACAACCGCCGTAGTAGCGGTGGCCGGGATAGCCCTCGGCGTATTTGTTAGTCAGGTAGGAACCCATGGCCTCCATGACCTGGTCGCTAACGAAGTTCTCACTGGCGATGAGCTCGATGCCTTTCAGCTGACGCTGGTGCTCCTGCTCAATCAAGTCAAAAATCTGATTGTCTCTTTCCATTGTTTTTTATACTGTTTTTGTTTGGTGTGTTGTAACGTGCTGCAAAAGTAGGCAAAAAATCTTATTCTGCCAAATCTTTAGATGTAAATGTTATACCAATTCTACCTTATTAATATCCTGCTCTTTTTCGCAATAGTGGCAGGTCAGGATGCCGTCAGCCACGTGGAAATGGGTGGCCATCGGCTCGTTGTTGGTGATGCACTTGGGGTTGTTGCACTTGACGATACCCTTGATTTCGTCTGGGGTCTCGACGGTCTTCTTCTCCACGACCTCGTAGTCACGGATGATATTGAGGATCACCTTGGGAGCTACTACCGAGAGACGGGATATCTCGTCGTCGGAGAAGAATTTGTCGGTGACTTTGATGATGCCTTTCATTCCGACCTTCAGGGACGGATAGTTAAAGCCGATGGTGACGGGCGTGCTGAGGTCGAAGAGTCCCAGTAGGCTGGCCACCTGATAGGTCTTGTTGGCGGGTATGTGGTCTATGACGGTGCCGTGCTCGATGGCGGCAACCAGACGCTCTTTCTTGTTCATGCGCTTCTTGATTCGTGAAATTCGTTAAATTCGTTGTCTAAAAATCATCCGATAATCGTTTTGTCTGCCCGAACCTCGTCCAGGCTGATGCCCAGTACGTCGCAGAAGATGGCCTCGCGGGCGAAGAGTCCGTTGCCGGCCTGTTGGATGTAGTAGGCATGGGGGTTCTCATCTACATCATAGGCGATTTCGTTCACACGAGGCAGTGGATGCAGGATCTTCATGTTGGGCTTGGCCAGTCGCAGCATGTCGTTGTTGAGCACATAGACGTTCTTGACGCGCTCATATTCCATCAGGTCGGAGAAACGCTCCTTCTGTACGCGCGTCATATACAAGATGTCAGCGTCGGCGATGACCTTCTCGTTGAAGGCGGTATGTTCCTGGAACTGGATGCCGTGTTCCTTGCAGTAGAGTTTGTATTCATTGGGCATGGCCAACTCCTTCGGTGCGATAAAGTGAAATGTGGGGTTGAAGTGGCGCATGGCCATGATCAGCGAGTGTACCGTACGACCGTATTTCAGGTCGCCCACCAGATAGATGTTCAGGTTCTCCAATGTCCCCTGGGTCTTGTAGATGGAGTAGAGATCGAGCATACACTGGGAGGGATGCTGGTGGGCACCGTCGCCGGCATTCACGATGGGGACTGTCGTCACCTCGGAGGCGTACTGCGCCGCACCCTCAATAAAGTGGCGCATCACGATGACGTCCGCATAGTTGGCCACCATCGAGATGGTGTCTTTCAGCGTCTCGCCCTTGGTACCACTCGTGATCTTGGGGTCGGCAAAACCGATGACACGGGCGCCCAAGCGGTTGGCAGCGGTTTCAAAACTCAGTCGGGTACGGGTGGATGGCTCAAAGAATAAAGTGGCTACTACTTTTCCCTTCAGAATGTCGCGATTGGGATGCTTTTCGAACTCCTGAGCCATTTCTATCATATAGAGAATCTTCTCGCGCGTCAGATTCGCTATCGTCACAAAATCATGCTTTTCCATCTGGGTCGTTTGTTTTGATGGCACAAAATTACACATAATTTCTGATTTACGTGCGTTTATTGAAAAGAATTTTGTAATTTTGCACTCAAAGTTTGAATATATTGTTCTGATGAGAAAGATATTTGTACGTGTTTTGTGGTGCCTGCTGGCTTTTTCTGTCGTGATGGCACTGCTGGGATTTACCGCTATTTATAATGGCTGGATAGGCTATATGCCTCCCATAGAGGAACTCCAGAACCCCATCAACCGCTATGCCACTCAGGTCTATTCTGCTGATGGCAAGATGATTGGTACGTGGAACTATAACCGTGAGAACCGTGTGATGGTGGACTATGACCAGTTGCCGGCATCGCTGGTACAGGCATTGGTGGCCACCGAGGATGTGCGCTTCTACGAACATTCCGGTATCGATTTCATCGCCCTGGGACGTGCCATCTTCAAGCGCGGCATGCTGGGCATGAAGAGTGCCGGTGGCGGCTCCACCATTACCCAGCAGTTGGCCAAACAGCTCTATTCTGAGAAGGCGCATAGTGTCATGGAACGTCTGCTGCAGAAGCCGATAGAGTGGGTGATAGCCGTCAAACTGGAGCGTCACTATACAAAGGACGAAATTCTGGCCATGTATCTCAACTACTTTGACTTCCTGCATAATGCGGTGGGAATTAAGACTGCCGCCAATACCTATTTCAGCAAGGACCCCATCAACCTGACGGTTCCTGAGTCTGCCGTGCTGGTGGGACTGTGTAAGAATCCGTCGTATTTCAATCCCGTACGTCATCCGGAGCGTTGTGTGGAACGCCGTAATGTGGTGCTCCACCAGATGGAGAAGGCGGGCTATCTGACTGACGAGGAGTATCGGCAGTATGCCGACCAGCCTCTTGGTCTTCGTTTCCATGTCGCTGACCATAAGGACGGCATTGCCGTTTATTTCCGCGATTTCCTGCGCCGCTATATGATGGCCAAACGTCCCAGCAAGTCAGACTATCCTTCGTGGAATATGGTGAAGTATCACCTTGACTCCATCAGTTGGGAGAATGACCCGTTGTATGGATGGTGCAACAAGAACCACAAGAAGGACGGCAGTCCCTATAACGTCTATGCCGACGGTCTGAAGGTCTTTACCACCATCGACTCCCGCATGCAGCGCTATGCTGAGCAGGCTGTCTATGAGCATGTCGCCAAATTCCTGCAACCCGCATTTGACAAGGAGAAAAAGGGCCGTTCTACTGCACCCTTCTCCGGTAGCCTGACCGTTGATCAGGTCAATGCCATCCTGATGCGTTCTGTCCGCCAGTCCGAGCGCTATCGTGTGATGCATGGTGCAGGTCTCTCTGACGATGCGATTATGCGGGCATTCCGTACCAAGACGGAGATGACAGTATTCTCCTATCATGGCGAGGTCGATACGGTGATGACTCCCTTGGACTCCATCCGCTACTACAAGTCTTTCCTGCGTGCAGGCTTTATGAGTATGTGTCCTCAGAATGGACATGTGAAAGCCTATGTCGGCGGCCTCGACTTCGTACACTTTGCGTATGACATGGTGATGGAAGGACGCCGCCAGGTGGGATCGACCATCAAGCCTTTCCTGTATTCGCTGGCGATGGAGAACGGTTTCTCTCCTTGCGACGAGGCTCCTAATGTGGAACAGACCTATATGGTGGCGGGAAGACCATGGACTCCCCGCAACGGCAGCAAGGCGCGATATGGCGAAATGGTCACCTTGAAGTGGGGACTGCAGCAGTCCAACAACTGGATATCGGCCTACTTGATGAGTAAGCTGAACCCACAGGCTTTTGTGACGTTGCTGCACGAGTACGGTATCCGCAATCCGGAGATTCATCCTTCCATGTCGCTGTGTCTGGGCCCCTGTGAGATTACCGTGGGCGAGATGGTCAGTGCCTATTCTGCCTTTGCCAACCGCGGCATCCGCGCCTCTCATCTGTTTGTGACACGCATTGAGGACAACGAGGGTAATGTCATCGCCCAGTTCCAGCCGCGCATGAATGAGGTCATCAGCGAACAGAGTGCCTATAAGATGCTCGACATGTTGCAGGCTGTGGTCAATGGCGGTACGGGTAGTCGCCTGCGCTTCCGCTATGGACTGAATGGACCGATGGCAGGTAAGACGGGAACGACTAACAAAAACAGCGATGCATGGTTTATGGGCATCACGCCTACGTTGGTCAGCGGCATGTGGGTCGGTGGCGACGACCGTGACATCCATTTCGACTCAATGGCGATGGGTCAGGGCGCTACCATGGCATTGCCGATTTTTGCCTACTATATGAAGCGTGTCTATGCGGATAGCCAGCTGGGCTATGACCCCCAGGCCTCCTTTGCCATTCCCAAAGACTTCAATCCCTGTACGCTGTCTGACGAATCCGGGGGGTCTGAGGTCGATGAGTTCGTTGAAGAGGTGGTGGAGTAGTCGCTGCTCTTATATATATAATAAGGTGTAAGGTTTTCGCATTGTCAATAAATGCGAAAACTTTTCTTTTTTATATTAAAAAACCTCTCAAAAGTTTTGCGGGTTTCAAAATTTGTTGTACCTTTGCATCCGCTTTCGCCTCAAAACTGGGGTGCAGGCAAGAAGAAAGAGTTCTTTGAAAGATTTACATAAAACAGAGAAGTAGTAGTACAAGAAGCGAGAGCATTTGATGCTCTTGGGTAATTGAACGAACCGTTTGATTCTAAAAACAATACTACCGGATAGAGCGTTCTGAGACAGAGACAATGTCGATGGAAGAATTTACAAGGTTCCTAGGAGCGAGTGCAGTGAAAGCTTGCT
>Ga0256405_10001966_pt1 | contig 51233 bp, 44 predicted proteins | sample RumenRJG_02DNA_FD_189096 | JGI IMG/M metagenome (GOLD analysis project Ga0256405, IMG submission 189096) | Bovine rumen microbial communities from Lethbridge, Alberta, Canada - RJG_02 | ecosystem: Host-associated > Mammals > Digestive system > Stomach > Rumen | place: Canada: Alberta...
GACATAAATAACTATTTCTGCTGCACCATCTGAAATACGGTGTGTTCAGATGGCTTATTTGTTGTACACTTTTTTACTGAATCAAAAATCTTCAAAAAGTACTTGACTGTTTATAGTTTGTCACCTCTAATCACCCATGCACATCTATATGAAACTCCAACATTCTCGCTTGTAGAATCAGCACTATATACTTCTTGTCGATAGCTGTCTGGTAACTCAGCCACTCTAATAACTGCATCTATTAAAGCAGGATCTCCTAAAGCTCTCAATCCAGAGATTATATCAAAAGGTGTTCCAATATGCAGTCTCTCTACTTCATTTCCAAACTCAATAATACCCTTAGCAAATTGGCACTCATCATAGTAGTTACCCCTATTGGGTCTTCTTATATTTTGCGGCGTTCCTGCCTTTAATTCTACTTTTCTTCTTCTTGAAGTCGCACCCGGAGTTAATTCCTGTAACACATATGCACTATGATAATTCATATCATAATCTGGTCCATTTTTGTAAAACACACCATAAGCCCCTACAGATGGACAGATAGCATCACTTAGAAGTGTAGAAGGCGTCCCATTTATAATATATTCTGGTCTTTTATTCAGCAGGTAATACTGCCTCATATCTGCGTAATAACTGTCTGCGACAGTCATACCTGCAGTTATGCCTTTTTCATATTTATTCTGTAAACAGCAGATTCTCATTTCTATATCATTTACTGAAATAATGAGTAAATCCGCTAACTCACATTTAACAGTTTTACCACTATCCTTCGAGTAAAAAAAAGGTGCTGAAAATGTTTCGCTAAACTTTACCAAAGATTTATTTCCATGGATTACTTCACTATTAACCGCACTTAAAGACGCTAAAGCTTCTATTGATTCATTCAATGCTGAAAAAAGCGCTTTTTCATTGATTGTTCCTGTAATAGCATTCGCCTTTGCTTGAAACACCTTATATAAGTCTCCCCCTAGAGCCATCCTTCACTTCTCCTTTAAGCATATATACTCCTAGCTAAGCTAAAAACAAAAAGCACTGCAAACCATCGCTGATTCACAGTGCCCAACCATCTTATGTCTACAAAGCCTCAAGTACTATTCACTTACATCTAGAGTACCACAAACCCGTACGCCGTGGGCGTTCTACAGCTAAACTTGCCAAGAAATGCACAGTACTGCTGCATTTTCACAACAAATGCAAAGAACCCGCTCTGTAAGCGGGTTCGAATATGATGTCTATATTATTCCGTCTAAATGAAGCTATATCCTTCCTTCTCCCCATACTGCAGTTCGTAGTGAGACTTGAAAAGTGCTTCGCCGCTTCTTGGGCTCTGCTCTACTAAGTATGCGGTGCCTTCCTGTTCAGGATTTAGCTGGATGATGGCGCACTTATTTGGATACTGTGCTTTCCATTCTTCAATGTTAATTAGTGTCATATATTTGTCCTCCTTTATTACCTTGGATAACATACGAAGTATATCACACCTTTTTCTTTAACAAAAGTCGGACATGGTATCACTCTAGTATACCTTTTCTATCTCTCCTTCTATCCCATACATCTTCTTAAACTCTTCCACCTCTGCTTCGCTTTTCACCAGCGTCACCTCATGGAAGTCTCCGGTATGGATATCCAGGAATCCGGCCACCTGTTCACCGTTGCAGATGCTAGCGCGAATCACAGGCTTCTGGTTGGCATGGTCGTAGGTTTTCTTTTCCTTACTCTTTTTCCACAGCATGGCTTTCTCCCAGATTCTTCTCTTTTTCAAAGAATGCTGTTTTCAACATGGCGTACTCTTCTTCTGTACATACCTTCTTACACATAGGTTCAAAGGACTTGGTGACAGAAAAGCAGTCTTTCATATTGTCACAAGGATACTCTGCGCAGGAAGCGCATGTTGGGATACCTTTTTCTTCACAGCATTTCACCACCTGATAGCGGCACCAGTTCTCCGGTTTACAGCCACTACATGCGATTTCTTCATTGGAGACCACGTGGTCCCGATACCCGATTTTCATCCAGAGTTCTGCTGTATGTCGCAGTTCCTCTTCACTTTTTTCATATGGATGTGCTGTGTATCGTGGACAGGCCGCACAATCATTTCCACACGCTGCAAAAATCTTGCTCATGTTTTGTCCCCCTTTAGGACATTATATTGCGTTCGTTGCACCTTTTCTACCCGGAATTTTCTCTCCACCGGATAGTCTCCTGTCACTTTCTGTGTGACTTCGTGGGTAGCTTCTGTGTAGGTAAGTTCCACCAGGGCGTACTCTCCCTCTTCATATCGGTAGCCATCTCCTGCATCCAGATAAAGGTGGAAGCTTGCATCCCGTCCTTCATATACCCGGAGCACTTCCGGCATGCCGTCTTTCTCATCTGCATAGCGGATGTCGCTGCTCATGGGTAGGATGGAGCCTGCTTTCACATACACCGGGATTCGGTCTAGGGGCGCATCTGCTTCGATGCTTTGGCCGCCCTCATAGTATCGGTCTGTATAGAAGTCATACCAGCCGCATCCCTTTGGCAGATAGACTTCTCTCGTTCTCTTTGCTCCCTCTAGTATCTCCGAGTTCTTACTATAATACATAGCGGTATACACCGGGGCGATCAGGAGGCTGGGGCCTAGCATATATTCATCTACGATGGTGCTTGCCCTCTCATCCTCCGGGAAGTCCACCAGCAGAGCCCGCATCATCATGGCACTGTCTCTATGGGCTGCTGCCCCCAGAGAGTACAGATAGGGAAGCAGTCTATACCGCAGCTTGATGTGACTTACGATAGCATCATAGAAGGGCTCCCCCGGCAGGCCGAATCTCCAAGGTTCTCTCGGGGTATCCGTACCGTGGGATCGCATGATTGGCAGGAAGGTGCCGAATTCTAACCATCGCACATACAGTTCCCGATAGCCCAGGTCTCCCACTCCTGCATTATAGTCGCCATGCCAGAACCACAGTGGCTTATGGTCCGTATCATTACACCCTCTGTTTTCATAGGCATCATCCACTACGAAGAAGCCGCCGATGTCCAGCGTCCAGTAGGGCATCCCTGTCATACTCATCTTCATGCCTTCTACGATTTGCTTCCTCAAAGTATCATAGGTGGCAGTGATGTCTCCGGACCACAGGATGGCACCATACTGCTGGATGCCGGTGTAGCCGGATCTGGTGAGATTCACCACACGTTTCTCCGGATAGTCCCTGCGCCAGTTCTCATAGATGCCTTTGGCATGGGCCAGGCCGTAGCCGTTTAGTCTCTCCTGGTCCATGGATTTTTGTGAAAAGTCCCGCACCACTTCATAGCGCTTCTCCTCCGGCTTTTTCTCCGGGCCACTCCAGTCTGCATCAGAGAAAGGCTCTGCATTGTCACACCACAGGGCATCTGTGCCGCTACTCATGATTTCCGCCTTTACCTGCTGCCAGTACCTGTCTCTCGCCTTCTCCTCATAGGCATTATAGACATTGGAGTTGGGCAGAAGCTCTCCTGCCGCGGCGAACTCTCCATAGTTCTCAGACGCTGGGCTCATATTGGGCCAGATGCTGACCATGAAGCGACTATGGTGCTTATGCAGGCGCTTTACCACGTCCTTGATATCCGGATATCTTTTCTTATCGAATTTCTTCTCGCCCCACAGTCCTTCTTCCCAGCTGTACCAGTCCTGTACCACGCAGTCCAGAGGTATGTCCTCCTTTCGGAAGTGCTCCGCGATTTCCACCAGTTCTTCGCCGCTTTCGTACCGCTCCTTACTCTGGATATAGCCATAGCACCATCTGGGTAGCATGGAGGGCTTCCCGGTCAGTTCATGATAGGCACGGATCAGGTCCTGGATACCTTCCCCCAGCAGCACGTAGTAGGATAGTCTGCTGCCTGCATCTATCCGAAAGCTGATTTCTCTATCTTTAGAAGTGAAGACCATACTGCTCTCTGAATCTAGGAGGATTCCATAATGCCCTGTGGTGATTAGAAACGGAATGGCGATGCGCATATTACTTTCGTACAGATACTCCGTATGGTTCCTGTAGTCTAGGATGCCATCCTCGTATTGGCCTAGTCCCGTGAGGATTTCCTTCTCCCCGATTTGGAAGCGCACTTCGATTTCATAGGCTTCTTTATCCGGCACTTTCTTAAGGGCTTCTGCATAGGTCACTTCCCCATTGGCAGTCATCTTTTTCTTCATGGCAGAGGGGTCTGTCTCATAGCGATACAGCACCTTCGGCGTGAAGCTTGCCAGGGTTTGTCGCAGCACTTCTTTTCCACTATAAGAGAAGGCTACGGGAGTTATATCCCGTAGCCCCTCCTTTGCCGTGAGGTTTTCGTATGTGATATGGACGATACTTGGACTGATTTGTTCTTTTCTACATCTATAGTCTGTCTTTTCCATCTTTATCCTTTCACTGCACCTGCAGTCATACCGGAGACGATGTATTTCTGTCCCAGGAGATATACCAGTAGTACCGGCAAGCTGGTGAGCACGATGTCTGCGCATACCAGGTTCCAGTCCTTAAAGTACATGCCGAAGAAGTTATAAACCGATAGGGTCATGGGCCACTGCTCACTGCGATTGAGGAAGTACAGCGGCGATACGAATTCGTTCCAGGTATTTAAGAAGGTCAGTACCGTAGCGGTGGCGATAGCCGGTTTCAACATCGGGAAGACGATGAGGAAAAAGAGGCTATGAGGTCCACATCCGTCGATGACCCCTGCTTCGTCCAGTTCCACCGGCACCTTGGCTACGAAGCCGTGGATCAGGAAGGTCATAAAGGGCAGCTGCATGGCTGTGTACAGCAGGATGATTCCCAGGGCTGTATTATTCAGATGCAGAAACTGCAGCACCTTCGTCAGGGCTACGTAGTTGATAGGCAGTGTGATGCCCAGTACCAAAAACATATACAGGAAGTGGTTGATTCTAGTCTGGTTTCTGGACAGCACATAGGCTGCCAGAGCTGCTAGAAAAACACACAGTACCACTGCTCCTGCGGAGTAGATCAGGCTATTGCGGAAGCTGGTTAGAAGCTTTCCTTTTTCCACTACTGTGACGAAGTTCGCCCACTGGATGGGAATCCTTGGCAGGTGGAGATTCATAGCTGCAGATGCCTTTTTGTCCTTTAGAGAGTTAAAGAGGATCAGCAGCAATGGGATCAGGCAGATGGCGGAAAAGAGCCATGCGATGATGTTGCTGATAATTGCCTGGAGTTTCCTTGTCTGATGCATTACTCTACCACCTCGTCTTTCGTCATAATTCGGATCATGAAGATACCGATGAATACCATGATGACAAACATCACGGAGCTAAGGGCCGTACCGACCGCGTACTGGCCGGTGCCGAATTTCTTAAAGACTGCGGTGTATAGGACTTCGGTGGTGGCCTTGCCCGGGCCGCCGTTGGTCAGTGCATAGACCATGTCGAAGACCTTCAGTCCATAGATTACGTTTAGTACTGTGGTGGTAGCCAGTGTCGGCAGGATCAGAGGGAAGGTGATGTAGATGAATTTCTTCACGCCCCCTGCGCCGTCGATGGCAGCTGCCTCATAGTAGTCTGCTGAGATGGACAGGATACCGGCGATGAGGATGGTCATGATGTAGCCCACGCCTCGCCAGATATCTACTGCCATCACAGAGCCGAAAGCCAGCTCACTGGATACCAGCCATTTTTTTACTAGTCCCGGAAGTCCCACGCTTCTGAAGAAGCTATTGAGAAGGCCTGATTTCGGGTCCAGGATGGACTTAAAGATCATACCGATAATCAGGGTGGATAGCACCGACGGCATAAAAACAATGCCACGGTGCATATTCAGAAGCTTGATGGACTTGGTCAGAAGGATTGCTAGCACCAAGCCGATTACATTCTTTAAAATGGTTGTGATGAAGGTAAAGGACAGTGTGTTGGTGATGATTTTCATGTAGTTTTCATCTGCCGAAAACACCGTCTTGAAGTTTTCAAATCCCACATAGTGCAAAGTATCTGAGTAGGCGCTCCAGTCGGTGAAGGAGTATCCTACACCGATTAGTCCCGGCAGAAAGAAAAGCACAAAGTATATGAGAAGTGCGCCATAAGCGAAATATTGGGGATATATTTTTTTCTTATTCATGGGTGTATGCCTTAGTTGTCTCTTAGTTCCATGCAGGATCGGATGCTGCTGCAGCCTGCTCTGCTCTTAATTTGTCGATGTCTTTCAATACTTCTTCAGGAGTCATCTCGCCCAGGAACATAGCGCTCATGTCAGCACCGATGTCCATCCAAGCCGGGTTGTAGTATTTGACAGATGCCTGGAATACAGCTACCTTGTTTGGATATCTGTCATAGAAGTCCTGTACGACGTCAGAGTATGCAGATGGTGCATTCTTGTATGGCAGCTGGTTGAACTTGCTGACATGCTCGGTCATGTAAGCCAGGCTTTCGTCGCTTGCCATGAATTCCAGATATTTCTTGGCTGCATCGATGTTCTTAGAGCCGGAGAAGATGAATCTGGATGGTCCACAGTAGTTCACATTCAGTGCCTGATTGTCACACAGTGGATTTACGAAGTAGCCGATGTTGTCAGCAGAGAAGCTAGAGTCTACCGCATTGACTTCTGCACCCAGGCCCTGATTGTACAGTACCATTGCGTATTCGCCACTAGCGATGGCTGCAGGTGCATCTGCGTACTGGTTAGACATGAAGTTCTCACCCATGTAGCCCTTATCAGCCATTTCTTTTAACTGCGTGAACATAGTGGTCAGTTCTTTGTTGCCTGCGAAGGTGTCGGTATTGGCATTCAGTGCTTCCGGATAGCCTTCGTTTGCCTGAGTAGCTGCTACTGCTGCCTCAGTCCAGCATACGTGATGCCAGCCATCGGATACACATTCATAGATAGGTGTGATGTCTGCTGCCAAAAGCTTGTCGCATACGTCACAGAATTCTGCATAGTTGGTTGGGATGCTAAGTCCTAACTCCTCAAACATGGAGATATTGTAAGCTACTGCCCAGCATGCGGATACGTCCTGGATTGGCTGGCCGTAGAGTTTGCCATTGGCAGAGAGTTCTACTGCAGCTGCAGGGTCTACATTGCCTGCCCAGCTTTCGCCGGATAAGTCTACTGCGTTTTTCTCCACATCGAACTGTGTCACGATGCTGAACTGGCTGCTCTGTCCGCCGAAGATATCGGTGCATTCTCCGGAGTTGATTTTGGTCATCAGAAGGCTTTCATACTGATCGGATGGTACGATCTGATAGTCTACTTTGATGCCGGTCTCCTCTGTGAACTTCTCCCCCAGTTCCATCTCTGCATCCTGAATCCAGTCCTGGCTAGCCATGAAGGTGATGGTCACATCTTCGGTAGTTGCAGGTGCTGCTTCCTCCGCTGCTGCTTCTGTAGCAGGTGCTGCTGTATCCCCGGCAGGTGCAGCGGTTTCCTTGGTCTGTCCGCAGCCTGCTGTGAGACAGGCTACCATGGATATTGCTAGTACTGTAGCGATAACATTCTTTTTCATTTTTACCCTCTCTTTTTTTTGCTGTACAAAAGTTACAAAGATTGACAATCGATTGTTTGTATGATTATCATAAATCAACAACCCGCTTTTCCGAATGGAAAAAAGCGGAATGGGACATGTCATTTTTTAACCGGGTGGGGAATATGCTAAGGGGTAGCAAGAAAAGTGTACAGACATCATTAACATTGATATTCTTTCTGCTGATTACGTTGGTCTTTCTGACGTACATCAGCTATTTCATTTTATCCGAGTCGAAGAAAATCACCACCCAGGCTTTCGATACTGTCAGCAGAGACACCATCACCGCTTCTGCTTTCACCGATGAAGAAATCAAAAGTGTGAATACCGTCATGCAAAACGTGGCCTATTCCAATCTGGTGAAGGAGCACTTCCTCACCTATCTGAATAAGCCCGCAGCAGATATCGGCGACAGCTATTCACAGCTTCAGAATATCAAGGTCCTTACCGACCTACTTACCGCCATCATGGGGCCCTCCAGACCGGTAGACCAGATCTATCTCTACTCTCTGGACCGAGGCTACGTAGGCGTAGGCCTGGATAATACCAATTCCGATGATTCTGTCCGGGATATGCCTTGGTATCAGGATTTCCTTTCCAGTGACAGCAATCACTATGTCTTCTGCGGTCAGGATGAGCGTCTCTCTAAGTACTACACTTATCAGGAGGGATCCAATTTCCTCACCGTTTGTTCCAAGTATCTTTCCACCTTTTATAAGCCTCAGGGCATCATCGAAGTGAAGCACTCCATCTCTTCCCTCATCGGGAAGATTAAGAATATCGACACCGGCCTCTATCATGAGAAAATCTACATCTACGATATGGCCGGCAACTGCATCTACAATTCCGCTGAGGATGCCTATGCCCACGCGTACTTACTAGCAAAGCCTATAGACGAGGACACCCCCAGGGATACTCCTGTCCATGTGTCGTACGAGAAGGATACTCACCTTTTTGTACATGTATCCTCCTACTCCGGCTTTACCACCATCATCGCCATCAATAATCACGATCTGTATCGTCCGGTGTATGATTTCATCAAGGCGAATGTGATTATCTTTTTGATTTTCATCCTTTTTATCCTGCTGCTGTCCTATGTGATTTCCAGGATCATCACTACGCCGGTCATGAAGATGTACTCCGGCATCGCAGCCCTGCATAAGGAGGAGGATGGTATCCTCCATGATACCCTGCCGGCCATCGATACGGACATCATCGAACTGGACACCCTGTATGCGGCGGTAGTGGAGATGCACGATAGGGCCAAGGCCTCCATGAATCGAGAAATCGTCCTGAATAATCAGAGACTGCAGTCCCAGATTCTGGCGCTGCAATCCCAGATGAATCCTCACTTCCTGTACAATTCTCTGGCTACCATCTCTGCTATGGCAGACGAGGGGATGAATCAGGAGGTTATCACCATGTGTCAGGCCATCTCCCGCATCCTGCGGTACATCTCTTCGGATAAGGAGCCACTGGTATCCATTCGGGAGGATATGGACATCGCCGGAGACTACTTAGAGTGTATGAAGATGCGCTACGGGGATGATCTACTCTACGATATCCGAATTCCGGAGGAAATGATGGACTTACAGATTCCCAAGCTGTGTCTGCAGCTTCTGGTGGAGAACTCCATCAAGTACTCTACCAAGAGCGTGAAAGCACCTTGGAAGGTCTCCATCGAGGGCACTCTGACGGAGACCTACTGGGAGATTCACATCCGGGATAATGGCAAAGGCTTCTCCGAGGAAGACCTATCCGCCATCAATGAGAAAATCGAATACATCAATCAGACAGATATGCTTCCAAGCCTGGAGATCAACGGCATGGGGCTGATGAATATCTATATCAGGTTCAAGACCCTCTACAAGGGCCAGCACATCTTCCGCGTCAGCAATCAAGCTACCGGCGGAGCGCTGGTTACCATTGGTGGAGAGCTTAGAAGCTAACAAGGGGTAATGGGGTTATGAGTGAGAAAAAGTACCGCGTCATCATCGCGGAAGACGAGAACTTAATCGCCAAGAATATCGCAAAGCACATCGAGTCGGAGAATCCTTCCTTCAAGGTGGTGGGCATCTATTCCAATGGAGAAGACGCCCTTGCCGCCATCAAGGAGCAGCCGCCCACTGTGGTCTTCACGGATATCTCTATGCCGGTGATGACTGGCCTTGAGCTGGCCGCTGAAATCCACAAGTCCATGAGCCAGGTAAAGATCGTGATTCTCACAGGATTTGCAGAATTTGACTATGCCAGAGAGGCGATACACTATGGGGTGGAGGACTATCTCCTAAAGCCCTTAAATAATCCAGAGCTTCGCAAAGTCTTAAAGAAAATCGAGCTATCCATGCAAGAGATCACCGAGTCTGTCCGCTCCGAGGAGGATGCGGAAGGGAGCTTTACGCCGGAAGAAATCGTGACCATGGTAAAGGACTACATCCAGAAACACTACTCTTCTGACCTGGATTTAAATTCCATCGCCCTGCACCTTGGCTTCTCTTCGTCCTACCTGACGAAGATTTTCAACAAGTACGAGCAGACCACGCCTTCTAAATTCATCCGCAACTACCGCATGACCTTTGCAAAGCAGCTGCTTGACGATAAGTCTCTCACCATTCAGCAGGTGGCTTCCAGTGTAGGGTACAATGATCCCTTCCACTTTAGTAAGTCTTTCAAGCAAACCTTTGGGATTTCTCCCACCGAATATAGAGCGAGCCTATAGGGCCCGCTCTTTTGCATTAGAAAAGCTTTATAAATTCTTAATTTTCAGGTCGTATAATCCCCGTATTTTGCATGTTACAATGAATACAGGGTCGTGCAGATTTGTACGCCCAACGTTTTTGTGTTAAGGAGGAATTATCGTGCAGGTAAAAGTAGGCAAGTCACTAAATAGCGACGCAGCAAGCGCTGTCAAGGAAGCGACCGCTGGGATGAGTACCCCAGCCGGAATCTTTTTTCAATCACCTTTTAGTCAGATTAAAGAAGTATCTAAATTATTATCCAAGCAATTTCCAAATACACCAATCATCGGCACCGGTGCCACATCCTATTATGGATCTGAAGCCACCGACCAGGTTTTGATCATCGTAGCCTTCGAATCCGGCGCTATCGTGAAGTCAGGCGTTTTGCGTTACTTATCTTCCGCACCACTCTATGACATCATGGAGCTGGAGCAGACTGTATCCGACGTGAGACCGGGACAGAACGATACCGTATGTCTGGAGTACTGCACCAATGATGAAGAGCGTCTCGTCACCTCTATGAATGTGGCTTTGGAAAAAGCAGCCGTACCGGTACTTGGCGGAACCGTCTTTGGCACTCCAAGCGGTCAGGATAGTGTGGTCAGTGTAGATGGTGTGCTTTATAAGGATGCCTGCGCATGGATGCTGGTAAAAAATACCTCCGGTAAGATCCGCACCTACTCCGAGAATATCTATGCAGTTCCGGAAGATGCCAAGACCCATGTGGCTACCAAAGTAAATCTTGCTACCAAAGAGCTGATCTCATTGGACAATAGAGCTGCTTCCGATGTGTACACTGCCGATTTGGGCATCCCTCGAAATGCCATCGTAGACAGCGTATTCAAGCATCCGCTAGGTCGTATCGTAGGCGACGATACCTACATCATCTCCCAGTACGAAGTGACCCCAGGCGGCGGTCTTCTCAATTACAAAAAGGTATACGAGAATGATACCGTTTGCTTCCTGGAGCTTCTGGATTATAAAGAAATCAATGCAAATACACGTAAGAAAATCAAAGCAGAAAATCCTCGGATTTCCTTTATCTTCTCCGTGAATTGCATCTATAGACACTTGTTCTTCACACAGGAGCACTACCTGAAGACTTTCCTGGGCGATATGGCTCAGCTGGGTAATCACGTAGGAGTAGTCGGTGGTGGCGAACAATACAAAAAGCAGCACGTAAATCAGACTATGGTTTGTGCAGTCTTTGAATAAAACCGGGAGGGGAATACTATGTTTTGGAACAAAAAACCAGTTCAGCAGGAAGAGGTAGCGCCTGTTAAAAGAAAAGCACCTAAGAATCTGGCTCAGGAGCTGGCACCACTTCACGAAGTAGGCCGTTTTGCCATCGAGCAAAAAAATAAATTACAGTCCGAAGAGGCTGTCACCATCAAGGGTATCGAGACCATCGAGGATTCCTTTGACCTGGTACAGCAGAAATACGGCAACATCATCGGTAGCGTAGATAATTTCCAGCAGGAATTCAGCTCCATCCGTGATGTCACCGATCATTTCGAAAGCATCATCAAAAACCTGATGCAGACAGCGGACGCTTCCAATGCCGGTATGCAGAAAGTAGATGAAAGCTCTAACTCCGTATCCGATACCATCAATATCATGCAGGATACTTTCGATGAGTTCCAGAAGAGCTTCGATGAAATCAGAGATAAAGTAAATCAGATCAATAACTTTGCAAACCAGACCAACCTCCTGGCGCTGAATGCTTCTATCGAAGCAGCCAGAGCCGGTGAAGCAGGTAAAGGTTTCGCAGTCGTAGCAACCGAAGTCAATTCTCTCTCCCAGGAGATCAAATCTCTGGTAACAGAAATCGCCACCGGTATGGCAGAGCTTCTGGAAAATAACAATCGTCTGATTGCTTCTTTGGAAGACACCAGAACTGCCATCGACCAGTCCCACGAGCGCATTCAGGAGACAGAAGAAGTCATCAATTCCATTCGTGAAGTAGCGGATAGTGTCCGTGACGAAGGCCAGCAAATGACTGCCGTAATCCAGCGTTGCGATCAGGAAATCGATAATGTATCCACTAATATCGATGATTCCAAAGAGTACTTCAATGATGTGGCTACCAATGTCAAAGATTTGAAGAATAAACTCACCAAGAAGGGTTACATGTTCGAAGACATGAATAATATCTTAGAGCAGATTTCACCTCTTATTGATAAGATTGCAAAAGGCGAAAATTAAATCATCATGCAGAAAGGGCCCGGGCCCCCTGCATAAGTTAAAAGGCGAGAGCTTCTGCTCTCGCCTTATTGTTTTTGTCTTAGTTTTTTCTTAGTCATCCTGTGTTCTAGCACGGTCTCATTTTGCCATCCGGTACATCTTCCCCGGATTCATAATGTGCTTGAAAAGCCATATTGATTTCGCGGATTTCTTTCTTCCCGTCGATGTAGTCCTGATACATCTCTGCTAGTCCTGACATGCAGCCATCGCAGGAGCCGCTGGTGATTCCCAGGGAATCTGCCACGATTTTCTCTCGTTCTTCTCTTGTAGTATCTTTGATTAAAATTGAATTCATAGTAGACCTCCCAGAATCTTCTGTTCTAACTCTTCTGCTGTTTCAGCGAAAACTTTCGCTCCTTTTGACTCTAAGAAATCTTTGTCTCTAAAGCCCCACAGTACATTGATGCACTGTAGTTCTGAGTTCTGAGCTGTCTGGAAGTCCACCTCGGAGTCCCCTACGTAGAGGACTTCATCCCGGCGAATAGAATCAGCGGCATTTTCTGTGCCGTCAACCATTTCCACATTCACACCCAGTTCCTTCAGCGCGATATCTACCAAGTCTCTGGCAGGCTTGACTGCCAGGCCTTCTCTAGCTCCGATTTCTGCGTCGAAAAGTCCCGGAAAATGGAGTTTACACAGGTCTTTGACTGCACCGTCGCCCTTGTTAGAGACTACAGCGGTTTTGATGCCAACTGCTCTTAGTCGCTGTAACAGCTCTACGATTCCATCGTAGGGTCTGGTCTTGATGGCACAATGTGCCTGATAATAGGGCACGTAGGCATCATGTACGCGTTCAATGGTATCTGCATCTGTACCCGCAGGCACAGATCTCTCAATAAGTTTGTGACTACCATTTCCCACATAAGAACGAATTTCCCCGAGTGTATGCTCGGGGAAATCATATTGTTTCATTATGGCATTGACTGAATCTTTCAAATCCTCAAGGGTATTGAGAATCGTTCCGTCCATGTCGAATACTACTGCTTTGATCATTACTAGCAAGCCTCGATTTCCTTAATCATGAATTCGTTGCCCTGCTGCAAGTAAGTATTCTCACTTCCGCAGTGAGGGCACTTCTTTGCATATTGTACAGTAGAATAGGTCTGCTGGCAATCCTCACAGTAAGTGATGGCCGGGATTCTTTCGATGGTGAGTTTCGCACCGCGAAGTAAATCTGACTTATCGGAGGACCACTTCCAGCAGTCCTCCAGATAAGATGGTATTACAGTGGATACTTCACCTAGCTGCAAGGTAACGCCGGCGATTTTCGTCAGGGCGTTCTCCTCCGCTACTTCGTTTAGTTGTTTTACGATGTGATACACTACACCAAGTTCATGCATGTCTATACTTCCTTATCCTTTAGGGATTAGTCTCTCTTGCCCTTGAAAGTCACTTTGATACGCTGTTTCAAGCCGTTTGGCAGCACGTATCTCAGTTTGTGTTCAGAAGGTGTCATCTTAGAGCATTCAGGACGCTCTCTGTAAAGCTTGATTGCGTCGAATTCGCACTTGGTTGTACATACACCACAACCGATGCACTTATTCTCATCTACGATGGAAGCACCGCACTTGAGACATCTAGCAGTCTCGGTCTTAATCTGCTCTTCTGTCAGCTCTACAGTCTTATCACGGAAGCTCAGCTCGCCGTCTACTGTAGTCTTGGATACGCCAGGAATCTGACGTGGGCTGTGATCATAATCACCGATCTTGATGTTTTCTTTATCCAGTTCGATGAAGTCACGGCGGTTACGTCCGATAGTCAGGGAGCTGTGTGGCTGTACAAATCTGTGGATAGAGATAGCACCCTCACGACCTGCTGCGATTGCATCGATTGCAAATCTAGGGCCGGTGTACATATCACCACCTACAAAGATGTCCGGTTCGTCTGTCTGGTATGTCAAAGCGTCTGCTTTAGGGCCACGCTCGATGACTACCTTAGAGTCTTTGAACAGATCACCATATACACTTCTCTGGCCTACGGAGAAGATGACATGTTTACACTCTACAGTGATGGTGTCATTTTCATCGTACTGAGGAGCAAATCTGCCGGTCTCATCTTTGACACGAGTACATTTCTTCAGAACGATACCCTTTACAGCACCATTCTCATCTACTAATACTTCTTTAGGGCCCCAGCCGCAGTTCAGTTCTACGCCTTCAGCCTCTACGATTTCGATTTCTTCAGGAGATGCAGGCATGATGTCTCTGCTCTCTAAGCAGAACATGGAGACTTTCTCATCGCCTACACGTCTAGCGGATCTAGCTACGTCGATAGCTACGTTACCACCACCGATGACTACCAGGTCACCTTTGATGTCGTATTTCTCATTCTCAGATACTTCATGTAAGAAGTCTACTGCAGTCTGAGTACCGATTGCATCATCACCAGGTACGCCAGGCTTATTACCACCCTGACATCCGATCGCTACATAGAATGCTTTGTAGCCCTGGTTACGAAGTTCAGCGAGGGATACGTCCTTACCTACTTCTACACCACACTTGATATCTACGCCAAGAGCTTTGATGATTTCGATTTCAGCATCGATGACATTATTCTCAAGTACGAAACTTGGAATACCATATCTCAGCATACCGCCCGGGTAGTTGCTCTTCTCGAAGATAGTCGGTTTGTAGCCTTTCAGTGCAAGGAAGTATGCACAGGAAAGACCTGCAGGGCCGGAACCGATGATGGCTACTTTCTCTGTGAACTCACCCTTCTGAGAAGGAACTACTTTCTTAGGAATATATCTGGTCTCAGCCTTTAAGTCTAACTCAGCTAAGAATCTCTTTACTTCATCGATAGCGATAGCTTCGTCTACAGTACCACGGGTACAAGCAGCTTCGCATCTTCTATTACATACACGACCACAGATAGCTGGAAGTGGGTTGTCCTGTTTGATCAGAGCAAGTGCTTCCTGATAGCGTCCCTGTGCAGCCATACGCAGGTAACCCTGGATAGCGATGTGTGCCGGACAGGCTGTCTTACATGGAGCCGTACCGGTGTCATAGCAGTTGATACGATTGGTATCACGATAGTTGTCATTCCACTCAGCGGTAGACCACTTCTTCTCTGTAGGCAGAACCTGTTTTGGATATTTAATCTGTCCACCGTCAGCTGTGCAAAGCTTCTGACCAAGCTTAACAGCACCTGCAGGACAGTTCTCAACGCACTTACCGCAAGCTACGCAGTTCTCTGCTGTAACTCTAGCCACATAAGCGGAACGGGACATATTTGGTGTGTTGAAAAGCTGTGATGTACGAAGCGCATAGCATACGTTTACATTACAGTTACAGATAGCGAAGATCTTATTCTCGCCATCGATATTGGTAATCTGGTGTACGAAGCCATTGTCTTCAGCCTGTTTGAAGATCTCAAGTGCTTCTTCTTTGGTGATATATACGCCACCTTTATTGGTCTCAACTACGTAATCAGCCATATCACCTACTGCGATACACCATCCTTCAGGATCGTCAGCGCAGCCTTCGTCGTATGTCTTACGGGACAAACGGCAAGAACATGGGGATTTCGCATATTTGCCTTCGTATTTATCCAGCCAATAGGAAATCTTCTCCAGGTTGATGGCTTCGTTTTCCATGTCGATTGCTTTTTCAACAGGAATAACGTGCATACCGATACCGGCACCTCCCGGAGGTACCATGTGTGTCAAGCCTTCCAGCGGCAGACGGCTCATACGCTCGAAGAAACGTCCCATCTCAGGATGCTCTGCAAGGAAGTCCTGGTTCATATTGGAGAATTCAGCAGAACCCGGTACGAACATAGGAAGTACCCACTGTTTCTCGTGTGCGTCATTCTCATAGTTCCACTCTAAAAGTCCTGTCCAGCTGGCTTTCTCTAATCTCTCTGTCAGAGTCTGATCATCCAGTCCTGTGATTTCCTTCAACTGTGCGAAGGTCTTTGGCTTTCTGATGCCACCCATAGAAAGAGCAAGTTCAGCAATTTCCTTTGTAGGAGCAAGGTTTGCAACTGCCCAATATTCCGGATCATATTTTGTGATTTTCTGTAAGCCCAGTTTGATTTTTGCACGGTCAGTGATTACTTTACCGAGCTTTAAAACCTCCGGTCTTAAATCTTCATCTTTCAGGTCTTTTACCCAATCAGGATAAAAATCGCCCAAATTATCTGGTCCAATTCCCATAGTAATTATTTCCTCCTAAAAACTTTCACGGACGTATCCGCACGAGATACCATAGTTACTTTTATTATAGAGTAATATCCCCCCCGGGGGGAATACGTTAGTACTTTCTAACTCTTAAATTTTCTTAACATTTCTATTAAATTGTAAAAAACAAGAGACCATTTCGATACGGAAATGATCTCTTTGAGTTTCTTTTTAACGCTTTATTTACTATACTTTTCTGTTCTGATGTAGTTCGCGCTTATTTTTGTACATATTCTTATCTGCTACCTGTACTGCTTCCAACGGATCCAGTGTATGGAACAAATCAGAGTCTACACGTCCTACAGCCACGGACACTTCAAATGGTAATGGGCTGTTATCGTTGATGCGTTTTAATTCTGCTCGGAACTTGTCCTCGAAATTCTCCGCTGCTATCACATCTTCGAATCCTACCAGGAACTCGTCTCCGCCCCATCTGCCATAGAAGCTGGCTCCATCTGCAGAACCGGCCAGGGCTCTGGCTGCCATGATCAGTAACTGGTCTCCCATATCGTGGCCATACTGGTCATTTACCATCTTTAGGTAGTTAGCATCTAAGAAGAACAGGGTGTAAAGCTTCACGCCTCTATCCTTGAAATCCTGCAGTCCTTCTAAACAAGCATTCCTGTTTGGAATACCACTGAGGAAATCCCGGAAAGCAATCTGCTTGTACTTGGTCTTCTCCTGTCTGTCTCTGTAGTTTTGCACCATGTAAACGCCGTATCCAACAAAAAGTGTAATGGCGCATATGATGATGGCCCCTGAAGTAAATAAGGTCTTCAGCTGTGGTACATCAATCTGGAAGAACTTCTCCAGATAGATACGAATCAGCTCCAGTACACGCAGATGACAAAGGCAATGGTACCGTAACTTGCGATTCTTTCCTGGGTATACTCTGACTTACGATTCAGCACCGCACACACCACCATACCTGCCATAGTCACCAGCATGGAAACATGCATCACCGGCAAAAGTACGGAGTAATAAATACCTGTATGGGCGTAGTTTAGCACTGTGGCTACGCAGAACAATGTCGCATAAAAATGTGCCAAGGAGCCAAAGAACAGCTTACTTCTTTTCTTACGACCTTCCAGGTAATGGCACAGGGGAATCGGTGTCAAATACATAGCAACATACTCTACATCCGCACAGAATAAGATACGGTTGCTGATGCAGTAGAACATATGCTGATACCCTAAATACCAGGTGGTCAAAAAGAAGGTAAAGAGCATCAGCTGAACGCCGCTTTTCTCCACAATGCCTGCGATTTTCAAAAACAGTAAAATGATACCTAATAATAAGGAAAATGCAAAAATACCAACAATGACAAAGTAGGAAAACTCTTGTCCAATCAGTGGATATAATCTGGCTTCTTCCGCCGGCATCAAAAGCACTTTGTGTAAGAATCCTACATTAAAGCCATTCTGGGGATGCAGCACGATTTGCAGACCATCCTCGTAGGCTATGGCCGGTATGCGTCATCACATCGATGGCACTGTTATACATAAAGAAGCAAAGGCTCTTTGCTTCCTCGGTCTTAAATTGTTTAATATCTACATCAATAGAGATGCAGTCCCCCGGTAAGGCATGACCTAACTCACCGGTGTCAAAGCGAAGTACACTTCCATCCTTCTTATATACAGTAGTGGATAAATAATCATCGAGCTCTATATAATGTCCAGGATCCACACCGCCGATTAAAGTCAGCACTTGTATAAATAGAAAAAAGGCAAGTATAGCCAAAGCGATACTCCAACGTACCTTGGCGTTTTTCTGACTTGTCATTACTTTTCCCTCTCGTAATCCATTGTGTCAGAAACTATTCTACCCTATTTTGGTTTACAAGTCTACTACTTTTTTATTTTTGGTAGTACCAATGAAAGAATTGAGCAACCATGGGTTTTCTGCTATATTGAATAAGAAGGAGAATCATCATGAAAGCATTACGTAGATTTAAATATTACGGCCTGGGTGCCGAAGATTATACATCGGTTTACGAAGACGTGCGCCAGCACAATTATGAGATTGTTTCCAACATTTATATTTGGACTTTTATCACCTTGGTGACTTTGTCCATGGTATCTCTGATGCTGAGTCCTGTTCGCCAGGCCCAGTGGATTTATCTGATTTTCGCCGTCATCACGGGTTTATTTCTATTTATCATCCATTTGTCACCTTCTTTTACCAGAAGGCATGTATTCTGTTTCAGCTACGTGATCTTTTTCATCCTGCTTGCCTTTGGTATAGTGAGTTCCACCGTGCATTCCGATTCTCAGGCAGTAGTATTTCCGGCTATGATTATCTTTGTACCGCTTTTGGTACTTCACAATATGGTGGGTGTCGGCTTGTGTACGATTATGACCACTGTCGTATTCTGCATCATCGTGCGCTATGTAAAAACACCGACAGTTGCCTACTATGATATTTACAATGCCATCTGCTTTACTTTTGCAGGGCTTTTGGTGCATTTCCTGATTCAGCGAAATCGCATGCACGGTCTGATTGCTATGCGAGACTCTCGCGTTCTATTAGAAAAGTATCACAGTTCCAGAAAAGAATTGGAAATCCGCGCCAGCTACGATTCTCTATCGAACTTGTATAACCGCGGCACTTTCATTTTAGAAATGGAGCGCATGCTCTCTCTGAGCAGACAAGGCTATCAGGTACTGGGCATCCTGGATGTAGACCAATTCAAACGAATCAATGACACCTACGGTCACCAAACCGGAGATAAAGTCATCATCGCCATAGCGGAGGAAATCTCTAATGTACTTTCCATCCGCCACACCGCTTACAGTTACAACTCCGATGTCCACCCAAGTGGCATCGAGAATCTGGCAGGTCGTCTTGGCGGCGATGAATTCATCTTCTTCATCACAGACCAGCCTAGTGAAAAGTCTCTGGTACAGCTTTTGATTAAACTCCAGCAGCAGCTGGCCCTGACCAATTCCGATGTGCCGGAAGGCATTCAGATTTCCATCGGTCTCACCGTAGCACGCCAGTACACCAGAAGTTTCGACGTGCTCTATCACGAAGCAGACAAAGCCCTTTATCAGGCTAAGGCTGACCCGAGTCAGTCCATTTGCTTCTACCATTCTGAGAAATCGGATCACTAATGCAAAAAACTCCTACCTCATACGAGATAGGAGTTTTTTAGTTTAACCTTCAAAATATGCTGCCACGTCCTGCAGATATTGGATAATCGGCAGATGCTGAGGACAGACACCTTCGCACTGGCCACACTGCACGCACGCGCTGGCTTTACCGAATTCCATGGTAAGTCGATCGTAGTACTCGCCCTGTGGTGTCCAATCGGCGCCCCTTGCTGCACGCTCCTGCTTGTCTGTGTTGTACAAGCTGAAGTATTTCGGAATGGCGATGTGCATTGGACATCCATCGGTACAGTAGCTACATCCCGTACAAGGAATGGTGATACTGCCATTGATGATTTCTACTGCTGCTTTGATCAGCTTCTGCTCTTCTTCATTCAGCGGCTTGAAGTCTTTCATATAGCCGGTGTTATCCATGAGCTGCTCTAAGTTGCTCATACCGCTCAGTACCATCTTTACATTTTCCTGGCTGGCTGCGAAGCGAATAGCCCAAGATGGAATGGAAGCCTCCGGATTGTATCCTTTGAAAAGTTTGGATACGCCTTCCGGCACATTTGCCAGGGTGCCACCTTTCACCGGCTCCATGACGATGACCGGCTTGCCATGCTTACATGCCACCTCGTAACACTTTCTGGACTGCACGCCTTCGCTATCCCAATCCAGGTAGTTCAACTGCAGCTGTACGAATTCCATCTCCGGATGTGCTGTCAGGATTTCATCCAGCACTTCTGCGGTATCATGGAAAGAAAATCCGATGTGTTTTACCAAACCGGCTGCCTTTTTCTCCTGAATCCAGGTAAAGCAATCCAGATCTGTATAAATCTTATAATGATCCTTGCCCATATCGTGCAGCAAGTAGTAATCGAAATACTCAACGCCTGTCTTTCTACGCTGCTCATTGAAGATACGGTCACGGTCTTCCTTTGTCTTAATAAAGCCTGCATGCAGCTTCGTAGTCAGGGTAAAACTGTCTCTTGGATGACGGTCTACCAGGAATTCCTTTGTGGCCTCCTCGCTCTTAAAGCCGCAGTACATCCAAGCGGTATCAAAATAGGTAAAGCCCTGCTCGATAAAGGCGTCCACCATTTTTTTGCACTGCTCGATGTCGATACTAGTATCCACATTTAGGTCTGTAAGCGGAAGTCTCATCAGACCAAAACCAAGTTTCTTTTTGCTGGTAAAAATCTCTTCTCCCATACATAGTCTCCTTTCGGGTGATTAGTTCATTGCATCGCCTTTAATGGTCACTTCGTTACAAATATTCACAGAGAAATAGTCTCTGATTTCATCCGGCTTATCTGTCTTTCCAAGTACCCACATCAGCTTTGTCAGTGCGGCCTCGCTGGTCATATCATGAGCCTGGAGCACGCCACATTGGAGCGCTCGCTGTCCGGTCTCATAGACGCTTAGGTCGCTTCCCTCATATCGACACTGAGTTCCCACCAGGACAGTCATACCACCTTGCACCAGTTCTTCGATGGTGCCGATGAAATCATGCTTCAGGAAAGGCATACCGCCAATTCCATAGGCTTCGATGTAAAGTCCTTTATACCCCTGGTCTGCAATGGACTTCAACATGCTGCGATGGATGCCCGGGAACATTTTCAGCATAAATACCTTGTCGGAGAACTTATTATGCAAATGAAAAGCGCCGGAACGCACCGGGATTACGCTTTCATTTACTGTCATACCCATGGCTGAGACTTCTGCCACCACCGGATAATTGATGCTGTCAAAGGCATCGAAGCTGTGAGAACGCACCTTGGAAGTACGACACCCCAGCATCACCTTTCGGTTGAAGACAGCAAATACGCCGGGATACCCAGCCGCCGCCATATGAATCGCCAATCGGCAATTCTCCATAGCATCTGCGATGGGGTTCGACATGGACAGCTGACTGCCGGTGACCACTACCGGAATGTTGATATTATTCAGCATGTAACTCAGCATGGAAGCAGTGTAAGCCAAAGTATCCGTACCATGAATGATGACGATACCATCGCACTTGGTACGCAGCTCACTGACCTTCTTTGCCAGCTCCGCCCAGTCCTCCGGGAAAATATTGGCACTATCCACGGACCAGAAGTCAATCATCTCCAGCTTCGCATTGCCGGAAACAAACTTGAGTTTCTCCTGCATGTCCTCGGTGCTAAGTCCCGGTGCAAGTCCATTTTCTTTGATGACAGAGGATAAAGTTCCTCCGGTATTTAAGATGACAATTTTTTTACTCATGCTAGTATTTTACCGCATTTCCTGACTACTCGACAACGTCTTTCTATGTTAAAATGTAGGACAGAAAAAGATTTTAAGATTCTTGGATATTTATATATAGAAATAAAAGAAAGTTGAGATGGACTATGAGTGAAAATACTGAGGTAAGCATTGATTTAGCATCCATTAGACAGGAGACCTCTGCCGTGGTAAAGGAATTGGTAGAAGTTTCCAAGATAAAAAAGGGCGAACTTTTCGTCATCGGCTGCTCTTCCAGCGAGATCATCGGCCATAAAATCGGCACCGAGACCAACTTGGAAGTAGCCACTGCTGTCTTTGAAGGTATCATGGAAGTGCTGGCGCCCCTGGGCATCTACCCGGCTTTCCAGTGCTGCGAACATCTAAACCGTGCCATGGTAGTCAGCGAAGCCGCCATGGAGCGCTACGACTTAGAGCGTGTCAATGTAATCCCGCAGCCAAACCATGCAGGCGGAGCTTTAGGCACCATCGCTTATCAGAATCTGTCTGACGCTGTCATGGTGGAGAATATCCGTGCCAAAGCCAAAGCCGGCCTAGACATCGGCTGCACCCTCATCGGTATGCACATGCATCCCGTAGTGGTTCCGGTTAGACTTTCCGTGAACCACATCGGCAAAGCGCCTATCATCTGCGCCCGCTATCGTGCTAAATACGTAGGCGGCCCACGAGCAATCTATGAGGAGTCTTTGATGTAAAACATGAACGCCAAGAAGAATCACATCACACTGTTTTTAGTTATCTTAGCCATTGGCATTTCTGTCAAAAACATATTTACGAATTTCAATATCGATAGTGCTTTCCAACTGGTAATGGACTATCGCTGGGCTCAGGGCGACCACTATTTCGCGCAAATGTGGGAGCCCTATATGATGTCCACCTTTCTCACTGCTCCATTCGTAAAACTCTATCTGGTACTTTTCCACACCACCACAGGAATCGTGCTATACATGCAGCTCATTGGCGTGCTGATAAAGGCAGGCCTTACTCTTGTGCTGTACAAATTCATCGTAAAGCACCTGGAAGATGTGTCCCTGGCCCGGGCCATGGCATTTCTTTTCTTCCTGATTTATCCAAAGGATCTGCCCTTTGCAGAGTACTCCAACATGGAAATGTACTTCACCCTGCTCCTGGGCCTGACCCTCTTTGCGTATCTCCAGTCGGGACGCAAATGGAAGCTATACCTAAGCGCCCTTTGGATGTACTGTCTGGTGCTATCCTACCCTTCGAACTTATTGGTGGCCATTGCCGCTTTCTTCGTCTTGGTTTTTTATGGAAAAATCCGTGACGCCCTGCTTTTCACCGCCACTTGCGTTGTGGCAGGCGCAGCCTATATACTGCTGATTCTGCGCCACATTTCTTTTGCCGGGCTAAAAGAAAGCATCCACGGTATGCTGGCCATCGAGACATCCCACTCCGCTTCTTTTCTGGACAAGATGTGGCTGTACTTCCTGGATGCCTACAAGTATGCGCTGCTGTTTTTAATCTTGCACATATTGACTTACGGCATTGCAAAGATTTTCCTGGACAACGGCCGCACCATCGCCGGGGATATCGCAGGATTCTCTGTGACAACGGAGGGCCCAGGAGTAGCCGGTCCCACATCCGCTTTGGGATTCAATCGAATTCCCATAAATTGCACTGGATTTGCTGTAGTAACAGATAGTTTCTTCTTAATAGAAGCAGTCGTGGCCGCCATCTACGTAACACTGTATCAAGGCAAATATACCAAGTTTGCTTATGCGCTGCTGCTCATCGGTTTGATGATGACCGGCTGCCGCTATCGCAAACTTCTAAGTGATAAGTCAAAGATGCTGTACCGGATTCTCAGTATCTTTAGTATGCTGAATTTCCTGTCCACCATCCTGCTGACCAACTTGAACTTGGCCGCTTCCTTCCCTTACCTCTTGGTAGGTGCCGTCGCAGCTTTGATTCCTTTGGCCAGCGGCGTACGTGCTGTGAAAGAAACTGCTGTCGCAGGCGATGATTTAGGCGATGTGAAAACACTTCCTGCAAACTCAAACTATAGACTTTCTGCTCTATGCAGATTTACTGCAATTATAGTATTTGGTTTTCTTGTGGCAAGAAGTTGCATTTTGATTCAGCCCTTGTCCGGCGAGATTCCGACACTATTCCAGATTCGTGGTCTGGTAAAGCACGGCCCTGCCACCGGCATCGTCACCAGCTATATGGGCGCTTACATGCAGAACGAGTCCTACGCGGAATGGCAAGACCTGGTACCGGAAGGCAGCAAAATCTACCTGGTTGGCGACGCTGTAGACGTCCTAGGCTACCTCTACAAAGAAAGCGAAGTAGCCGGCCCTTCCACGGTGCCCACTCCGGGCTACAACGATTCCATCGCCGCCTACTGGCAGCAAAACCCGGACAAATATCCGGATGTCATTGTTTGCTCTTGCTGGTACGGTGAACCCGCTCTTGCCCCAGACGACTGGATGCTCCAGTATCTGGAAACCACCTATCCCGCCACCACCGTGGTGGATGGCAAGTATTGGCGGTACTATGTTCGATAGTTTGCGTAGCGTGTCCCTGAGCATAACACTACTTATCTAGTACAACACCCCCAGGATTAAACCTCCTGGGGGTGTTTTTGACTACCGTACCGCCTATTTTGGTTTTTTTCTTTTAGGCCGTAAATATTTCCCTCTTCATTACCGCTGAAATCGATTTTTTCCTTTTAGGCGGTACTATTTCTGTTTATCCGTACCGCCTATTTTGATTTTTTCCTTTTAAGCCGTAAATATTTCCCTCTTCATTACCGCTGAAATCGATTTTTTCCTTTTAGGCGGTACTATTTCTGTTTATCCGTACCGCCTATTTTGTTTTTTTCCTTTTAAGCCGTAAAATCACTCATTCCACCCCGACAATTTCTGCTCGAATTGTTTGCGGACACTAGCAGGTCCTACGATACTGAACTCATTTCCCAATGCAAAGATCCATCCGAAGAACTGATTGGACACGGCGATGTCCACCATGGTCTCGGAGTAGCCCTTTTTCTTAGCAGGGCGGATTGGGATGTCGGTGCCGAAACGGTCCAATAGGATGCCCACCTTCTCATTCGGAAAAGCGATGGTCACCTTCGTCTCCTCTCCCGCGTACATGCCGAAGTTTCGCTTGGTATAGGCCGCCATATCGAAAACTTTGAAGTGCTCCTTTCCCAGGCGTCGCTCCTCGGTATGGCTGATATGGCGCATCTTATCCACACGATAGTGCTTGATGGTATCATCTTCTGCATCAAATGCAATCAGATAATAGTTCTCATCGCTAAAAGTCAGCGCCCAAGGGCTCACCTGATACACCTTGTCTTTACTCTTCTCAAGTTTCTTCTGCAGATTCCAGCGCATATAATCAAAGCGAATCTGGCAATTTCCAGCGATTGCCCTGTGGATTTCATCCACGTTGTAGTAAATGCTCTCATTCATGGTTTTGATGCGTCCCTGCACCGCCAACTGGCGATTCAACTGGGTGCGCTCGTACTGGCTGGCAAAGCTGGTCAGCTTCTCAATCAGTTCCTTCGACTTCTTCTCTGTGATGAACTTAGAAGCCTGGATACTATCCACCAGAAGCTTTAGCTCCGCAAGTTGAAACTTCTTCGTATTGAGCTTGTAGTAGAAGTATTTTCCTTCCTTCTCACCATTCACATCCAGTCCCAGCGTCCGCATGGCCTCCATGTCATCGTAGATGCTCTTCCTGTCAGCACTCACATCGTACGCCGCCAGCTGCTCTATGATTTGTGGCATGGTAAGCCCATGATCCTCGTCCGTCTTCTCCTGCAAAATCTTAATTAAATAGTACAGTTTTAATTTCTGATTCTCTCTTTTCGCCATGTTTACCGCCTATTCCCGCTTTTTCTCTTTTCACCGTAACTTTTGTCCAACCTTTTACGGTGTATTTGAATTTCCTGTCGGTTCACCGTAACGTCTCGGTTTCCCGTTACGGTGTAACTTGTGAAATCCACTCTCCACCGTAATTTTTGCTCAATGCTTTACGGTGTTTTTGAATTTCCTGTCGGTTCACCGTAACGTCTCGGTTTCCCGTTACGGTGTAACTTGTGAAATCTCCCCTACACCGTAATTTTTGCTCAATGCTTTACGGTGTTTTTGAATTTCCTGTCGGTTCACCGTAATGTCTCATTTTCCCGTTACGGTGTAACTTGTGAAATCTCCTCTACACCGTAAATTTTGCTCAATGCTTTACGGTGTATTTAAATTTCCTGTCGGTTCACCGTAACGTCTCGGTTTCCCGTTACGGTGTAACTCGTGAAATCTACTCTACACCGTAAATTATACCAAAACTGTCCGGTTTATGACACACCCAGCGTCACCACAAAAAATCGCAGAGCCGAAGCCCTGCGATAATTGTTTTTTATAGAGTTTTCGCATCCACTCACTTTTATTTTCCTGCGAAAGGTCCAGCCACTACGTGGCCCACACGGGACTTGCCGTTATAGTCCACATCGAAGATGATATCGGAACCGTCCGGGTTCTCGAATCTTTCTTCCGGCTCGAAAGCCATGCCCAGTGTGTCAGACTCGATGAGGTTTGCCTTTGGCAAGAAGTCCAGGACATTAGTCTCTACAGTATACTTGCCATCTACCACCTTCAGTTCAACAGTCGCTTTGTGTTCTGTGTCTACCACGTAGTCTTCCTCGATGTCACAAGGTTTTGCGCCGTTGAAGTATACGTTGCCGCCGGTCCAAACAGGAAGTGGCATGTAGTATTTGTCACGAGTATCTGCTGCACCTTCTCCGCAGTAGCCCTCGAAATAGCTCTTCCATACCTTTTCGGTCATGTATCCATTGTAGCTTACAGTACCGGCTACCAGGTTGCCATCATCCCACTCGCCATCGTGGTCCTCTTCACAGATGTCCAGCATGCCCTGGCGAACCTCAGGCTGCACGAATACATTGTTGTAGAATCTCACGTCGCCGTGAAGGATGGACATCACGCCGGTGATTTCGGTTCTGTGGGGCATATGGATAGGGGTGTATCTGGTGGAGTCGTAATTTACGGAACCATTTTTCACACCACGTCCAACTGCTGCGATGGAGCCATAGAACAGGTTGTGTACAAAAGCCACGCCCTGAGTAGGCAGTTTCACTGCTCTCTCGGAAAGAAAAATGTTGTTATCTACAGTCGTTGGTCCGTGAGCGATTTCAATCCACAAATCTTCGCCCAGGCCAAGGCCTTCCTTGCTCTTTTTGTGAAGCAGGTAATCTCTGGACAAGCAGTTGTCATGGAACAGGTTATTGGAAACTCTGGTACCCTGAGTCTGCCAATCCAGCCAAATACCACGCACATTGTCGTGGAAATGATTGTTGCGGATGACTACGTCGATAGCAGCGTGGAACTTGATACCACCGATTTCAGCACCTGCTAAGTTACGCTTATTATTAATATGATGGATGTGGTTATTCTCAATCAGGGAGAAAACGCATCCCAGATTACCTACGATACCGGTCTGGCCGCAGTCGTGAATATCGCAGTTGCGCACGGTGTGGCTACCGATGGTCTCTTTGGACCAGCCATCAATCTGTGCGATGAAAGAGCAATCTCTCTGGGTCTGCGCACCGTCTTTGAATTTCCAGTGAGACCACTTGTTGTCGTTGCCCTGCTGTTTGTATTTTCCAAGAGAAATGCCGGAGCACTTGCTGTGGGAAATCTCGCAATCCTCAATCACCCAACCCTTGGACCAGTGTGGACCGATCATGCCTTCCTGATGTGCGGTAGGTGGTGCCCACTGAGTCGCTGCCTTGCAAACCACAAAGCCAGTCAGTGTGATGTAGTTCACATGCTCAGCCACCGGGTAGAAGCAGTGAGATCTCACATTCAGCTCTACGTTCTCTTCGTTAGGATTTTTCCCCTGGAAGTTTGCATAGATGATGGTCTTATCCTCTGTCTCGCTCTGGCAAGTGTACCAAGTATGCTTGGTGAAATCTCTGTCCCAAGACTCTTCATAGAACTCAGGATTCAGCACCTGCTCTAATTCGTTTTTCTCATAAAGAGATTTGCCATTTAAGAAAACCTCGCCTGTATGTACCGGCAAATCCTGATTCAGCCAATCGCCGAACACAATGGTGGTGTAAGGATTTCCTTTTACAAAGTAGCTATTTGGAATCTCCAGTTTCCAAGTATCCCCCTGATACTGTTCCCAACCCTTGAAAACGTCTGCACCTGTGATGATAGCCCCTCTGTGCTCTGCGCTGCGATATACAATCGGTTTCTTCTCCGTACCAGCGTTTACCGGGCTTACATCTTCTCTATAAATACCGCTAGCTACCAGGACTTCATCTCCTGCCATCGCTACATTTGCGGCATCCTGAATATGCATGAACGGATGGTCTTTACTACCATCGCCGTTTACTTTGACCTTGCAATCAACATACCAAATCATGATAATTCCTCCAAATGATTGACTTATATCTTAAGGTTATCCGATTTGATTTGGCGCATCTAGTCAAATACTATCATTTTTTTGTACAATCTTGCTAATCTGCTGTAAATAATGAATATACTTTTTCGTCAGTACTGATTGGGGCAATCCGGTGGGCAGGATATACCCGATTTCCATGTAATCGTCCACGTCCAAAGGTCTGGCCACAATGTGTGGGCCGTTGAGTTCCTCGCTGATGACGCCGCTACAAATGGTGTAACCATCCAGTCCAATCAGCAGGTTGAAAAGCGTGGCGCGGTCACGTACCACAATCTCTTTCTCGCAGTCCATGGTACTAAGGATTTCCTCCGAAAAATAAAAGGAGTTATGCTCCCCCTGCTCATAGGAAAGCCGTGGATACGGGGCCAAATCCTCCAGCGTAATGACTTTTTTCTTCGCCAGTGGGCTATTCTTACCGATGAACACATGGGGCTTCACTTTGAAAAGCGTGGAGAAAAAAAGTCCGTGATCCCGCAGTGTTTTGCGGATGATTGTTTCGTTAAAACGATTGAGGTAGAGCACTCCTATCTCGCTCTGTTTTCTGGCCACATCCTCGATGATGTCGTAGGTTTGGGTTTCTCTCATGTGAAACTCATACTTGTCGCCACCTTCTGCTTTCAAAAGTTCCACAAAGGCCTCCACCGCAAAGGAATAATGCTGCGCCGATACGCAGAAGCGCTGCTTGCCGTGTTTTTCCCCTGTGTACCTTTCGTCCATAAGCTTCGCCTGCTCCAGAAGCTGTCTGGCATAGCCCAGAAACTCATCCCCGTCCGGTGTCAGTTCGATGCCCCGATTCGACCTGCGGAAAATCGTAATCCCATACTCTTTCTCCAATTCCTTCACTGCTGTTGTAAGGCTGGGCTGCGAAATAAATAGTTGTTTCGCCGCCTCCGTAATGTTCCCAATTTCAGCTACCGTTACCACGTATTTTAATTGTCGTAAAGTCATGTTTTACCCCCGAAGTATCTTCTCCATGCAATGGTTTTTAGCACTATTCACTCTTTTCTCTATGTGCTGATTTTTCAGCACTATTCACTCTTTTCTTTATGTGCTGATTTTTCAGCACTATTCACTCTTTTCTCCAACTTAAGTTAACTGCTCTTTTTCCGATTAGGCCAACTGCTCTTTTTCGCAATTAGACTAAATTCCAAAGATATAGTTTATCTCTATATTAGACTTAATTCTAAAGATATAGTTTATCTCTATATTATACTTGTTTCTATAGTTTTAGGCTATGGATAGATAAAAGTTTTTTATATTTTACCCACCAAACAGGTAGGAATATAATTGCCTCATATTTTGAAAAAAGTGAGGGAGAAGAAAATGAGTAATGTAGCAATTCCGAGTAGACACGACTTTGTGGGTAGCTTTTTGCGCCCAGCTGCTCTAAAAGAGGCGAAAGCCAAATACCAGGCCGGTAACCTTTCTGAAGAAGAATTCAATAAAGTCGTGGATAAAGAAGTAAGAAAAGTAGTGTTAAAACAAAAGGAACTGGGCTTCCACATCATCACAGATGGCGAGTTCAGACGTTCCTTCTGGCATCTGGATTTCATGTGGGGCCTGGAAGGCGTGGCCCACGAGAACACAGGTGGTGGCGTGAATTTCAACGGCGAGCTTGCTCTCCTGGACGACACCTACCTGGTAGGTAAGATCAAAGCAAAGCCCCACCCTTTCGTGGAATACTATAAATTCCTGAAGCAGTTTGAGGATGAAAATACCATCGCGAAGTACACCATTCCTGCTCCGGCTCAGACTTTCCAGCAGATGATTGTGCCTGCGAACTTTGCATCCACCAGAAAATTCTATCCCACCAACGAGGAGCTGATTCACGACATCGGCGTGGCTTATCAGGATATCATCAAACAGTTCTACGAAGCAGGCTGTCGCAACTTGCAGCTAGACGACTGCACTTGGGGTGCCATTGTGGGCGATGCCGCAAAGCAGAGATACCAGTCCCTTGGACTGGATTTAGAAGAAGTGAAACAACAGCTTTTAGCTGTGAATAACCTGGCTTTGGAAAACAAGCCGGCAGATATGGTCATCAACTCCCACATTTGCCGAGGAAACTACCACTCCACTTTCTTTAGTAGCGGAGCTTATGACTCTGTGGCAGACTATGTCTTCGCAAAAGAAAATGTGAACGCTCTCTTCCTGGAGTACGATGATGAAAGATCCGGCAGTTTCGCACCTCTATCCAAGATTTCTCCGGACAAGAAGGTAGTGCTGGGCCTCATCACCACCAAATCTCCTAAACTGGAAGACAAAGAAGCAATCAAAAAACGTATCTACGAGGCTGCGGAATACATTCCGCTTGAGAGACTTTGCCTTAGCCCACAGTGCGGCTTTGCCTCCTGCGAAATCGGTAATAAACTCACCGAAGAGGAGCAATGGGCCAAACTGAAACTGGTAAAAGAAATCGCCGATGAAGTTTGGGGCTAAGCCATAATCATTTCCCAGAAGTTTGTTGTCATAAAAAATACCGACCCCTTTGTTAGGAGTCGGTATTTTACTTTTCTGGTTTCAAATTCCTTGAAAGCTTCTAGCTCGCCACCAAATAGCTTAAAAGTTTCTCACAGCGATTCATAGTCTCTGTAGCCAGGTAATCATTATAATCAACTGTGCCCATGGATCCCAAATCCTGAGAACTGATATCCTTCAAATGCGCATCGCGATCCTTTAGCCACTGGCGCTGATCCTCCAGCAGTGGTTTGTACTGCCCGGAAGGTGTGTTGTACTTCACCATAAGCCAAAGTTCATTCAGAAGCTCATCTGCCACCTCCGCTTGATTACCGGTGAGTTGCACCATATCTGCAGTAGTCGTTGCTTCTGTAAGCCTTTCCCCATAATAGTCAAAGGATTCCTTATAAGTATCGTAGTCCATCTTTGCACGCTTACTTACCGGCATACGCTCAAAGCCGCCGATGCCGTACTGATTCGGATTATTCACCAGCACGACTCCCGTAAAGGCATCATTTTCAATAATGGATGAGCCATATACCGGCTCAATCCAGGACATCTCTGCTTCGCTGAGTTTTGAAGTCTTGGTGCCCGGCAGATAGATGGTCAAAGAGTCGCATGCAGAAAGTGCGTAAGGGCCTGCTATCACGTAACGCATCCCATCTTCGATATACTCACCTGCTTGTTTTTCATCCGTCTTCATGTCCAGGATGGTCATGGTATAAGTCAGGTCGTCTACCTTTTCCAGATTTCCTAAGTGTCCGGAGTAATGCGCTATATACATGGTACCATCCTCGTACCCTTCCCCTGTATCGCCCATATCTGAATCGCTATAGTATCCGTGAAAATAACCATCTTTCTCGATTTCAAATTCGTCGCTCCAGCCACCTGCACCACTGCTGAATTCGTAAGTGTAGTTTGCCAAGTCTTCGAAGGTCAAGTCTTCGCCAGCTTTTTCGCCTTGTTCCTTGTCAGCTTCTGCTTCTGCGCCAGCGTTGCCGCTTTCTTTGCTTCCTGTACCGCCGTTTTCGCTGCCTGCGCTTGCATTTTCGCCCAGTTCATCTCCGGCGGATTCATCTATGCTTTCCCACACCAAAGTTTCTTCGTTGTCTTTATTTGCTCCGCATCCTTGCAGCATCAGTGCTGCCAGAATTACACACACAATTCTTTTCTTCATAGTCTCTCCTCTCAAATGTCTTGCTTTAGTCCTGGTTGTGCGTTCGTAGCTCAGCATGATTCGTTGGCTTTTTTGTGAAGCCACGATTTTCTTTGGCCTGCCCTTTTTCCAGAGCCTCGTTTTCTCACATGTTCAGGGCACAGGAGTTATTATACCACTACCAGTTTTCTTTTGTGGCCGCTACAGCAGGTATGCTTTGATTTTTTTCTCTACCGTCTTGATATCAAAAGGGGCTTGTGCAGATTCTGAGGTAAACAGGATATCTTTTCCAATTACGAATCCGTTTTCTTCGTAAGCTTGTAGTTTGTGGAGCGCCTTGGATGCATACTCTCCATCGGAAATAAGGCCAAAATGCTCCCAGTAAATCGTCTTTCTGGTTTGCAAGTTCAGCACTGCAAAATCAGGATATATACTACTTCCGTTTTTTAGTTTCAGTTGGGGTTCATAGAGATACGGAATCTGATGTTTCAGAAATAGATCAGCAAGAATTTTCTCAGACTTGGAGCGGACTTGCTCCCCTTGCTCTGTCAAATAGCTTGTGGCCATAGGATAACTGTTTTGCTGGCCAATGTGCGTTTTCTTCCACTCCCGCACGTAGTCCTCGTCCGTAGGAATGATGGGCGTCACGAACACTTTTCGTCCTTCACAAAGCTTGTTGTAGACATTTTCTACGGCATCGCTATCGTAGTGTTTGAGGAAGCGGTTGATGTGGCTTTTGCTCTCCACCAATGCTCTCTTTACCGCCTCATCGTAATCACGCTGCACCACTTCCTGCACCACCTGTCGATACTCTTTCGGAATATAGACACGCTTCCCCTTTTTGTCTAACTCATAATACTGAAATGATTTTCTTTTTTTATTTACAACAATTCTCTTGCTTTCTGGCGCCTTACTCACCTTTATACGCCTGTCTGCTTCAAGAATCAGCTTATCTAGCTGCTTAACCTGCTCTTTTAGCTGCTTTGCATAGTTTTCCATAACGCTTATACCTTCTTTTTTCCCTTTTTTTAATTTCACATGTATGCCCTTTTGAGCTTGTACATGCAAATTTCAGTTTTCCTGTTTTTGCATGCATGCTCTTTTTAGCCCGTACATGCAAATTTCAATTTTCCTGTTTTTGCATGCATGCTCTTTTTAGCCCGTACATGCAAATTTCACTTTTGCTGTTTTTGCATGCATGCTCTTTTTAGCCCGTACATGCAAATTTTAATTTTCCTGTTTTTGCATGCATGCTCTTTTTAGCCCGTACATGCAAATTTCAATTTTCCTGTTTTTGCATGCATGCTCTTTTTAGCCCGTACATGCAAATTTTAATTTTCCTGTTTTTGCATGCATGCTCTTTTTAGCCCGTACATGCAAAATCTAGAAATTCCGTTTTCACACGTACGCTCCAAAAATGCCGTACATGCAGATTTCAAAAGTTTCATTTTTACATGTAACCTACCACACTTTCCAAGCCACCACTGACTAAAAATTTGACACTCACTCGCTCATCCAGCCACCACGCGTCCATTTTCTCCGGAAACTTCTTCTATAATCAGCCACCACGTGCCTCTTTTCTCCGGAACCCCATGGAGCCACAAGCCCAAACCGGAATTTTTTCTTAGCTTAACGCCTGCCAACAAACCACCTGTTCAAATCTAGTTCAAAAGTAATTGGAATACTGCGACGAGCTGTCGCAATTAGATAATACTTTAGAAATAACGAACTGTTGACTACTATACTGTAGTTCAAAAGAAAAGTCAAGAATCCCATAAAACCAAACTTTGCGGAGGAGAACAACACGTACGCCAAGTCATGCGACTACGCGCCACACAAAAAAGCGGCTCCGCAGAGCCGCTTCATCTAGCTACTTTTTCTTGTCCTACAAGATCTTAGATTCTCTGTAAGTCCAGTAGTACCCAGTCCTGGGTCTCTGCATCATAGTCAGTGCCGCAGAATGGACATTTCTTACTTTTCCAGGCATTGAAGCTGCCGCCACAAGAAGGGCATTCAATCTTAGAGATGGAGAAGCTGGTCGACATGGGCACGTCCGTCCTACGACGGAACACTGCACGATACCGCTCCGGCACATTTTTCACGGTACTACCATCTGCACGAAGTACGAAAAAGAGCACATCTGTGGTGACCGTGACGGTGCCCTGTCCTACCTGAAAGTCCATGAGATTCCATGACGCGCCATAATTCATATCGATGATATCACGGAAGCTGGCATCGATACCTGTGCCTTTGTAAAACACCATGTCCTGCGCATCTTTCGCGAAGATTACCTGTTCAACCATAGAAGTAATCTTGCCGGTGAAGTAATCATAAGAGTACTCCGGGCAAATGGGTTTCATGAGCTCCTCGAACTTCTTTCTGGTGCGAATCACCATGGATCTACCTTTGTACTGCCTGCTTATCATGATGGCGCGAACCAGCGTGATCGGTCCCAGGCAAATGTAAGCCATAAAGAAAGCAAAAACAAACCCAAGGCCAGCAGTAATAATGGCACACAGCACGAATTCTATCATGCTCTCACTCATCATCTCGCTGTAATAGTCGAATCTACGAATGAAGTCTATCAGCAAATAAATCAAGTCTAAGACAATGGCTATGGCAACCAACCGGGGCTTGATTTCCTCCCAGTTACCGCCGGGTTCTTCTGTAAAATAATATTTTGTCACCTTTGGTAAAAGGTCGTCCATCTTAAATCTGGTCTGGCAATACGGACAGCCATTTTGCAGCTCTGCAATGGTGCTGACGCTACCGCAACTCGGGCAGGTAAAAGGCTCATTGTCCGGATGCACACCGGAAGAAAAATCTGCGAAAGTAGTATGCAAAAGATGTGGCTTATTATCTTTGTAAAGCTTCTTGCCACTTCTGGCCACCATTCGCTTTACGCCATACTCTTCGTAACAGTTATAGCTGTCGTAGTGGCCATCCCGCCACTGGTCAGATACGATAGGATCCTCTTGTTTGTCCCTGTCGTACACCTCATACTCCATGGTGAGGCCCTTTTCCTCGATGCGCTCATGCTGAAGTCTGATGTAATTGGTGATATCTTGATCTGCAAAGGAAATCTGCTCTCCCCTTGCAATGGCCGGGCCCAAAGTCTGGGCAAAGCTGTCCAGTTTCTTTTTGGTCCCCTCTTTTAATCTTTTGACTGAAAATAAGTTATAGGCCATGCTGTCATTTACCCCTCATTTTATATTTATTCTTCTTTGGCTTTCAAAAATCCCAGCACTGCTGCCGGTATCAAGCGAACCACCAGCATCACTTTTCCAAGTTTTACCAAATCCTGTCCCGCGATAAATGCATCAAAGAAGTTGCCCTGATTCAATCTGTCCATAGAGACGAAAAATATCTGCACCTGCTCATAAACATAAAGTGCAGCAAAAAGGCACACGATTTCTGTGCAGACCACGATAATCACCGGTCTGGCCTCCCCCTTGCAACACAGGATTTTGGTAATGATATACACCGTCAAAAGTGGAATCAGTACATCCAGTATCTCCATGACAATAGACCATCCTATGTACGATTTCTGCTCGGAGGGATGCAAAAATAGCAGTATCGCATAGTCCTTGCCAAACTGAATGATCATGCTGATGATTGCGACAACGGATGCATCAACAAACCGTTTTCCAATGCCACCTTCATCCTCCCTGCTTACTCTCACATAAATGATGATTGTAATATAAAGAATGAATCGTAATACATATGATGTCATGTTTTGTTTCCTTTCTATGGAAGCTTATGTCCGATGGATCTACCCAGTTCACCGAATGGTTTTGGTGTGTTCTAACACGCATTTTGTTTATCCATTCTTCCTGCAAACAGCGCAATTACGCTATTTGAATAAAAACACTCACTTATATAATTTATCAAAAATATGCTGAAAAATCTAGATGGTGCTACCTGCGCAACCAAAGGTAACAAGATTCGGTCAAAAATGTGCATTTTAGTTGGTAGACGATGGCAACAGGGGAGTTATAATCATGTTAAGATTAGTTGCAAAAGTAAGATTAGTGGAAAAGGTGGTATAATTTATGAAAAGTGAGAGAAAGCATTATTTGGATAACATCCGCTGGCTGACTGTGGTGATTGTGGTGCTGTATCACGTGATTTACATGTACACCGAGTTGGATTATCCCGGTGTCGTAGGAAAAATCACAAACCTTAACGAGCAGTACTACGATGTATTCCAATATGCGGTATATCCTTGGTTTATGATGCTGCTTTTTATGGTGGCGGGCATCAGTTCCAAGCTGTATCTGGATGGTCACTCGGAGAAAGAGTTTGCGAAAAGCAGGACCACAAAACTGCTGGTGCCCAGTACTATTGGCCTATTTGTCTTTGGATACGTGCAGGGCTATGTAAACACGACTCTCGCAGGAGCCCTCGGTGATTTAAGTAACCTGCCCATCATCGTCAGATACCTGATTTTCGTGGTCAGCGGAATTGGCGTCCTTTGGTTCATTCAGGAACTGTGGCTGAACTCCATGGTACTGCTTCTGATTCGAAAGATTGAAAAAGGTAAACTCCTGGCCGCTTGCGGTAAGCTGTCGGAAGGCGCTGCGCTGGCTTTCGTGCTACTGCTTTTTATCCCAACCTTTGGTGCTGCGCAGGTTCTCAATACACCTATCATTACCGTGTATCGAATCGGCTTGTATCTATTCGTATTCTTATTAGGATACTTTTTCTTATCACAGGAAGCTGTCATAGCAGCGCTGAAGAAATGGTTTGTGGTTTTCGCAGTTCTAGCCCTGGGACTTGGCATCGCTTTTTGCAAGATTTACTACGGACAAAGCTATGCGGACGAGCCGGTGAATCGCACGCTGCTCTTTTTAGCCTTTGGCTATTTCACATCCATGGCCATCCTGGGCGGCATGGCTAGATACGGCAACTCCTGCAACAGTTTCACTGCCTGGATGAGCAAAAGAAGCTTCGGTCTGTATCTATTCCACTATCTGGGCATCTCTGTGGTTGGCCTTTATTTAGCTAAGCCAAAACTGGTAACTGCACCTGTGGCCTACCTGCTGAGCCTCATAGCCGGTTTTGCTTTCGGATATATTTTGCCCGCTATTATTTCCAGAATTCCTTTCTTTAGATGGGCAGTTCTGGGCATCCAAAAGGAGAAGAAAGATGTTCAAAGATAATTTGATTCAACTTCGAAAATTACATCAAATGACGCAAGAAGATTTGGCAGAAGTGGCCGGGGTCTCCAGACAAGCCATCGCGAAATGGGAAGCCGGCGAGTCCACTCCTGACATCGAGAAGTGCAGACTTTTGGCAGAAGCCTTTGATGTATCCTTGGATGACCTGGTGAATCACGAGCCTGAGGACAATCTTGGCCTGGGCGTAGCCCCAAAAGGAAAGCACCTTTTCGGTCTGGTTACCGTAGGCGATAAGGGACAGATTGTAATACCTGCCCAAGCCAGAAAATTATTTGAGATTTCCCCCGGCGACAAGCTTGTGGTACTTGGCGATGAAGGCCAGGGAATGGCCCTCATGAAAGCAGACCACTTCCTGGCACTGGCCAATATGGTGAAAGAGCTGGATAAATAGAATAATAAAGGAGAGACCAGATAAATCTGATCTCTCCTTGTTTTTATTTTGCTTATAGGTCTTGTTATTTCTTGCGCTTTTTAACCTGTACTACAACGCATGCTGCAATCACTACTACTGCTACCGCGCCGCCTACGACAGGAACTACAGGGAAGTTCTTACCGTCCTCCGTGATTTCTTTAGAAGGCTCCGTAGCCTCTGTCTCTACTGTCTCCGCTGTCGGATCAGCGGCCTTCACTGTTACAGGATACAGAAGGTAGTTGCCATCGCAGGTCTCCCCTTCCATAGCCAGGTTTACCACTCTGTCGTCCTGGGTAAACATCTGCACTGCCAGCTGATAATCGCCAGGTGCTACGTCTGCTGGAATTTCCAAAGCGCCATCCACTTCTGTGTGGCCCGGAAGCCAAGTGGTGGTGTCAGCATCTACCACGCTGCTAGCTACTACAGTGCCAGCATCATCCACAAGCTGCAAAGTCACAGGACAATTGTAGTAGATAGGTGCCACGCCCACATTTTCCCAATCCATATGGAAGTCCTGGGTGGAGCCTGCCTGCAGGTCTTTTGCATCTGTGATGCTGTCCAGCCTGTAACGGTAGCCCATGGTGCGCACCATGACGCTCTGATTATAGTAGTAGTCCTGCACATCCTCGTCGTCTGTCTTTAAATCGCAGCCGGAGCAAGGTCCCAGCCAGGTAGTATGACTATCGCGGATTTGCTGTAGCACTGCGCATACATTTTTATCAAGGGCGTTGGTTCTGAAGTCGCCGTTGGCAAACTCGCCACCGGAGTAGTTGTACTGCCACCAGTCAGGCATGGCGGAAGCTTCCACATCCTCTTCTGTAGAGCCAGGCATATCGGTATTTCCGGTTCTGGTCCACTCCAAGAATGCCGGCGTAGCGCCGTCTTCCGTTGTGCCAAAGACATCATTATAAAGTCCCCAGTGATTGTCCGCTGCCAGAGCGTATGGTTTACGAATACCTACCTTCACGTTTTTGAAATAATCCACATAAGGCTGCATGTACTCCTGTGCCAACTCAGGGTCCGGGAACTCTCCGGAACCTTCCGGCCAGGTGTGGAACTCAGCCCAGTGACCAAGGCTTCCCACCTGCACATAAGCGCAGATGCTTGGGTCGTCATATCTGGACGCCAGTGCTTCGATGGCCTTTTTGTGATAATCCAGTAAAAGCTCGCTCTTATAGTTTGGTGAAAATCCTACGCCGCCAAGGAGCTCCAAGATGTTTTCGCCGGTGTAGAAGGTACCTGCACCTTCACCCTCAGCATCTTCTTCATCCAGTTCCTCGAAGAGCCACTCCGGAATGTCCATGCGCACTGCATCCGGATTGCCATCCACGTAAACAGGATTATCCATGACGAAACGCAGTACCATGCGGCAACCGCGGTCTTTCCACACATCGAACTGATACTGTTTCTCGATGCCTTCGAAGTCGTATTCGCCTTTCTTCGGCTCCAATTCGCTCCACTTGATATCCACAAATACCAGGTTAGAAGGCACTGCAGTATCCACAATATCAGACTCGCGCTTATCAGCCCAGCCTACCCATCCTTTGTATGGATTGTTGTAGACTTCATAGTTTTCCATCGGATAGAACTTGCCGGCTTCTTTGCAATCCGGCACGGTGGTCTCTACTGATAGAAATCCCGTTGCGGTCTCGCTGGTTGCTTTGGTCTCACCCTCAGTCTCTTTCTCACCGCCAGTAGAACTCTCTTCGCTAGCAGAACTCTTTCCGCCTGCAGGTAAAATGTATTCACCAGAATTTCCATTTACCGCAATTTCTATCTTAGAAGGATTTCCAATCCACTCCAAGTAGAGCTGCATCAGTACATGATCGGAATAATAATCCTGATATACATCCTTAATCCAAGTACCCTGAGCATCTTCGCCCTCTACTTCATAGAGCTTGCCGTCACGTACCACGTAGCTGACATTCTCATGACCTTCGTAAGAAAAGCCTTGCTTGTCAGTGGCGATGTAGTAAACCATGTCAGTGCTCAGGTCGCCATTGCCTGTCACCATGGTATAAAGTTTCTCAGAATCTTTGACTGCACAAAGGTTGGTAGCATCTTCGTGATGGGCTTCATTACAGATATTTTCCCAATCACTCAGGTCGCCATCACTGCAATCTAATTTGAAGCCGGTTCCATACTTCGGCACTTTTGCGAAGCTGCCGCATTCCGGATTTCTAGCCGGGGTAAAGCCTTCCGGTGTCAGTCGTTCAAAGGTTTCCTCATCTGTCTGGCAGTCGTTTCGGTCGATTGCCACATAAAGGGTGTCGGAAATCTTTGGGGTAATCTTTTCTAATACTGCGATAGGAATCTTGTACTCAGCGCAGTACTCTCCTGTCTTGCCGGTCTTCTCAAAGACTTTCTCATAGCCCTCCACACTCTGCTGGTGCATGTTCCACTCCAGGTCCACGGAATCTTCGCTATAGAAGATGTCCAGGCTCTGGTCAGGGCCATAGGAGCACCAGTCCTGAATCAAAAAGTCGCCGCCGTTGTTTTTCGCATAGCCGCTATGGTGAAATCCCGTGCCGGCATTCTGATCCGCCTCGATGAAAAGGCTTGTGGTATAGCTGGCGCTGGACTCCGGGTCCTTTACATCTTTGATGGTTGTCATGATGTAGAGATTCTCAGCATCTCGTAGGGCGTAAATGTCTCCCAAGGAGCCTTCGCCTCTGCCAACAGCTGTCAGACCTTTCCAATCGTCTGCCTTACCATCTAAGGTAATGGCTGGTGCGGATTCCATGATAGGAGACTCTACCAAAAGTCCGGTATCTACTGTGCTTTCTCCGCCTCCCGAAGTCTTGTCTGCTCCAGAATCTGCCATTTGTCCCGCATCTGGAAGTCTTTCCCCATCTGCCGTCAAAATAGAAACTTTATAAGTACTGCTGTATCCACCCATGAGATCAGCCGGAATCTTCGCTTCCACACCAGTTTCTGTCAGTTTGAATTCGTCTAGGGTCTCCCCAGCTGTGTTATCGGTCACTGTCTCCCCGGCAGTCTTATCGGTTGCTGTTTCCCCGGATGATGTAGGCTCGCTTGCTACAAGTATGCCACCAGATCCTAGGTCGAAGCCTTTGCCATCAGCAGTCTCAATGTGGATTGCAAAATCTGTCCCCAAACTTTTCGCTTCACAAGCGATATACAGATTCTCACCATCTGAAACAGCCTTTAAATATTTCAAATTAGAATTCTGGTACACAGCGTCGTATTGCACGCCTTCAAAGGCTTCCTTGGTACCGGTGAATCGCTGAGGTGCTTCAGAAGTACAGCTCTCTACGGTTGTCTCCGTGGTCTCGTCAGCCTCTGCAGTCTCGTCTGCTGCTTCTGCGCTTTCAGTTCCCTCTTCCGCACGGACCGGAAACGCCATACTTGCTCCGCTGGTCGCTAGCAGTGTCGCTACACATAAAAAGGAAATTATACGTTTCTTCTTCATGTCATGCCCTCCTTCTCATGCCTTCATACTAGCACAAATGCTCACCTTGCTCGTTGCACATTCTGTCGAATTGTTTGCACAATATATCCCTTCTATTTTGCCTCTTTGACACGCAAATTTCCAGTTTTTTGTTTTTGCGTGTCGGGTTGCTTTCGGCCCGACACGTGGATTCCTGTTTTTCTTGTTTTACGTGTATGCTTGTTTTTGAGTCGACACGTGAATTTCGATTTTTCTTGTTTTGCGTGTATGGGTTGTTTTCGGCCTGACACGCAAATTCCTGTTTTTCTCTTTTTGCGTGTATGCTTGTTTTCAACCCGACACGCAGATTCCTGTTTCTCTCTTTTTGCGTGTCCGGAATGCTCTCGACCCGACACGCAAATTTCTGTTTTTCTTGTTTTGCGTGTATGCTTGTTTTCGACCCGACACGCAAATTCATGTTTTTCTTGTTTTGCGTGTCCGAATTGCTCTTTGCCATAGTGCATCAGTTCGCTCACACCGTATAACTTGTGAAATATAAATTCTCAGCGGTACGCTCTGAGCAAGCGTGCATGCCATATCCGGAAATTCTCTTTTCGCATGCACGGCTTGAAAAGTTTGTGCATGTCAAATCCGGAAATCTTCTTTTTGAATGCACGGCTTGAAAAGTTTGTGCATGCCAAATCCAGAAATCTCCTTTTCGCATGCACGGCTTGAAAAGTTTGTGCATGTGAAATCTGGAAATCTCCTTTTCGCATGCACACGCCAAAAAATCCTGGCATGCAAAAGGCAAAAAATCCAATTTCACATGTACCCCTCAAAAATCCCGTGCATGTCAAAAACAAAAAAGCTTGTTTCACATGTCCCCTCCCCGTTATCCTCAGCCAACACAAAAACAGCTGCTTCAAAAGAAGCAGCTGTCAGCTTATACTACAACCTCCCACATTTGTCCCATATTTTGGAAGCCGCCTTCCGGCATGCAACCCTTGCAAGTGGAGGCTCCGCCTCCACAGGAGCACTCACCGGCATGGGTAGAAGCCCCGGCATGGGCGGCTGCGCCGCCGGCGCAGCCACTACAACCGTTACAACCATTTGCGGAGGAGATGACTTTTTTGATGATGCCCTGCATTTCCAGAAACTCTAGTTTGCGCCCTACATCATCAGTATCTGTATGAAGTTCCATGGCCAAGCCCTCTATGGTCCTGGCATGGCCATCTTTTAACAAGTCCAGTAATTCTTCCAAAGTCCTGCCTCTTTTCTACGTCTCGATGAATCCGCTCTTCTACCAGATTAACAGTCCTACATGATAAGCCAAGAATGCCAAAATCAGAGACAATGCTGTGTAGTAAAGCACGATTCTGAAAGTCCACTTTGCAGAGTGGGTTTCCTGATAAGTAGCAGCCAGTGCAACGACACAAGGCATGTTGAAAGTCATCGCAAAAATGAAGGCCAAGGCCTGTGGCTTGGTTACATTTGCAAGAAGAATCTGACTTAAGTTTGCCGCAGGACCGGCACCAGCCATAGCTTCATTGAAAGCAGCACTCAAGGAACCACCCGTGTACAGAGCACTGATGACACCGATAGAGCCCTCTTTTCCTACGCCGGAAGCTATGTAAGATAAGAACAACTGCCAAGGCATACCCACAATCTTGGTCACCGGCTCGATAGCAGTGCCGATTGCCTGCAGCACACCACCCTGTCCGGATGGAGAGTAGCTCAAAAGCCAGAAGATACCGCACACCAAAAGCACAACCTTGGTAACACGGAAGAAGGTCTCCTTCGTTCTACCAAAGACATAGCGCAGCAGTGCGCCCCACTTCGGCTTGTGATAAGGCGGCAGTTCCATGATCATACCATAACGATCTTCTGCTTTTACCAGATGTCTGCCAAATACTTTGGCCGTCAGCCACATATGCAAAATCATGGTGCCCAGGATAGCTGCGATAATCACAACTGCCCAAGGGCCAAAAAAGATAGTGGACAGCATCGGAATGGTAGCCCAGGCTGCTCCACAAGGTACGGCCCAAGCCAGAGCAATGGTCAGTACCTTTTGTCCCCAGTTATCGATGACACGAGAACCGGCTGCGCCACCCATGGTACAGCCGAAGCTGATCAGAAAAGGCATCACAGACTTACCTTGCAGGCCAATCTTACCCATGGTGTTATCAAATACATAGGAAATACGCGCCATGACGCCCACTTCCTCCAAAAGACCAAATACCAAAGTGACGCCCCACACGAATCCCAACATCTTAAAGATATAAGAGAAGGATTGGATGATGACATCCCCCACAATCAAAATCAAGAATTCCGGACAATGAATGGCGCTTAAGCCTGCCATGACGGGCGCTTTTAAGGCAAGTACACCATTTCCCACCAGCATCAGTGGAAGTGCAGGAATAAAGGATGCAATCAGGCCCAGCAGAATGATCAAAACAACTGCCGGTTTGCCCCAAACCTTGCTGGTAAAGATTTTATCCAGCTTGCTTAGGCCCCTGGTCTTCTTCTCTTCCTTTACGGCACCGGAAAGCACATCATCAATCCATGCAAATTTGCAACCGCCGGTAGCAATCGCCCCCTTAGAGGCAGCCTTGATGGTCTGAATTTTGCTAAAGACATCTTTTCCTAAAATGTGCTCAAGCTGATTGCTTACGACAGGATCTCCCTCCAGGACTTTTACCGCCAGCCACATAGGGGAGTAGCCCGGTACAGCCTCCTTTGGAATCAGCTTACAAATTTCCTGATAGCCCTGAATTTCCTCATATTTTTTCTGCAAATCTGCCACATTCACTTTGCCCTGCTGCGATAACGCACTTTCCAAAGTGGTGTAGAATTCCTCATATGACTTAGTATCTGTAGCGGAAAAAGGAATCACCGGGATGCCCAGCTTCTTTTCGATGGCTTTGGCATCAATCTCTTTCCCCTGGTCCTGGGCAACATCCGCCATATTCAAAAGCAGGAAGCAAGGTGCGTCGATACCCGCATAATCCGCCAGCATGAAAAGGCTTCTCTGTAGCTGAGAACTATCCGCCAAAATGCAGACCACGTCAGCCTTGCCGGAAGCGATGAAATCTCTGGTGATAACCTCCTCGTCAGAGTTGGCGGACAAGCTATAGGAGCCTGGCAAATCGGCTACGTTGTAGGTTTTGCCGCCGTGAACGAAGCTTCCTTCCTTCTTTTCAACTGTCTTGCCCGGCCAGTTACCCACGTGCTGTCGCATGCCGGTGAGGGCATTGAAAAGGGTGGACTTACCGGAGTTGGGCTGGCCCAAAAGTGCGATGGTAGCTGCCTGACTCATGCCATCACCTCCTCTACCTGAATGCCGCTGCACTCATTGCGATTCAGCGCAATCATGGTGTCCCTGCTGTACACCAGCACCGGACGAGCTTTGTCATTCTTCACTACGCTGACTCTGCAGCCGGGGGTGAGACCGATGGATGTGATGCGACTTAAAAATCTGGTGTCGCCCTGGATTTCCGTAATCACACCCTCCTTGTTTTCTTTCATTTCACTTAAACTCATATCTTTCCTCCTCGTTACTCTATATCAACCGAAGTATGCTTTCTCAGCTCCAATGTGCTGACACTCGGTCAATGACTTATTCTTACGTAAATCTCCGATGGAGTCTGCGGTATTCACGTGATGCTTCTCCGATGCAGTCTGCGGTACTCCAGTGGTGTCTCTCCAGTGCATGATTTAAATACCGCGCCAAACTTTCCCTGATTCTCATAGCCACATAAAAGTGCGATTTCCCCCACGCTTTCCTGGGAAGTGGCAAGCAGCTCCTTGGCCTTTGCCATGCGTCTGTCTCTCACGTAGTAGGAAATAGGCGAGCCATACACCGCTTCGAAATACTTCTTCAAGGTCGACGGGCTGATATCGTATCTTCCTGCCAGTTCCTCCACGGTGGTGCGACCTGCCAGATTCTGCATGAGATAGTTTTCCGTCTCCACCGCGATTTTGCGTTGGCCTTTGGTCACCAGGCTCCTAGCACCTGTAGATGAGGCCCCACCATGAATCAGCAAAAATAGCAACTCCAGAAAATAGAACCGGTACTCTCCAAGTGACCTGTCACCTTTGCACAAAGCCTCATATAAAGCCTTGGACTTTGCAAGTACCTTATCCCCAGCTACCGCCATGGTGTTGGCATGACTTTTCCCCACATACTGTTCCAAGCACTCTCTGGTAAAGCCATAGGCAGCCAGTTCTTCCGGAAATGCATCGCGGATTTTCTTTAGATCAAAGGCTATCTCCAATCCCTGATAAAGCTCTCCGGGATAAAGGTACCCGTCCTTGGGTGCCGTGCTGCTAAGGCAAATCATCCCCGGCGCCATATAAACGTAGCGATCATCCAGCATCCCCACTTCGCATCTGCCCACGTGACAGATATTCACAAGTAGGTACTCCCAGGTGGCCAGGTCATAGCCCGGATAGCTGATGGACTTCATATGTACATCATTGGCCCACAGCGTGATGCCATCCCAAAGCTGACACACATGCGCGAGCCCCGCTTCTCCAACTGACACGGTCTGCACCGCATAGCCTTCCTGGGCAGGATTGTCTCTTCCCGTCTTGTCCTTTGCCGTCTTCCCTTGCAACAAGATTGTTTTAAATTCCTCTTTCCAGTCTTTTGTACTCCTATTCATACTCCCTCGCGTTATACACAACTAACTATTATAGCTGGTTGCTTTCTGATTTCTATACCTATACAGCTTATTTTAATCCATTTGACATTCAGTTTGTAGCGCCTAACTTAAGAATCAAAAAATCGCCTCGTGAACTAACCTATACACATCAAAGTTCAGGTTTGTTCACTAAGCGACTATTGTCTTTGGCTATTTATATGGCATTCTACTTCTTCAGCACGAAGATTCTGCGCTTCTAAATAACTGTTTCCCATACTCTTCTCCTGTCAAACGCATTATGCCTTGTGCTTCTCTGCAAAAAGCATATAATTATTATGACCAAATTTATGGAGCGTGACAACAATGAAAAAATATTTTTACTTCTTACCTGTTTCTGTGTATCTGTATCTACTTTGGCTGGTGAATGAAATCAAGCCGGAAAATAACGGTTCCTCTATGGACATCGTGCCCTACCTTCTGGTAACGCTTTTCGCCGCCATCACCTATATTCTTGGCCTGATTCAGCTGGTGAACCCCCGCAAATGCAGCGCCAAAGAGGCTGTCATCATTTCCCTGATAGTAAAGCTTCCTCAGCTAGTACCGTTATGTCTGTTGCTAGGCAGCGGCATGTTGCTGATGGTATTTCCTATGGGATTTGTCCTAAGTATCCTCATCTGGTGCTTTGTAGGATTCATTTATTGTGCCACCAGTGTCACAGAGGCCATCACTTGCGTAAAAATGTGGCGAGCACAGCGTCTATCTCTGGTGGGTGCTGTCATTTCCGCCATCCTATCCTTCATTCCGGTAACAGACGTAGTGGTTTTGGTGGTACTTTGTGTGAAAGGTTTCCGCAAACAACCAGCAATCTAGGATTCGCTATTACAACCTTCTCTCTTGAACCAGGCTAAAAGTTGTAGTAGTATAAATTATAAGAAAAGGTGCTACCGATAGACGGTCAGCCCTTTGGTTAATTAGATCTTTTCATAAGAGAAGAAGTAATCGGACCTTTGGCTTGGCGATTACTTCTTTTTCTTATGGTCTTTTCCGTAGGTTACACCTGCTGAAAAACATGCTATACCATAGCAAATAATTGCAATGATGTTATACATATCCATAACAAAGCCCTCCAGATTAGTATTTCTGCGCAAGTCAGATTAAAGGTAATCTGAGGGTACCGCCCTCACTCATTTAAGGGCTAAATCGCCTACCGCTTGGTAGCACCAAGTTACAGTTTATCAAAGGTCCACAGTTCAGACAATCGAACAAATTATTAAATTGTGCTTGAAAAAACAACAAACCGACGAGTTCAAAAGCGCAGGTTCTTTTGTATATGATTGTCCTGATTAAAAGATACCCTGTCACCCTCTTTGATGTCCTGGGCATAAAGGTCCGCATCAGGGACCTCCCGATAAGATTCCTGTCCGGATTCATCTTGCAATTTTAAAAGTACCTGCGGCACATATCCCGCAGGTCTTTCTTCACAGCCATAGTCGGCTTCTTGAATTTTGGTTATGAGGTAGGTCATATGCTATCGCTCCACTACTTGTCCATCTCTAATTGTGATGCCACCCTTCTTCGTGGCACAATGCAGTTTCATTGGCGTACCATGCAACAGGTTTTTCATTTCATTCACGAAATAGTCCTGTGGAAAAATGCAGGTGTACTCCGGATGAAACGCATTCGTAGAAGGCTCATCATTTAAAAGGTATGTAATTTGTTCTTGATACATGCTGTCCAAATCCAGATCATAATTAAAATAATAAAGGTCTGATGTAATGCGATTCAGTCCGCCCGTTGCCTTTCGTCCATGAGTCTTCGTAAAGATTACCTCTCCAGCCATATCAAGATACTGCTTGGCATCCTCTTCCGAAAATCCCTCTCGCAAAAAAGCATCGGTAATTGCCTCAGTCACAAATCCACTCAAGTTCTTCCACACAGAAGGTTTCAGATTGGAATAAATCATACAATATCTGCTACTTGGATGCAATATTACCAGCGCATTCCGAGTGCCTAACTTGGTCAAATTCACTTCCCACCAAAAACGGGAATCTGAATTTTCTGCCTGCTCCAGGTGTAAATCTTTTATTTTGTTTTGTACTGCGGTTGTAAGTCCTAGTTCCATATGTGTCTCTCGATACCTACCTTACTTGATTATGCTTTCTTAGTAAGTTCTTTTTCAATGAAAACATGTTCACCTTTCCTTCTTTGAAGTTACAAATAGGTTGCGCTTACTCCACCTATTTATGCAGTTTCAAACCCGAACGTGATTCGTCGATTTGATTTGGTAACAAGTTGGTTCTCCCATTGTTTCAAAAGTATTTATTTTGATAAATTCCCCCGCTATTTCTGTAAAAAACTTATTCGTCACACGCTGCTGGTCCAAACATCATATTATACTATTGTTACCACCGCCAGAGTCACATCTCACAATCGCCTATTTCATCTTTTTTGGGGGTGTGACGCTCTCTCAAAATACTAATCATTAGTATATACATAATTACTACAACGGCCTCCAAGTGTTCCGACATATATAAATCTATATAGTAATAATCAGCTAAAGGCTTTCGATGTATCTCGGCCGCCACTGAGTCATCAAACATTATTTTATATGCGCCCTGCATAGGTCGTTTATCTATGCTATACCGGCCCCAAGTTAAATTAGTAGAACCTAAGAGGCCAGTACCGAAGAGATTATACTTAATCCTTACGGGTTCGCTTTCTTTCAGAGTAACAATGTATTTCTCACTCCTAGAGGATAAACAAAATTTTGTTTTTATATAAAACCCTCGACTGCTCAGATTCGTGTTTTCAACGTGAACCCTAGGATATTTTCCCACTTGGGATATATCAGCTCGATAAAGAATTTCTTCATATTCATTTAAAAATAATAGAAAAAGCTTAATTTTAAAAGATAAAAAAGATTCCTTTACCTCATGATTCATTCGAAAAGTGTAACGAGTTGCTCCCTCCGGTATTATTTTTGAATCAAAGATTATTTTTTCAACATGCCTGTCCGGCTTCTTTTGTTTTGAAAAAAACACCTTACTCACCCCACCTCCAAAAATTTGAATGACATGCGTTGCCTCTACCTCTCCAGCCTCAAATGATAATACCTATTATATGATTTGCTATAGTGTAATCCCTTTATTTAATAGCGCATTACTTAACTCAACTTTCTGCGATTCAGTTATTTCATTTAGATCTTTCACAATACTTTTTATTTCCTCATAGGCTACACCTATTGATGTGACGTTGTTTAGAAGCCTTATTATCAAGGTGGCTGTTTTTTCTTGTGGTCTTAATTCATGTTTTTTTTCATTTAACCTATACCAGAAAAAACTATCTACATAATTGGGCATTTCTCCTTTGCAAATAATCTCTATTGCTTCCTCATAAACGAAGTCTAATTCTGGAAGTAAATTTAATATCAATTCATTTTCTTTTTCGTTGAGTGCCACTGGTTTATTCATTTTTCTGTTACTCAAAAAATGGCGCAACCAACATTCCCACCACTCAGTTTTTACAGCCTGTTCCATATTCATTAACCTGTTATGAATCTCATGTATAAACATTTCAACTAAACGTTCATCCGCATAACGGTAGAATGCTGGAATTTGAACACCAACTGGATTGTCCGCAACGTATATAAGGAAAGCAACTAACATAGCAATAAAATCATATTTTTCATCCTCATCGAACTTGTCCGTATATTTTACTACCTTATAAACTAACGGCTCTATAACCTCTGATGTTTCCTTGTCTATTCTCCTTGAAAAGAAAAGCAATCCCGACCACGCACTTGAAAAATCATTCGTATTTTTTCTTTCAAGAAACGGTTTTAAACGATTAATACACCAGTCTTTGTTCCTAGAATACAAAGAATTAAAATGTCCCACTAAGATAAACACAGATATTTGTTTTTCCCAACCACGAAGTTTTAATACTTGTTCAAACCGTCTTTCATACTTTTTAGGAATAGTCTTCTCAACTCTGTATAACAACATATTTACCAACGAATAAACAAGATTTCCTAATGTAGTATTCAAGTATAATTCTCTCATACTGTTTATTGCCGGCTTTTTATGTTCCCTATTCAAAACTAATCTATCCCAAACAAACAATAGTTTGTCTTCATATTTTTTTGGATTATTTCTAATTTCGCTTTTCTTTATTGTCTGGTGGTAATAATACGCAATCCCAGATTCAATCTCACCATCTAACTTAGCCTTCGCTAACGCGTTTAAAACCATCAAATCTTCTTCTATTGTGTAATTTGCATTACTAATACCACCTATCACATGCTGCCAAAAGTCTGAGTCTGTGATGCTGTTTGCAATCATTGCTTTAATCAGCTTATATGTCCATTCACAGTTTGTGGAAACAGCCTCTGATAATGTTTTTAGCAATCCAAATCGGTTTTGCGTATCAAAGGGCTTGTTTTTATAATTACAAATATAAATAACTGTATCTTTTCCGGACATGTTTATTAATTCTTCCAATGTCAACGGACTCTGATCAATAATCACTTCAAAATCATCATTCTCATCATCACAGCTATCCTGATATCCCGGCAGAAAACCTCCATACTCTCCTTCTATTTGATGAATAATAGCATTTATCCTTACATTATTGGAATCCAAACCATGCCAAAAGCTTAACCAAATCATCTGAATTGTCGACGGCGTAGACTTATCTTCTTTTTGCCCCAGCGTCTCGATACAATCAACCAATTCACTTTTTTCCACACTCGAAAGCTCATCAAAGATACTTTTAACTAACAGTTTTGTCTGTTCCAAAACTGCTCTATCTTCAAAAAGCTTGTTTTCAATTATTATTTGACATTTATCCTTACTCGTTAAACCATTTGTTATCCGAATGGCTCTTAACACCATCATCCTTACTAGAATCGATTCACTCTTTACGTGTCGTAATAGTATATCCTTATATCCTGCATTTTTTTGTTGTTGAAGTTCTTCTGCTGCTTCTACATATATGCTTGCTAATAAGTGGTAATGTTTTCCCCTATATATGTTCTGCTCGCTTTTTTCAATACTAAATAAGGACATTTCGTATGGTTCTTCATTATAGGATGCCTGACCGACAGACTGAAATTTATAATGAAGTTCCTCGCATTTATCATGAACAAACTCCATTATTTCAAGCGATTGAGTTTTTTTTATTTTTTCAGATATGCTTTGCCATGTCCTTTTAATGAGTGAAAAATCAGCATGAAACGCATTTTCATATTTATACTCTTTATTCATGTACCACGATGCGCTCTGAAGAATAAAAACACCTTCAAATAATCTCGTGAAATATATAAACCCAAGTCGATGATAATTGGCATTGATTAATCTTATGACCAGCTCTGATATCAGCCAAGAGTTCCTAATATAGCTTTCAATCAAAACAGCATATTTAACTGAATATTCCTGTGCGGTGAAACCGCACGTCCGGAGTGACGGAAACCGTCAGTCCGGTGCGTGGGAACCACCGGTGCGTGATCTACTCGCGCAATGTTTTATCTAATCCATAGACTTCGCGCATTG